>Ga0065711_1039808_pt1 | contig 17479 bp, 8 predicted proteins | sample Hoacrofraction12_FD_59098 | JGI IMG/M metagenome (GOLD analysis project Ga0065711, IMG submission 59098) | Hoatzin crop microbial communities from Cojedes, Venezuela - Epithelial fraction 12 v2 (version 2) | ecosystem: Host-associated > Birds > Digestive system > Esophagus > Crop | place... | reverse complement strand
CCTCCGCTGGACTCTCTCCAGTAGCTCCTCATCTTTCTTGAAGTGGGGAGCCCAGAACTGGACACAGTACTCCAGATGGGGCCTCACTAGGGCAGTGTAGAGGGGGAGGAGAACCTCCCTCGTCCTGCTGGCCACACTCCTCCTAATGCACCCCAGGATGCCATTGGCCTTCTTGGCAGCCAGGGCACACTGCTGGCTCCTGGTCAACTTGTCTTCCACCAGTACTCCCAGGCACGGCGCTCCCCTCAGCTCCCCGACCCGTCCCGGGTCAGGCCTCGGCAGCAGGCCATCCCCAGCCACGCACCTGCCCTTCACAGGGAGCCCCTTGACTGACTGCTCATGAGCTGGCTGTGGAAAGAGAAGAGGGAGATCATTAGCACACCAGGCCGCCTGGGCAGCCGCCCTTCAAATGCTCTAAAACACGCGTAGGATGGCCACGCTCTAAAACACGCGTAGGATGGTTTTGTTTCTTATTTACCCTTCAGAGTGATGGCTTCTGTCCCCCTGGGATGGAGAGGGCCTGCCCTTCTGTGGGCCAAACATGAAGCGAACGCCGCGGAGGTCCACGCACTGCTGTGCGCTCACTCTGATGGCCGTCCCCAAAGTCCGCAGAGGTGAGGGGAGGCAGCCCAACGAGGGCTGAAGGCCTTGCTCGCCGGAGTCAGCAGCTTGGTCGTGACCTAGGATGGTCGGTAATTAGCTCACTCTGCTCAGTAAACAGATTAATGAAGGGGGAAATTAACAGACTCCCACGAGAAGTTGCAGTGCTTTGTTTCTGTGCCCGTTATCCAGCACCTGCCACTCGAATACTTTAAACTTCCAGGCAGATCCCACTGAAGTCTGTTTGAATGTGACCTCCTTTTTTTTGATATCAAAGTGATCTCCATTTCATTTCTTCAAGCAAAGGTTAAACTAAATATTCTTTCTGAAGTTGAATTAGAATGTACAATGGGAACGGAAAAAGTAACGACAGTACCTTGGGTAGGATCAGACAATGGCTGCATTCAAATAAATAAGCCTACTGCATGCCTTTGCTTTAAATGATCCAGAAAATTTAAGTCTTGTGTATGAAAACTACTAAAATCAAAAAGTTACAAAAGTACCAGTAACAAATTCTGTAAATAACAAGGACTGAGCATCACCTTACCTAATGATTGAAACCTTCAGAGAGATCTGTATTTGATGAAAAATAGGCAAATGCAGTCAAAATACACTTATACATCGGTATGCCATCTGACACTTAAATGGTGATAAAAATCAGCATATTAAAATGCTTCAGTTTAAGTTAATCAACCTAGATGTTGCAGCTTTGTGATTGACTTAGGCTTATCGAAATCAATGCAAATGTAACTACCCATTTCGGGGTCTGCCCTTTCTCCATCACTTGGTACAGCTGCTGCCACTTGCATCCATGGACAGGTGTAGAAAATGCAGGTAAGTCACCTGAGCTCTGAGCTGGCTGGCTGAGCCACACTGGCATGTTGCTGCACCTTACTGATTATATTGCTTACGGTGTTCTCTCCAACTTACCTTCCACATTTAGGTTGTTCTATATTTGACTACCTCAGAAATCAACATAGATAGCTTTACCTTTATCAGAACAAGTAGAAATGTAACAGCTTGTCAGTCTGGCAGAAAAAAAAAAAGAGTGCTTTTACTATCCATAAGTAGACTAGAGGAGTAAATGGCAGGAAGGGAAGGAACTATTGAAACTGCAAATCAGTGATGAAAAAGGAGAAAGGAATATAAGTTTACTACCTATAAATATAGACTGAAAATAGGACAGCTTCTAAAGTTGGCTTTAAGATGGGAGCCAAAAGTTTGACTTGTGTTTAAGATGGACCACAGGACACTTAGGAGAGCCTACGGTGATTTCTTCAGGTCAGAGATGACAGTGATGGATGACCATAGATTTCTTTTCTAATCACATACTCAGGTGTTACCCACAAGGTGAATTTTTTTTTTTAAATATTACCATGCCAAAAAGCAGGCAGGCAAATAGATTTTGGACTTCATAAATTTTCTAGAACAGCCTTTCAAGGCTAACGTAAAACCTTCTGACCTCTCCTTATGATAGATCATCAGGCATGCTTCAAACCCCACAAATTTCCATACGGTATCAAAGCTATGAAAGCTCAAGGAGCTAACTTACCTCGCTTTTGGCATTTGGGTATTCCAGTGAGGAGGTTAGTTGTCTGAAACCTCCCTACAGTCAATGCGACGACAGAGGTCCTTCCAGAGGGCAAATCAGAACTAACATAAGTGCTCTCACCCATTTTCTGAAGGAGCTTCTGATATCGGAAACTAATATTAGATGCCTAATGTTAGTTAATATGATTACATCCCTCCGTGGCAATGTCAAATAAAATGATGAAGATCCCTTCCCTGTAAATAATGCATTAAATATTTCTCTGTAAGGGCTATTCTTTAGTTACGGAGCACTATGACAGTAGGACTACAAACGAATAACAAAAGTATAAATTAGCGCTTTGGCAAAATACATCACTTGCAATCCTCAAGAGCAGCTGAACCTTCAAAGAGGAGACGTGGTGAGACAAGGCATAATGACACCTGGTGTTGTACCTCTGTCCCCATCTGCGACTCTCACCCCAGCTCACAACTGTCTGGTAAGGGCAGTCTCTTGAACGCTACACTCAGTTTCCCCCAGAGTGGAGGCACGTCTGTCACTTTCCGCCCCAGACTGCTTTGTAGTCAGGGGAAAAATAAAACCCTACACCCCATCACCTCCACAGTCTTCTGTGAAGTTCTCCATCTTTCTGTACTCATTGACTTAACACGTCAGGAAAATCAAATATTCTTTCCTTCAAAAAACTGTTAATTCATTCATGAAGACATGTATTATTTAAAAAGTCACACATTTGAGTAGATGCGGTTTTCAAGACCATTATTCGTTTCTAGGCTGCATACAGTCCTGGTCAATTTATATTCAATGCTGCTTTCTTGCTTAATTAGCTCTTCTTGTTTTGGGTGCTTGCCTTTCTATATTATTGTAGCCAGGAAAAATATGCTTTTTTCCTCTTCTTTGTAAACTATACAAGGCAGGGTCATCAATAAGCTGGCCATTGCTTTTATCTCAACATTACTCTCCCAAATACAGTACCAGTGGGTCAGGAAGTATTGAGCGATAATCAGCAGGGCTTGATTCTATGTTTTGTCCTGTCTACCTTTTAGATTATTTTAGGTTCTACCTAGAGTCACAGAAATGATTAATTTCTAGCAACAAAAAATCCAAACAATTAATCTAGAAGGATTTCTAATAGTAATTGATTTTAAGGTTTGTTATTGTTTTAGGGTCTTCAGTGAGACATGACCAGTGAAACTAGATTCAGCAGCTACACACTTCTAATATAAAAGTTGTTTCACTTTTTACTGTTTCTCTTTTGCACAAATACAAAGATTTATCCTTTGAATCTTTCATCATTCAGCTTCTTAGGTGTAAATAAACCCTGCGCAGAGAAATGCAGGCTCAGTATGGATAGCATGTTGCACCTACGTAAACTCTGGTGGGAAAGCTTTGTTCCAAAGCAGGTAACCAGTACCAGCACTGCCCTCAGGGTGCAAAATGCCATTACCTTACCCATTCTAGCCATTAGGTGCCTTCAAAATTAGGAACAGCACCAGGTGACTCATCCTGCTCCAAACAACCAGTGTGCTAGGGACAGGTGATTCCCCACATGCCTCAGCCTGGTCACTGGGGCAGAGCAGCAGCCGTTTCTCCTGGCTCTTTGATCTGGAAGGATGGGGTGGCCGCTATCCCCACTCTGCTGTCGCCTGAACCCCCAGCTGCCAGGGGAGCAGAGGTGGTGGAGGCTCCCCTAACATAAGGCGGAACTGAAGATATCGAAACCTTCTTGCCAGGGTGGGGACAGTGTTCCCTCACAGCTGAGGGCACGCTAACAGTGCTCCGAAGAAACAGAAAAGCAGCTCCTTGACAGCGGTGTCATACTGCCCCAAGCTCTCCCACCCAGGGCTGTCTTCCTCCTGGTCCACCAGCACAAGTTCAAGCTAGGCCTAAAGCTCCAGTGCATGATCAAGGCTCTTGAGTCTTTGGCCTGCATTACTTCTTGACAGAGATGCAGAGGCCTCTTCTTCCTTCCAGAATCACTGAATCTGGCTGTACTTCTGCTTACTTACTCTTTTCTGTGTATGTTGAATACCACTGGTGTTTCTTGGACCTTGTGGTACATAACTCAGAGGCAAAGGAAAGTTCACATTATTTTTTTCAAAAGTGAGCTGTGATTGTTCCGACAGCAATGCTCTGTATGCACAAAGTCAAAAACGCATAAGTCCGAGAGGGAGGTGGCTGAATTGTGTTTTCCCTGTGCACAACTTAAAAATATCAAGGTGGTCCAGGTGATTTTTGAACAGAACTATCTTTCTCAGGATGGAAGTCTAGACATCTGGGGTGCATCTCACTGTTGTACAGAAATTTGTTATCCGGCCTAATATAATTGCATTATACTAAATGCATAAGCCTAGCTTTGGGGAAGTACCTAACTGCGCACTGGATACCTTAACTCGGGGCAGATGAATCCCAGGCCCAGTGACATTAAGCCACATGTTGGGCAGGCTTTCTGTGAAGCAAGGCTGCAAAGCTTCAGAGACTGTATCTCTTTAAGATCTGCTTTCATCTCTAGCTTGTTGACTTTTACACATAAGCAGAAGGTTTTTTTGAGAGGCATCCCTCTGAAAAGCTCTGAAACAGAAAGCTCCAAACATGGGAATATCAAGTCTCATCATGTATATGCACAAAGTTGCACATATAGCTTTTCTTCTAACCAGAGAAGGAAAGTGACTTTGAATATGCAGCATTATGAAATATTACTTGCAAAGTTATATGAAATAAGTTTTTGAAAGGGATGGGGGGATGAATGGCATAGAAATGGAAGAATATGTACATTATTCAGAGGAGACCAGAAACCTCCTGTGTTTCTTACCTGTTGAAATGAATTGATTTCACTTGCTTTCAGGTAAATAAAAGTTTGAAAAAGCCTCTCAAAAAAGATCAGAGGAATCTTTCAACATGTAAAAAGCTTAGACAATGACAGGGGTTATTCCTTTACTTGAACTTTATCCTTCATAACAGTTAACATTCACATAAACTAAATGTTCAGTGTGTTCATTTTAGTTTTAATTCAGTCACGTGACATCGCTTTTGCTATTGTATTTACATGCATTCTTGTAGTCCAGGAGTTTGTCACTGTGTTCATCTCATTAAATATGGGTACTCACTCAGTAAATATGTGTACTTCCACTCAGTAAATATGGGTACTTTCAAAAATGATGCCTCAGTTTAGTAACAGATGCTTCTTAAAATATTTAGAATTTTAAAGTGTAAAGAAGCCGTCAGGAGCATTCTGATTTGTGTATAAATATTTATTTAGCACACGTTCTGGCCAATGTACTGCCCTTGATTTTTGTGCAAAACTTACAGTAACTTCAATGGAAATTCTGAGCTCACGACTAGAGAAAAATATGGTTAATTCAGCAGCCCAGCTGCTTTTATATCCCAGAATAGCAAGCAGTGCCTCTAGTGAAGGAGGTGGGGAAATAACAGGCGTTTACGTCATTCTTCGCTTTCTGCTGCTGGGTACACATTTGGGTAACAGCTCAAGTCAGAGCAGACTCTTCGCTGTTCAAATTCCCTGCAGAGACTTGTAGCTCAGTTCCTACCAACTGGAGAAGAGCAGCAGTATGAAGAGACGAGACCAATGGCCAGTAAACCTCTAGAAGTATTTGCTAGGAATCCTGTGAGAGGCTGTTACCTGATAAAATTTCTATGGGGCAAAAAAATTAATGTGAGATAAATCTGTTTGATGGAAGAACATGAGGCCTTGTTACTGAAATGAGATTCTAATGCAAATAATTTCCTTTCTGCTAGTGCTAGCATGAGAAATGTTATGGAAAGTTGAGTCTATTTGCAGCATCATTGTAAAAGCAGACTCTCAATCGCGTATCCTTTCTCACAATACACACACACAAAAAATACAGATTGCAGACAAAACTGAAACATATCTAACATGCAGCATAAAAGTTAATCAAGAGAGAACAATTCTAAGATGCTAAGAGCTAGCTCCAGTCTCCTAAAGCTTTCATCCTTGCCTTTCTTCATATTTTCTAGGTTTTTAGTAGACATTTCCATTAGCATGTCAGGATTTTAAGAGAGGATAAAATGGCAGTAAAACAATACCTGCTGAAAACATCAAAATTCATACTGATGTAATACCAAAAGATAATTTGTTAACTTTTAATAATTTCTTTTATTGAAAAAAAAACCCCTTCTACTGTGATATAAACTAAAATACTACACAAGTCATTTTAGCTTATTGGCAAACGGATATTTTTCTTCTGCTAATTGTACTAGCATCACACATTCTATTCGATGCCTGAGAGAATTCTTACGAAGTTATTCTCACTACCCAAGTACCTGCTATTATTAAGACCCAGAGTATAAAATACAAGATGAAGTGCACTTTGGCAAACAGGTTGCCAAGATACTAATCCAACGTTGCTCTCAATGTCATGAAAAAAATTGTAATATGTTTTGATCTTGAAAATTATCTTCAAATGGACAGATAAACTTGAGGTGTCTAGGTGGCTTAGCAGATTTCTACTCGGTGTAGTAGGACTGCATTGTCACTAACAGGAATCTCTCTGCTCAGCTGTATTTTCAGGATCCTCTTAGAATCCAAATAAAGCAGAAATTGAGGAAATCATCTGAGTTTCTGTAGCTCAGCAAGCTACTCTTGCAAACACATACTAAGCATTAGAATTTATACTCTTTAAAAAAATGTGCAAATAATACAAATTCGCCTACCAGGAAGACAGTGTCTTCCTTGATACCAACAGAAATTGAGTGCAGTGCATTAGCAGTACAAAGGGGAGAGACCATGCATAGCTGGTTTCTATAGCTTAGGAACAGAATTTTACTTTTTTATATAGCAGCGGCCACGTAATTCTCTGTATTCCCCTCCTTCACTGTGTCAGCAAGCCACATTCCAGTGCCACATCTGGTGAAGAAGCCATAGGCAAAACTGGATAGCCACCATTTCCATTTGCTCTTACTACCCTACATACCCAGAGGACTTTTCAGTGGAGAATGATGGGCCACAGTCAGCACTATAGCTGGTCGGCTTCTCACACCCTCAGGCACCATTTTGCACGCCCTGGCAGCACACGTGCAATGACCAGCTCCATGGCTCCCCGTAAGCCACATACGGGCTTTCACAGATCCGTATAGATTTGGACTAGGGCCACTGGAAGGATTCCACTGAAGAGGAAAAAATTCAGCCACCTATCCAAACTATGTCAGATGTATAGCAGAAACAAGTCACACTTTAGCACAGACAGGAACTGGAATGGCAGAGTACACAAGCGAAACGGCACTCAAAAACTTGTGATAACTCATGGCAGACATAATCACGCTTTCGTGTTAGAACAGTGGTTTCTGAACAAGGAAATGATCAATTCCACTTGTGAATGATTTTGTTTGTGTAAGGCTGATTTTTCCTTCACTTGCATGGACTTTGAAGATTCACTTTTTTAACACATGCTAAAAGATGCTGTTTAAAAGCTGCTTGACAGAACTAGTCATTATATGAAGTGCAATTAATTTCCTCAATCTGGAGAAAATAAGGTACATGAGAGCATAGAAAAGTCAATTCTATAACTTCACTTTTCTTTATGATAACTGCCTCTCAGACACATCTCATCCATAGCCATCAGACCATAAAACTAGGCTATTAAGTTAAAACTTGCACTTTAAAAATCCACAAAACCTTGTGGTAGGAATGTGAACCATGACCCCTTCAGTTATTTAGGAGATCTAGGCATCTTCAACATTATTACAAGCGGCCATTAGGACCAAATCCATAGTCTTTACTGATTTAAGAGTCATCCAACTGTATTTATCTAAGTGCTACTTGAGTGAGCTACTGTTGTGAGATTATGACTTTCAGAGCTTTACATTTGTGCTAGAAGGCAGCCAGGAAAACTAAAGATCAGATCCAGCATCTCAGTTTGAAGCCTAAGGTCTCATTAACTTCAGCTAAGTCTCTTTTATATCTGTCTCCCATTTGCCTCACCACCTTTTCTATTGGCTCTGGCTATAATAGTGAGAGATCACAGGTGAGAAACCAAACACTTAGTGAGAAGCAGCTACAAAAGCGATTACACGGTTTTTCTGTGGTTTATGACTTTTTTCCCCTAGACATATATAGGAATACATATATATATTTTGCAAATTTTGACTTTCTGCAAACATTGCAAGCATAGCACAGCCACCAAAATCATAAACATTTTAAAGTTATACATAGCCACACTTCCTAGACAGAAGACGGATGGTTAGTACTGCAGTTCCAGTGAATTTAGTATTGTATACTTCGTCTTTAAAAAAAACCTTTCACCTTATTCTGCTTGTTTTAAAATATTTGACCCTTCTTTTATTCCACGTAGAACTACCTCAAAGCTGAATCCATGCACTCCGAGTTCTCCTGGGGGGAGCTCTATTAATGCAGGAGGACCCACTGTATTCCTGTTTACAGTATGCTTTGGTTCTGTATGTAGTGTTTAAAAAAATCCACTACTTCAGTACTATGAGATTACTACTATTAGCCATCAGCTCATTTTAACAAAACCACTGGCAATGTCTCTGCCACCGAAGATACTTCAAAGATTGATGACCTGAATTTGCCTTGAAGTGTTATGGAAAATGACTAACATACTAATGAACACCACAAAGTGTTATTGTTAACACTGGGAAAACCACTCGAGCTCCAATTTGCAAAGGTACTTGGAGAATTTTACTGTTAACTTCAAAAGAGACAGGATTTCAACCTTAAATTTTTTTCTGTTGACTCTTAGAAACTGCTTTACCCCTTTCTGGATAGTTTATGCTATAATGCCCCTAAAATCGTGAATTTATACTGACAAAAAGCTTTTCATAAAGGGGAGAGAGACAGATAAACAAAGTGGCCCTTACTGCCCTTCTTAAATCCCATGGAGCCCACTGATTACATTAGTTTCCAAATTAATCAGACAGTAACGCTTCCCACATGTCTCTTCATCCCTGAAAAGCAGCTTTCTGTATTACCGTGCCCTCATTTTACTCAAACTGTTATTTTCAAAACATGACGAGTTTAGTGTTCTCTAAACATTACTCTCAAACACAGAAGTTTTTAAAATGACTGTGACTCCTTAAGAAAGATGTTATTACCTTTAAACATATTTCTATTTTATTTCTGTAACAAAAAATACCTGAAACAAAACCTATTGTTCTAACATGCAAAGTTAGTTATTTTGATACGTACTCTTAAACTTTTCTGCATTATCAATGTTATGTAGTTTCAAAACTGGTTCGCACATAAAGTATGAAAGTACAATATAAATAAAATAGTTTATTACAAGTATTTTAAGAGAGCTCTACAATGCACTTGCAAAACATTTTATACAGTATTCTGTCTTTCAATATGAAACAATTCACATAGGGAGAAAAAATCTCAATATATAATTATAGTCATTATTAATGTACAGAGTTCATCTGTCATACAAAAATCACAGTAACTACAGACTGTTTCTGAGTATTTTTCCTGCTTTTATGCTCTCTGAAAATGGCAAAGAATAACATGTACGAAAACAATAAAAACTGTCTTCACCCTTCACTTCATTCATACCAAATACCACAAAGCTCATGCCACAGCAAAACCTAAATAAATCACTTAAAAAATTAAAAAAAAAACAAACCCATTTCACTTAAATAAATATGGATCTATTTCGACAGTGAAAAGAATGCCATGTATCTTACAGATCTGTTAATTTAGAAATAGTATTTAAAACTTCAAGTTTCAACTATTCACAAGTTGCATAACAAAGAAAATATCCTAAAAGGTATTTTTTTCAGAGGAAGAAAAAAGAAACAAACTTAATTCTTGCTTACAATGAATAAAGCTCCACTGCACTTACACTTTTTGCCAGCCCCACAGCACAAAGGGGAAAGCTCTCTACCTACCAGAAAGTATAACTACAGACTCTATTAACAGAAAAAAACGGAATTACTTAAAGCTAAAAGTAATTTTCAGTCTCATATTTGAGGTAATGAGAACACAAATTTCTGACAAAACTGCTCATCTCAGTTATCATGTTTTAGACAACATTTCTTTTACTGGTGCAATACGTACACTAGAAGGGAAGGAAACTGGAGCAGATAGTACGCCTGTTTGTAATACTAATGATAACTTACTGGCCTATTTTCTTGCAGAAAAATAGTTCAGCATTGTATGAATTGGCCAAAATAGCTAGAAAAGGCAAGGAATATACAAAGAAGTGGAGAAGTGCATTAATTGACTATAATTATTTTAGCATTGTCTACCTATATTTTATCATAAATAAGGAAAAGATCTAATTCTTCATCCATAGATCTCCAAGCTCATTACAAAGCAGTTACATTTTTTCTATTAACTGTTCTATAATGCCACATTAACATTTTTTTCATTAAAATTTTCCCCCTTTTTCTACTTTCTTCTTTTTTGCATCTTTTATCTAAAAACTCATTTTTTTTAAACAAAAAACCCCCATGAAATAAATACAGGAAGTGTCCTTTGTTTGCAACATACAAGGAGTCAGAAGAAAGTAAAAGGACCATTTTTGCTGTATTCTGGAAATTACCTGTTTATCTTTACTTTTCTGACCGTTATCATTGGACAGCATAATGTCACAAAATACTATATGGGAAAAGGTATAACTTCTAAAATACAGGATTCATGGAGCACTGCAGATTGCGGCAACACTATTAATGCAGTAAGAATGTGTATTTATAAACTAATTTAGGAAAAGAAATGCAAAGCATTTTTTGTTACAGGCTTTTAAATATCTTCTCACATTCATTACAAATCATATCAAGTACACAGTTAACTAACTCTTCACCAGGCCATCTCCATAACAGGAAAAGATAATCCCCTTCAGTCAAAGGTTCAGCCTAACATAAGCCCTTTAATAGTTATGCAACCAAAAAATTTAATACATTATTTCACAGGACATTATCCAGTTTTGATAAAATCAATATATTGTCCGGTTGTTGCTCAGCGGAAATCAGCTTTAAGCTCTCTTTCAAGTGAGTAAGTTGATGTCTTTTCAAATGTGGGGCCTGTCTGAAATTTTTACCACAAACTAAACATTCAAATGGCTTCTGTCCAGCATGCATTAGGTAATGTCTTTCAAGCTTAGAAGGTGATTTAAAAGTTTTAAAGCAGATGCTGCATTGATACAATTTGGTAACAACTTCACTTTTCTCAGTACCCTCAGAAAAATCATGCGAATAGCTGTAACAGCTTTGCTCTGTTTCCAACAATTTACTACACAAATACGGCTGGGCGTTTCTACCGCTGGTGTCAAGAACAAAGTCCCCTGACTTCATTTCAACTTTGATTTCAGCTGCTTGGTTTGACTGAATCAGCTCAAATGCTTGAAAGCCAGATGTCTGTAAAGACATTGGAGAATAGCCCGAATAATCCACAGGCTGAGAAGACTTAAATTCGGTGTGATCTCCCTGGTGACTGAAAAGTTTGTTCAGGTTTTCAAATTCTACCTGACAAACGGGGCTTTTACAGGGTCTCTTTTCAGTATGGGTGAGCTGATGTCTTTTTAAGTGAGCTGACTGTCTAAATGTCTTCCCACAAACATTACAGCCAAAGGGCTTCTGTCCCGTGTGTATAAGATAATGTCTTTGAAGTTTGGATGAAGATGGAAAGATTTTTTCACATCTGTCACATTTACACACTTTGTGTCTGTTATGTATATTTTTAGCAGAAGCTGAAAAAGCACAGTGAAGTACTTCTGGATTATCAAAGAAACCATCATCTGATGAACCATAAAAACCATCATCTTTACTATGCAGTGAATCATCGATGTTTAACATGCTTTCACCAGTAAGCATACCTTTTAAATTCATTCCGAAGTCGTGAGGTTGCGGGTGCTCTTGCCAAGGTGATGGCACAGTAAACGTTCTTTTCATCCAATTACTAAACGCCTTGTGCACGTCAGGCTTGCTACGGCAATTCTTGAAAGGTTTAGTGGAAGCATGCTGATCAGAACGCTGATCTCTAGCTGCAGCCAGGTCACAACTTTTGAAGCGACCCAATTTTACTTTTTTCCTGTCAGTCAGAGAAAAATCTGTTTTCTTTCCTCCAGTACACTTCGGCTTCATCAGCATCTTATTTTTCATGCTGACTGTGTGGCTGCATGCTGTTGCACCATTATTTGAACTTTTGCCACCTCTCAGATCACAGCATTTGTGCAAATTTAGAACCTGCTCCGTTTCAAAACACTGGTTGCATGCTGAGCACTGAAAGGGTACAATATAAATCGAGTGAGCATCACGTGGGTCACTCTCCTGTGACTCGTAAGTGTCAGCATTCTCAAAACTATCCCTCTTTCCTTCCAGCAGGCTCTGTGGTCTGGGATATTTACCAGTCTTTGCTTTGTACAAAATATTGGGGCAAGTCTTATTTCTGGCATGGAGCTGTTTGTGCTTCATGAGTTTGCTCTGTATTTTAAACCCCTTCTGACAAAAGCAGCACTGAAAAGGCCTTTCTTCTGTGTGTGTGAGCTGATGGATTTTCAAGTGCGTTGACTGTCTGAAAGATTTACTGCATGAAGAACACTTAAAAGGTTTCTGGCCACTGTGAATAAGGAGGTGTCTTTCTAGCTTAGATCTTGATGGAAATGTCTTGTTACACGATTCACAAGCATGAGCTTCCTTTCTCCTTCTGGCACCATGTAGATGATCTGCCTTCCGGCACTGATGCAGCATCCACCTCTCTTCAGTTCTAAAAGATTTCCAGCATGCAGAACATCGAAATATGCTGTAAGTGACCCTATCTTGCTCAAAATTCACAGAGTTTTCTGCTTGCTTGGTATCATTCTGATAATTTTCATTATGAAGCTGCTGATGCTTTAAGAAAGTGATTAAGTTTTTGAAGTTTCTATGACAAACACTACACTTAAAAGGCAGATTATGGGTTAACTGATGCCTCTCCAGGTGGACTAGCTGCCTAAACGTTTTATGGCATACGTGACATTCAAACGGCTTTTGACCAGTATGTATCAGATAATGCCTAGCTAGCTTTGATGGAGTTTCAAACTGTTTATAGCACATGTCACAAATATATGGCTTTTTCTTGGGTATCATGTCAGCTGCTACATGCTCCTGAACTTGTAACATTTTCAAAAAGCAATTACACCTCGCCTACAGTTGGTTTCTTCAGATACGTATTTCAAGTGAAATCATCTATTGCACACGAAGATGGAAGACTGTAGAAGGAGCAAATTTTCTTAGGAGAGCTATTCTTAAATCCCACAGGTGCCTAAAATAAGAGAGACACTATTATTTTAGCCTGTATTAATACATAATTGCTTAAGTGTCTTGTTTGCTACATAAGAGACCAAAAGCTTCTAGATTAGAATACTCCAGATTTAACATCTTAAAACACTTTTCTCATTATAATCACTCATCATATTACACGATGCAGAAAAACTACTTTCCAGAAGAAACAAATTTAAGTCATCTGTGTTGCAACACATATATTCTTTAGTCCTGCATGTTACTTCCAAATAATACACAGTTCAGCTACATCATATTTAGATTATATACACATAAACCATATTCTTAAAAAAAATCCACAAAAGCTTACTGTAATAAATTTCTCCCCTACAGCATTAATTCTAACTCCAGATACAATATTTATGAAGATGAGAGAAAGAGAGAAGAACTAGGGATGTTGGGGCTTCAGAAATAAACAGAAGCATAATCATTTTTGCTTTATCTCAAAATGGCAAACACCACAACGAGTCAGCAAGAGCAACACACAAACCACAAACTACAACCAGAATTAGGATAACCCCCAAAACAAGGATGAACACAGGCTATGTTCACCATCTCACCAGAGCTAGAACATCAGAGTTGTGATACCTAACCATACGTATACTCTGAAGTCATCATAAATACAGAGGTCATTATCATAATGCATCATAATGAATATTTTAGCCTAAATGAAAATCATGACATAGTCAGTTTTAATTTTCCTTGAATTTTCAATAGACCAAACACATTTGAGCAAGCTACTGTGTCTCAGTTAAGGCATAATGACTTGCTAACAAGAAACAGTAACTTCGCAAGTACCTGAGTGCATGCAAAGTTATTAAAATACTCATAAGAACAGCTACAAAGACCTCGAGTAACCATTTAGTCCAAGCCTTCCGCTGTGAAGCCAACTCATGTCTGGACAGTCTCCAAAGTGGTCTTAACTTCTGCTGAAGGAGGTTCCTTAACCTCAGCAGGGCTCCTGCTCCAATGTGTCACCCTCTCACAAGGCTTCTCCTTGCATTCAGCTGAGCCTTTCTTTACTTTATTTTCATTGTCCTTTCCCATGTGAACCTGGAAAATAACTAAAAAAAGTGTTCTTTGTCACAACTTTATATACTCAAAGTCTCTTTTCTTCCTCTTTTTTTTTTAACTGGGAAAATTCTGGGTTTTTTAAGTATTGCTTTTAGGTCCACTTCAAACAAAAAAAGAAAAAAAAAAAGAACTGATTGGTCTTTTTAATAATCTCTGGACTAACTTCAGTGGGTCACATCCTTCCTAAATTGCAGCACCTAAAACAGATTAAGTATTCGAGTCCACAAAAGTAGTAAGAACAACAGGATAAAAATACCTCTACGGTATTAGCAATATTCCCTTATAAAAAATGAAAAGAATGGAGGGAGAAAATTTTAAAGCAACAGCGTAATAGTCAGTTAGGACTTGTAATAACTCTAAGTACACAATACATTTCTACTAACTGTAATTTGTGGTATATTGATACTACAACTACTATAAAAGCCTAATCCAATTTAAAGCAAGTTACAATGAAACTCCAGACATATGCACAGAAGACTGAAAATACCTGGTGAATCATGATTTTTCTTAAACTTAAAGGAAAGAAACCTGATCATCTGGTACAATCGTTCCACCTCAAATAGATATGTTCCTGCATAATTGTGGGCCTTACTAAATAAGGTTTGGACATACGCCTTACGACACAGCTGTCACTACACTCAGGAGTTACCTAATCTCACTGAAATGATTCAGGATAGGACTTCTCAATGCTATGAAGCAGCTGAGAAAGTCAGCTTTTCCTTTCCTATTCTCTGCTCCTGTAGAATTTTAACAGCTGCTCGGTTTGCGTGTTCTTTCCAAGATGCAAGAAAACACAACACTCTTAGGAGACGCCCTTTTCCTCCCAGTTGTTTCACATCATGTGAAGGCAGGGAGTTTAAGAGAGAGTAAATGTGAGACACCAAATGCTTTCTAGTTTGTGCTACCGTGAAGCCAGAGACAGGTAGGCTGAGAAAAGGAGAAAAGCTGCTCTGCTGTGCTGGACGTTTCTGTACAGCTCAAGGCAGCCTCCATGAGCATGGAAGGAAAACCTCCTGAGAAAGAACTTTAAAGACTGATGAATTTTAGTTAACATACTGTCATACAGATCTAATTTACACATCAGGAAAGTGCTCAAACAGTAAAGTGACATGCAAAGAAAAAAAAAGTAAGAGACAGCTGTGGCATATTACACAAGGGATTTTGTATTTAGCTTATAAATATTTTAAAGGTTCTATCTGATGAATGAGGAAAATGCTCTGTAGTACAAGGTGTCAAAAGCAGAGCTTCTTGCTGTGGTCTTCTTGCCCTGTGAGAGACTAAAGGCTCAGATGAGGTAAACTTAGGGGACGCAGGGGAAGGAGAAAGGAGTCAAGATGGGCATTACTATGTGGCCCAAATATATTTTCAAATCCTATTTACTCAGGACAGACTTCACCACATCTATTTCAGGGTGCCCTGTGCCTCGCGTATCTAAGGAATAAACATGCTGCTGCTAAAGATCAAAGAGCAAAAGACAAGCTTGGAATATCATCTCCTGCCAGCCTTGGAAGTACACCGGCCTTTCTTAATTAGAGTCAGAAAACACACTTCCCTATGTGATAAGGATTTAGTCTGTGGCATAGGTCAAATTTAATATTAAATTGACACTGCTTTTCATCTTGAATGCAAGGTCATACAGAAAAATGAAGTCAAGAAGTAATGTAGGCCATTGAAGACCTGGAGTCTAAGCTGGAACAGCAGCTGCGTATGCCAACAGCAAGCATGCCATCCATACCAGTATGTGTAAACAGAAGTAAAGTTTTGATAGCACATACTACTCACTACTGTTTAGAAGTGAGCTGCAGTACTCTATCCGGTTTTGAATACTGCCGTTCAAATTGAATCAATATATGAACTAACTGGAATAAGTCCAGAGAAGAGGATCAGGAATGATCAGTGCTTAAATACATAATATATAGGACAAGATTAAAGTACCTGGGAATGTTCAAGTTAAAATAGAGGAGACCTAATTAAAAAGAAAACAAAACATAAGAGCCAGCTTTCAAGAAAATGCAAACAAGCTGTTTCCCAAGCTATTTATAGTTGTGACTGGAAATGGATTCAAATTATGGCAGAGCAGATTCACGTATACGACTGTCCGTACAATTGCAAAGTTTTTCTTAATGAGTATACAAAGAAGTTGCGTGGGGAGATTGCTCTGTCTCCAACAGCGGAGGTATCCCAAACAGGTTGTTCAAACATCTCTCAAATTCCCACACCCATATAGCTGGCCCTGTACAAGATGAATATTCTGGCTTCTTTTCCTATGACTCATTACTGTAATTCAAAACAAACCACTCAAGAACTGAATACTGCGTATGTTTCCAAATTTGCCACGGAAGGATTCTTCTGCATTGCTATTAGTGCATCCTCAAACCCTTGAGACAAGCTAATGCTTATAGCTTTCCAGACTCAATTACAAGAAGATTAATTACAATACTAAATGCGTGGAGAACCTGAGATGTCTCTTGTAACATTAACAGCAAAACAGACAAGTGAAAACCTAGCTGCTGATTTCTGAAACACACAGCACGCAACAGAGCGCGGAAAGTGTGCACCCGGCAGACCGAACGCACGGAGGCCGCACCCCCTCACCAGCCGCCCCCGGGGACGAGCTCCGCTCGCTGCCGGGGGGAACAGACTTCACCAGAAGTGCAGCCTTCGTCTGTAATCTATACGGAGCTCAACACCGCGTGTTACGGCTCCTCAGAGCTTACACCTCTCGTCCTCGCCTACTCCCCGTGCATTTCCCCAGCCACTTTCTGAAGCAAAACAAACCAGACGACGGCGAAGCGGGGCCGGTGCAAGAACAAGCCCGAGGCCTGCGGACGGGGCTCGAGCCCCCCGGCACCGACAGCACCGCCGCGCACCCCGCACGACGCGCTTAAACCCAGCGCGAAACGCAAAAGCCGCCGGCGAGGCGGCTCTCCCGGAAGGCGGGCAGCCGCGGGCGGCCTCCCCGCAGCGGAACGCGGGGCTGGGGCCCCCCGCCCGGCACCGGCCCTGCCC
>Ga0065711_1039807_pt1 | contig 17479 bp, 7 predicted proteins | sample Hoacrofraction12_FD_59098 | JGI IMG/M metagenome (GOLD analysis project Ga0065711, IMG submission 59098) | Hoatzin crop microbial communities from Cojedes, Venezuela - Epithelial fraction 12 v2 (version 2) | ecosystem: Host-associated > Birds > Digestive system > Esophagus > Crop | place... | reverse complement strand
GAGGGTCTTGCTCTCTTCGTCCATGGCTGGCTTCTGAAGAGGACCCTGCTCCTTGTCCCGCCTGTGATCCTGATCCAGATCCAGATCCGTGCATTCCTGAGTCCAGTTCCTGTCTACTGCTGAGGCCAGTCCGGGACTTCCTGCTGCTTCCTGGCAGCTGTTGGTGGGACACCAGAGCCCGGCACCCAACTCCGGGAAACTCAGCATCGGTTTTGTATATTTTGCATTATTTTCTTATTATTAATATTATTAGTGATATTAGTAAAGCTGTTTTAATATTAAATTTGTAAGTCTCTCTCCCCTTTCCTTCTTTTCCCTTCCCGTGGTGGGGGGCTGGGGTTAACAGAGAGTATCTGCCATTCCGTTTATTGCCGCCCTGCTCCAAACGGTGACACCAAGTTGCACCAGGAGAGGTTTCATCTTGACATAAGTGAATTTTTTACAGTGAACAACCTCTCCCAGGACATGGCAGAGTCCCCATCTCTGGAGGCTTTCAAGACACAATTCGACAGTGCTAATCTTGTCTAGGCTCCTTTTCCCAGCAAAGTTTGGGCCATATGATCTTTTGAGGTCCCCTCCAACCTGGGCTGTTCTATGATTCTAAAACAAACAGTAGACACTAACAATATACTTAAATATATATATATATATTCACCACCTTGCCCCTTATAATGATCATAGATTTCAGGATCTAATGACTCCAAAAAGGTCTTCCAGTAACAATAAAACCAATTCCTGTTGTTTCTGTTCTGTATCTTAAAGAAACATTTCTCATGAAGTTATGGTCCTTCCCCCTCATGTCACAGTTACATATAGATATCTTATAAAAGAAAAAAAATTAGATACCATAGTTTTCATAGATATTTTGCAGGCTAGTGTACCTATATTTTTGAATAAATAAACAATTGTCACTGGGAAAAAAGGTGTCTGATTGGTCTTCACACATCAACATTTCCCTTTTTAAACCAAATCTATCTTCTTAATTCAAGAACAGATAAAATATATTAAGAACATAACTAATGGTCATAGAGCCAATTAAACTATTTTCAGTTTTATTTTACTAGGCTCATTTCCAGTCAGTTGACCTACAATTATTTTAGAAACTCTGCAAATCAGAAAACTCTGCTTAATGATAAGGAAATTCTTCCTTTGTTACTAACAATCAGCATTAGTGTCACTAAAATGAAAATATATTTAAGTAGAAATACATTTTAAAAAATAGAAAAACAGAATTTGAAAGAACAACATTACAGGGACCATTTTGAAGATATTTACAAGTATGTAAAAGGAAACACAAACAAACAGAAACACATTATTGTACTGAAAACCTGGGAGTGGGAAGCAAGTAACTATTCTATGCCACACAAAATGCACTCTCTTACTATAGTAAGGGTGGGCATGAGATTAAGAAATAGTAGTGAAAAAGTATCAGATTAAAAAAGCATTTCATTACAAGTCCTGAAATTTCAGCCACAAATTATTTTAATATTTTCTAAGCATCTCCTGTCCCTCTGTTTTCACTCAAGCAATGGGTAGCCTGGGGAGGAAATCTTCTATATACATATCCACTTCTAGTAAAAGAAACTCACCCATTCTGCCCTATGAAATAAGGCAGTCAAGAATATATGTACAAAGCACCATCTTTAGAAGAGTTCTTTGCACCTGTGCACGTGTATGCAATACAGAAAGAGCACATTTGTGCATGCAAAGCATGCCACGGTCTCATTTGTCGAGAATCCTGTATTTGAGGGGATTTAAAATCCTTCATATTTTCCAGATGTTATTAAAATCAGGTGCGCATTCAGAACATGTTCAAAGGTATGCAAGACAAATTGGATTTGGATAAGTACCATTTTAATAAGCAACAGCAGAAAAGACCAGATGACACACAGCCTGCCTGCCTGCCTTTTGGGCCTGCTTGAATTCGTATTAGAGAATACTGTGTACTACAAAAAGGCACGGGGGTTGTAAAGGAACCTGCAATGAAAAAGATGCAAATTTTATTTTTAATTACTGGAAGCATTCAAGGGCCACTTCGTAGATTCAGTTGCATCACTATGCCCCTTGAACTATTCTGCTAATTTATAACACATTCAGGAGGGGAGAATGAGTTAAAAAAACAAACCAAACCAACCCAACCAGCCAAAACCCCAAAAACCAAATCCACAACCTAAACAAACCAAACAAAAATCCCCCAAACACTAGGAACAAAGATTTTTGGCTTCCTCATCTTTTACTTAATTTTAAGATTTAAGAAAGGTAGCGTTTTCTACAATAAAAGCATTCCATTGTAACTAGCAATGACTACTGTGCCTAGGAAAAAAAAAAAAAAAATCTCACGCATCTTATCATGGAAAGAAGCATCATCATCTCCGTTAACAATGATTTACAGGGCTATACTATGTGACATTACAGAAGATCACACTGTTGACAGCCTTCAAGTGTATCTTAACAGTAAGCTTCAAATAGTTTTGGGTATAATTTTTAACAAAAAATAATTATCAACTACCAACTATTTAATCTTCTACAGCTCACATCAGATTTATCAGCACTGAGCAGGAATGTCCTCAATATAACTCCTGAAAAAAAGTGAAAAATCATCTTCATTGCACATTACAAAGCCTCCTCCTCAATCGGCAAGCAAAGAAATGCACTTATTCACATTTCTGTTCACTAATTTACCTTCAGGCATTTATCAGAACAGTTTCTAATCTCAGTCTGACAATGAAAAGGAAGGACTTACTTGATGCTGAAACAAAACCTCCCCTCAAAACCCTTCCGCGTCATATCTGCTTTTTGACTTACTGCTTCTCTGCTCACCAGCTGGTTAACAGGGCTTAATAGCAACTCCATACTCCATAAGCATGAGATGCTGACATTAGTCACATATTATACTAGCAAGAACTGCCTAAAACAACTATAGCCATTTTAACAGAAGTCATGTTTACTCACTGTAATTAGGTTTAAACGACAGCAACACAGTTTAGTGAAAATTTACTTAGGATCTTTGGAATGCCTATAAGAGTTCAAGTGGCACACCTGTAAGACTTACATGTTTTAAGCTGTATTAAGAAATTGTATTGTTCCAAAGTCACACACAGTTTGTCATACAATACAAACAAGTGATATTTCATAAGAGATTGAAAATAAGAATGAATTTTCAATGAGAAAAAACAAACATACCAAAAGAGAAAGGAAAAAATAAAAGTTGTAAGTTATATGGCAATTTCCAGAAAGTCACCATAACAAACACAAAACTTCATTTTTATGAAAAAACAAAATACCTAGGCATTTGACAAATCTGAGCAAAAACGTCCACACCCAGCATTCTGAATAACAAAGAGACAAATGTTTAAAATTGTGATAGCGAAGTCCAAAACATTTTGTTGTTCTTCACTTTATCTGATTCCCTATTCTGACTTGCTTCAACCAGAATTCCCACATTTCTGGTGCCACTAAGTTGTTCTGAAGTTAACTGCAAATTACAGAAACAGCATTCCACAGCTAATTCTTACTGGAATTCAGAAAGATGAAAATATAGATACCATTAAGGGTTTTAGTTAAGTGTGAGAAGAATTACTGTTGCCACAATTTCTCAATTCCAGTACTTGTATATAAAAAGAAACAAGGTCATCCTTGCAAAAAGAGCTGAAGGTGAAGAAATCAAGTCCAACTACTTAACTGCTGGAAGAAAAAAGACATTTAATATTTTCCAGCTGTATTCCAGTATTACAAACATCAAGCAACTAAAAAAAGTCAGATGCAAAAAACCTCAACTCCGTAATCCTATCACTACACTACCCATTGAGTCTCTAAAACAAAGTACCGATGCTATCTTACTGAATGAAAATTAGTCTGGGTAGCTGAAACAGAAGAATGTTAAAGCTTTTTATACAGTATTGTCAGCAAAGTTAGGGTAACAGTTTTTGCAGCCTGGTATAAAAAAAAAAAAACCACTTTCATATCCATCGACTCAGAAAAACTGCTCACGTTGATCACTTTTCTTTCTCAATTATGTCTGATATCGAACAAGTGGCAAGGTATTATACATACTTATTGCCTTCACAGATCAAAGTTGCAGGAATAATTCGTGATTTATGGATAACTAACACACTGCTACATTAGAATGATCGCCAATGTAACACCCATCTACAAGAAGGGCCGGAAGGAGGATCCCAGGAACTACAGGCCTGCCAGCCTGACCTCAGTGCCGGGCAAGATTATGGAGTGATTCATCCTGAGTGCGTTCACCAGGCATGTGAGGGACAACCAGGGGATCAGGCCCAGTCAGCATGGCTTCCTGAAATGCAGGCCCTGCTTGACCAACCTGATCTCCTTCTATGACCAGGTGACCTGCCTAGTGGATGAGGGAAAGGCTGTGGATGTCATCTACCTGCAGTTTAGTAAGGCCTTTGACACTGGAAAATCTGGCTGCCCATGGTTTGCATGGGTGTACTCTTTGCTGGATAAAGAACTGGCTGGATGGCCGAGCGCAGAGAGTGGTGGTGAATGGAGTTAAATCCAGCTGGCAGCCGGTCACAAGCGGTGTTCTCCAGGGTTCAGTTTTGGGGCCAGTCCTGTTTAACATCTTTATCAATGTCTGGATGAGGGGACTGAGTGCTCCCTCAGTAAATTTGCAGACGACACCAAGCTGGGTGGGAGTGTCGATCTGCTTGAGGGTAGGAAGGCTCTGCAGAGGGATCTGGACCGGCTGGATCAATGGCCCGAGGTCAGTCATACGAGGTTCAACAAGACCAAGTGCCTGGTCCTGCACTTGAGTCACAACCACCCCATGCAATGCTACAGGCTTGGGGAGGGGTGGCTGGGAAGCTGCCCAGAGGAAAAGGACCTGGGGGTGTTGGTCGACAGCCAGCTGAACATGAGCCAACAGCATCCTGGCTTGTATCAGCAATGGTGTGGCCAGCAGGAGCAGGGAGGAGATCGTCCCCCTGTACTTGGCACTGGTGGGGCCGCACCTGGAGTACTGTGTTCAGTTTTGGGCCCCTCACTACAAGAAGGACATTGAGGTGCTGGAGCGTGTCCAGAGAACGACAACAAAGCTGGTGAAGGGTCAGGAGAACAAGTCTTATGAGGAGTGGCTGAGGGAGCTGGGGCTGTTTAGTCTGGAGAAGAGGAGGCTGAGGGGGGACCTTGTTGCTCTCTACAACTACCTGAAAGGAGGCTGTAGTGAGGCAGGGGTTGGTCTCGTCTCCCAAGTAAGTAGCAATAACACGAGAGGCAATGGCCTGAAGTTGCATCAGGGGAGGTTTATACTGGATTTTAGGAAAAATTTCTTTACCAAAAGAGTGGTCAGGCATTGGAACAGGCTGCCCAGGGAGGTGGTTGAGTCCCCATCCCTGCAGGTGTTCAAAAAGTACGTAGATGTGGCACTTAGGGACATGGTTTAGTAGGCATGGTGGTGTTGGGTTGAAGGTTGGACTTGATGATCTTAGGGGTCTTTTCCAACCTATGATTCTATGAATCAAAGTTGCAACTGAAATAGGAAGCAGAACTAGAAATAATTATGCGTCTACAAGCACATGTGTTCTTTAACTTTGGATTTAGGACAAGCATGTCACCCTGTTCCACCTCCTGTTTTAAAGACGACTGACATTGATTTTATTTGTGGCCATTGCTAACTTGTAAGGTATACTTGGCTGAAAACAATATTATGTGTAATATACATTTGACTAATATACAACCAGGTACATTTGTAATGAGACACTTTGTTGACTTTTCTGAATACACGCTCCTTTTTATACACATGCAAATAAGTTTCCTTTCCAAAACACCACTGTGTTGTGTATTAGGACACAAGATGGTGGCTATTTATTTCACAGTTGTAGAACGGAAACTTGTGACAAGATATTAATCAAGTGCCGTTTTCCTGAAGATTGCAACGGACCAACCAATCCTAGGGAAGAATATTTATTATTTCCATTTACTGCATATAAAAATGCAAATTACAGCCTGTTGTAAAATCCTTTATCTAGTTTCTCTGCTAAAAAACACATTTACACACTTCAGTGCCCTCCTAATGAAGGAGCATACTGGGTGTCTGTTTTGTGCTGGCAATGGGGAGCGCCGGGGGCTGCCCCGAGCTCCTTCCAGCTGGCTCCGATGGGCTCACCCCAGGGTACAGCCCAGCCTGCCAGTCAAGATGCTGGCATGGAGCAGAGGTTCCCCTGCAGCCCTTAGAGAAGACCATGAGGAAGCAGGTTGTCCTCCTGCAGCCCATGGACAACCACAATGGGGCAGATACCCACGCTGCAGCTCACAGACAGCCCGCTCCAGAGCAAGCTCCTGGCAGCAGCTGTGTGTAACTTTGTTTCTCATCATCCTACTCTAGTTTTAACTGGCAATAAATTAAATTAATTTCCCCAAAGTCGAGTCTGTTTTGCCCGTGATAGCTATATCTTCCTGTTTTTATCTCAATCCACAACCTTTTCTGTCTTATTTTCTCCCTGTCCTGTTGAAGAGGGGGACTGAGAGCCTGGGTGGGTTTCTGGCAGCCAGCCAAGGCTAACCAACCACAAGGAAAAAACACAAAAGACTGGGACAAGCCACTGTTAACAGCAGGCTTTTGCTGACAAGCTTCTTTCTTTTAGACATTGCTACTGGGAACCCAGATGATCTTCTGTGTTCTATGAAAACTAAAGAACTGTTTTGCAGCTTCATTTCTCAGCCTATCACCGTCCAGAAACCTGTATTTCCTGAAAAATCTAGAACTACCATTTCAGGATTTTTCCCAGTTTAGCCCTGGCCTAGTAATTTTTACCCCCAGAACCTTGCACAAAGTAAGCCACACTCTCTCCAAAAAAAAAAAATCAATCATGCATCACTCATTGTTTTCTTTTGTCCCACAGGGTTACAGGTCAAATTCCTTGGTAGCATGACAATGGATATTTTCCTTTACACACAGTCTTTTATTCCTTAATGACCAAGCACTACAACTGCATGTACCAGAAACACGGTGTTCATAGGGCCATGTCCTTTCACCTCCAGAATGAAGCATAGCTTTGTAAAGTAAACCCGTGCATTAAAATGGCTCAAAAGAAATACAAGTTAAACTACTTGAGGACATCTGTATAAAAGTGGAGGCCTGTCATGTTTTTCAGACCTGGCCTAGGTTGCTTACACTGTATTTCAAGTTTGGCCAGGGCCACTAGCAACTTTTTGCCTCCAACAAGTGATGCCCAGATTAGGCTAGTAGTTCATAAAGGCCTGCATTTCCAATTCTAACGCATACAGCTTCTTTCTCTCCTTATATTTACAATCACTGGATTTTCAAATTAGCAAACAGATAAACATTAAGTTAATGCAGGGGGGAAACAGCCAGCAATTAGAAAAGAAGCGTCTACTCTTTTTCAGCTTGTCACCACGTCTATCTTCCCCAGAATGGAAGCAGATGCAACACTATTGCAATACTAATGCAATACTATCAATGAAAAGATGTTGGAAACCTCACTTAAAATCTTTTCATCCTTCCTGGTGAACTGCATTTTTGTTAGTTTACCTGTCTTCCCGGCAATACCTTCCCCCAGTTTTTGCACTTGGATCCTACCTGCTGTATTTTCTACCTTATCTAACCCCCATCTTTTCAAATTCAGTAATTTTTAAAAAAGTTTATTCTTACCAGAGTCACTGAAAGATTCATAACCCTTCCAAACTGATCAACATAGTAGACATTATCCTGGTACCAGGAATCAAGGTGAAGATAATTATACATTCCAAAAGCACGCATGTGGTCAAGGGTATATTGATCATCACGAAGTTTCACTTCTGCTACAGCTGGGGAAAAAATAATAATAATAAAAAAACCATTTTAACAATTATTCGTTTATAACAATGGTTTAAAGTTCAAACTAATAATTTGAAAATAATTCTTCCATTCGTAGTCCATTTGAAGAAAAATACGTTATGTATACACAGTTTAAAATTTCACCATAAACCTGGAAAGCAGGTCATCCACACTGAAGCCCACAGCAGTCATTCACTGTGATCTTGTAATAACTATAGCCATTTATGGTGGCGCGACCTTGGCATGATGCCAGGTGCTTACCAAGGCTGGTCTATCACTCCCCTCCTAGCTGGACAGGGGAGAGAACATATAATAAAAGGCTCATGGGTTGAGATAAGAACAGGGAGAGATCACTCGCCAATTACCATCACAGACAAAACAGACTCAACTTGGGGAAATTAGTTTAATTTATTGCTAATTAAAATCAGAGTAGGGTGATGAGGAAAAAACCCCAAGACCTTAAAACGTGTTCCCCCCACCCCTCCCTTCTCGGGCTTAACTTTGCTCCTGATTTTCTCTACCTCCTCCCCCCCAAGCGGTGCAGGGGGACTGGGAATGGGGGTTGCAGTCAGTTCATCACATGTTGCCTCTGACACCCCTTCCTCCTCAGGGGGAGGACTCCTCGTACCCTGCCCCTGCTCCAGTGTAGGGTCCCTCCCACAAGAGACAGTTCTCTACAAACTGCTCCAGCGCGAGTCCTCCCAGAACAGGCAGCTCCAGTGCGAGTCCTCCATGCGTCACAAGTCCTGCCAGCAAACCTTCTCCCACATGGGCCTCTCTCTCCACATGTCCTGTCGGGAGCCTGCTCCGGCATGGGGTCCCCACAGGGTCACAACCTGTTTCAGGGCATCCACCTGCCCTGGCATGGGGTCCTCACTGGGCTGAATGTGGATATCTGCTCCACCATGGACCTCCATGGGCTACAGGGGACAGCCTGCCTCACCACAGGCTAGATCATGGGCTGCAGGGGAAAAAAATCTCTGCTCCAGCGCCTGGAGCACCTCCTTCCCATCCTTCTTCCCTGACCCTGCTGTCTGCAGAGAATTTTCTCTCACATCTTCTCACTCCTCTATCCCACTGCAGGTTTTTTTCCCCCTTCTTAACTATGTCACCACAGAGGTGTTACCACCATCACTGATGGGATTGACCTTGGCCAGCAGCACGTCCGTCCTGGAGCCAGCTGGCATTGGCTCCATCAGACACAGGGGAAGCTTCTCGCAGCTCCTCACAGAAGCCACCTCTACAGCCCCCCCTGCGCTACCAAAACCTGGCCACACAAACCCAATACACCTCCATTGTCTCTTCCCAGTATGTGTTGAGATCAAATTTGTCAATAACCCTCACAAGATGAAATACACATGTAACAACTACGTATAACCTACTTTTAAGTCTGCTTGGGAGGAGCACAAACACTATGTACATGGTTTTGCAGTAAGGGGAAAAAATTCTGCTCTACAGTAACTCCAGTAAAACAACAGCTAAAAGAAACATCCCATCTAACTACACAGACTTCATAGTCTTAAATTCTGAACCAAGCTATCAACACTTGCAAGGCAAAACACTAAAACAGTACAAAGCACAATTAGTACACAGTCATTACAAAAAAACCCCAAAAATCCTAGGTTCCTAGCACTCCCACAGCGGCTGAAATCTTGAGAAATGTCCAAGTTACCATGAAAATTTCAGACCAAGCTTTTTCTACCTGAATGAGGCTGCAAAGAATGGCTGTTCGCTGCAATGGTACCTTCTTCCAGGCAAGAAGCAGGCTACCTACAGTTACCCACTTGAGCAAGATTCTTCCGAACAGTAAACCTCTCCCCAGCTACCAGTAATCAGAACTGGGGTTATCTTCCTAAGACGAACCACATTTTTATTTAAACTAGTTGCAGCTCTTTATTCCATACCTACACAGAGATCAAGCAGCTGTAGTCCAAACATCTCAAAATACAGAAAATCCTCATGTTTTAGCAAAGACATTTGCAGAGGTGTAGTCCATCCTTTCACAAACAGTCTCGGACAGACTGGAACTCCAGTACACTCATTCCACGATCCTTAGCTTCCCTGCAGGAAGTTTGTCTCAAAGTTCACACAAGCAAAATTCTTTAGAAAGTTGTAAGTAAACTCTGTCAGCCCACAATGAATAGCCTTCAAACCCAGCATATGGGGAAAGCACCTCAAGGCTAATTCTTCTCATAGCAAGTTATTTTAGTTCCTACATTTTCAGCTTCCACTTTCTTCTCTTTTCAGCTGAGAAGCAGAGCAAAGCTATTTCCAGTATTTCACTTCCATCCACCCCCGTAATAGGGACCATTCACAACTCCACGCAGCAGTCCTCATCTTAGATTTCTAAAACTCTTTTTCAGCATCTACCTAAAACCTACTGAAGAAGCAGTAGTCTGTTCTCCTCTGTCAGAACGCCAATTACTGTGAACAGTAGATCATTTTGCAGTGCAACCAGTGCCACTGCACAGCTACCACAACACCATCAATCAGATAGTCACTAGATGGCTCACAGATGACCCCATTAGAGACACTGGCTATTAACATAAAAGTGGCTATAGGAAACTATGCAAGAATATACCGTCCAATTAAGAAAAAAATTGAGTCATACTATACAAAATGCTTGCGAAATGACAGTATAATTAGCAATTAAGTCTTCTAATCACCGTTGATATTTGCAAACCAACAGCATTAACTCCACTCAGCTCAAATCATTATTCATATTCACCAGGCAGGAGGGATTTCAGTACCTCTGCAACTAACAAATTACTGCTCCCCAAGCCATGGCCCTTCAAAAAAAGCTAGAATATCAACAAAGGAGGGAGATGAAAATACACGTGTCATAATGGGAAAGACTGCTACCCATTCCAATTTCTACTTTAACTAATTAGAGTATTTTACAGTAAATTACACTGTAAAAGAATTTAGAAGGATGTGTTGTGAAAACGTGTTTTCAATCTGTTTGTACAATCAAGCTTTATCACAGAGATATTTTTCCCAACAAGACAAGAGAGTATGTGAATATTCTGCAAAGACAAAAACAAATATAATCCAGGATAATTCTTTTCAGTGAAACCAAGTATATGTCATCTACATCCTGTATAGCTACATTAAGTGATCTTCTGAAATTAGAATACACATGTGGAAGCACATAAACCTTTTTTAGCACAGAAACCCTGAAATTGTCTTATTTTGTAATGCTTCCTTCCTCCACTTCTCCCCCTCTGCCCCCCTAGACAAGTTGCTACTGTCAGAACTGTAACTTGAACATATACAAATGGTGAAAACAGTACAAACTAGATGCTTCCTAAAGCAAATGTAAAACCTTTCAAAAAATTCTTGGAACAATACACTATTGATTAGCTGACTGTACGGCGTTAAGCTTTATAAAAGCTGGAAGAACATGAATACATTCTCTGTCCTTGAGTTTTTCAGCTTGCACTTCTGACAAACCCTGAATAATAAGGGGTCGGGAACAGAAGATGAAAATCTTTTGCATAATTACAATACGTAATTAATTCTTCATAAACTAAGGGCAGAAACTATACAATCTGTAGGTTACTTTAAACCAGGAAATCAAACAAATGTGTACCATACTGTCATGAAACACTTCAAATAAGGTTATCAATTGCTTGCAGAACGTGTCCTGTATATATAGCTCTCTGCCAAGAAGTAATCAGAGCAACTATCCCATCCTCGATTAATTGAAATCTACTCTATGATCAAATGAAATGTGTGCACAAATGCCATCTGCTATCACATACCATGTGCTCAGATAGTTTACAGGAGTTTTTACACTAGGATGAAGTTCATTCTTTCCTTTCAACAGCTACAAGGTTCAAGTTTGCTTGATGGTCCTTGGAAAAATGAGCAGAAAACCAACAGAGCTGAGTGCAGAAAAATTATGGACAAAAGGGAGAAGAAATGAAGACTTTTAATAAAGTAAATTCAGAAAAAGACAAGTTAATATAAAGAGCAAAGAAGAACTACTTCAACCAGATCATCACCTTATTCAGTCACATAATTTCGTGTTTTTTTCGTTGGTTGCTTGGTCAGGATTTTTTGCTGATTTTTTGTTGTTGTTTGGTTTGTGGTTGTGGGGTTTATTTTGATTTTGTTTTGAGGTTTTTGGTTGGTTGGTTGGTTTTTTAAGAGCCAGATTATTTCACTAGCTTCAGCTTTTTGGGTTCAATTAACAAGCAGCAGTTAATGACAATTATTCAACAAAATGTTACATGGTGTCCTTCAAGTTTATGATAAATAAATCTGCACTACTAAAACCCAGGCACATTGATTCATACCCTGTCACACAAGAAAAGAGAGCAAATATACACAGCATATAAATTAAATCTCAGTTTTCAATATTATTTCCCAACAACCCTACTTAGGTGGGATATTTCAGACTAGTAGAAAGAAAATTATGCCACTTCTCTAGAATTGTATTTATCTCCAGCTCCATGCTTAAAAAAGTAATTTGACTCAAAACAGTTCAAAGATAATTAAGCAAAGATTTTCACTCACACCGCCTTTACTTCAATGCAAAAGCACTAAATACAAAGCAACTCATAAGAATCAACAGAAGGAGTAAGATGTCCCTAACTTAACTGGATCTTACTATAATTATTACTAGGCACTGCAAAAAAAAAAAAAAATCTCCTCTGAATAAAGAACACTATCAAAGGACTTCTACTTTAAACGAATAATGAAGTCTTACATCTGCCACCAAGCACTGTAAAGCAGAACTGAGGAAAAAAAAAAGCACAGAAAAAGGGTGAGAACATCCCCCCCCTCAATTTTTAGATATTTTACTGAATACATCAAAACAACTTTACAATACTGGAAAACATGTAAAATAACTATATCAACGTATTGAGGCATGGAACGTTACATGCTTGTATGTCATACTTTGTTTTGCAATGCCACCCAGTGGAAGCAATTTAGTATTTCATATACACTCACCTACTAGTGGAAGAGATTACATTAATTTAGTTTCTAGTATTAGCATTCAAAGATCCTCCTAAACCTGCATTGTTTTTTCTTTTAATATTAACAAATATGGGTTTATTATTAATAGCAGCATCATCTCATCGCTGTTGTTGAGCAAAAGTACAAGGCTTGTTAATTCTACTGCAGTATGTTAATAGACTAAACACAAAAACTTACTGCTTAATAAACACATAGCTTGCTGAAAACAAGCATGGACTGACAGATAACATGTAATGAAATATTTTTACCTCATCAAATTACTTACAGAGATGTGAAACGTAAATGGGATCTATCACGCACTACATCGAACAAGATCCAAAAACTAGCAAGGGCATTTGTGAAAGCATCGTTATGGCAATGCCTTGATTTGTAACCTGACCTGTGCCAGCTGCAAGAACCATTTTCTTTAACACTTCCAAGGCAGAACTTGCCTCTACATTATCTTTTTCTTTCTCAGGAACTTGAACTACAACACAAGAACAGATACACGTGTCTGACACCTAAACCTAGATTTATGAACTACAGCTGTAAACGTCTGAAAAAGCCTTAGGTCTAAGCCTAAGTTTCTTAGTATTTCCCATATATTACTTCAAAGACTTTTTTCTATATTTAATTTTTCCAATGGCAAGTGCAAATGGAAATCTCTATAAATGTTTGAAACATATCAGTGCCTTTAGCTCCATAAAAAGACAAATATGCATGTTTTCCATGTAGCATTTCTAACGGACAACGACTTTTCACTGAAGTATAGACCTTCTAGCCTAAACAGGCTGCAAATAGGGCAGTCATCTATTAACACCATTTTCCAAAAGAAGTGATAAAAAAGATAGATGCACATGATCAAAAGGAATGCATTCTCTGCATATTCTCCTCGCTTGCAACGGGTGCTGCATGTTTCAGTGAACATTTACCATGCTCTTCAGCTGTTATTGTACCGAAAAGCATACATTATGTCATATGTATAATGTTTCTACCAAAGAGACAAGATAGAGAGAAAAGGCATGAGGGATATCCACACTGAATAATTCTAAGCCTCTGGAAAAAAAAACAAAAAAAGGCAGCAAGCTACATCTGACCAGTGGAAGTCAAGAGCAAGGTTGTCACTCCTTTAAAAATGTCCTGCATCTTAGGCATGCTCCCTGCTGGAAACAAGGATTTGCCCCACAATCACTGCTTTGGGCTCTGCCAAGATCAGATCAGGGCAGAAGAGGTGACATTAAATGAGCTGCTCTTTCCTCCTTCCCAAAGGTTCAGTGATCTAAAAGAAAGGCTTTACAAAGCATTTAAAAGTTATAGACATAAACTAAGGAAAATAAGGAGAAAAATACACACAATGTAGGATGAAGAGCTGGGAATTTAAGTTATAGTAGTGTGGGACTCATTACTAGTTGAAACATGTTACAAAGATGAGAGATGAGAAAAGATAAATTACTGTGAAAGTTTAGATTAACTAGGATAGAATGGGTAGGAGTAAGGAAGAAATAAAAGAAAAACATGCAAATCAGAGTATTTAAAAGGGAACATAAGATACCAGAGTTTCACCATACTTCTTCACTGTGACCATACATTTAAGAAACTCACTGGAAAATTCTCCTCTACCACAGGTCTAATAAATAATATTTTGCATTTCTTTCTGCTTCAGCTGCACATCTGACCACAGCAAATTCCTGGGGACCACAGTTTGACAGTTTAAGGCAAATTAGAACCAAACACTAAGTTTTTTTCCTGGTTTTGGCTGGGATAGAGTTAATTTGCCTCCCTGTAGCTGCTGTGTTTCGGTTTTAGTATAAGAAGAATGTTGATAACACTGATGTTTTCAGTTGTTGCTAAGAAATTCAGGACTTTTTTCAGTTTCTTACATCCAGCTCATGAGCAGGTGTGCAGGAGCTGGAAGGAAGCATACCCAGACAGCCAAGCTGGCCAATGAAATATTGCCGTACCATGGATGTTATGCTCAGTTTATGAATGAGGGTTGGCCAGAGGGGCAGGAATCTTCTTTTATGCTCTTTTCGGGAGTTTCAAATATTCTTTTTTTCCTGGGAGTTTGAACTGTTTTGTGAGTTTGGGGTTTTTTGAGAGTTCCATATTCACAAATCCACGAGTTCTGGGTTCCGTGATCGCTGCTCAGGGACTGGCTAAACAACCGGTCACTGGGCAGTGAGAAAAATTGTATTGTACATAGCTTGTTTTGCACACTCAGTAGTAATAGCAGTAGTATGAGCATTCGTACTTCCTTTGTTGTCTTATTAAACTGTCTTTATCTCAGCCCACAAATTTTACCTTTAGTTCATTCTCTTCCCCATCCCTCTGGGGCAGAAGCGGAGGGGTGAGCAAGTGGCTGTCTGGTCCTGGCTGCTGGGTTAAACCACGGCAGTTTTACACGATGGTCAGAAAACAAAGCTCACTAAATATTACTTTAACAGGCCTTCTCACATAGTATTTATTTCTTCTCTCATGCAGTAATCTGAAAAAGCCATGGCCTACACACCACCCATGGTCTCTACAACTCAACCCCTTAGGCCTGCACAACATAAAAATGAAGTTATGGAAGGATGACCTCAGTCTAACACATATGTAGATCACCGTCACCAGGAAATACAAAGTTCAGGTACAGAACATCTCTGTACTGTGAGGAAATTGCCTTGAAGTAAGCAGAAGAAAACCAGCAAGGACAGCATGCCAGCTGTATGGCCTGAGAGCAAGCTGAAATATGAACAAACAAAACATCTAGAAGACAGATACAGGGCCTGGTTTGTTTTTTATTTCATGTTACTGATTTTAAAAAACTACTACAAAGCTTTCCACTCTCCAGTGGACCAATATCTATCTATATATACATACACACACACACACACAGAGAACAGAGTAAGTGACTTGGTACTAATGATTTAGCAGGACAGCCGAGTAAGTTAGACTGAAATGAGTCAGGCTTGTTGTGCTGTGGGAAGCAGAGAAAGAAAAGAACACAGGCACACATACCGATCTTCTATCACACGAGTTACTGTAGCTATTACATAAAATATCTGAATAGTCAAGAACTGATGAGATCCATCTCTCCTTCAGCAACTCCATCATTCAAATATTTTAATAAAAATCTGTAATCCTTATCTATTCCAAACAGGCACACAAGTGACCACCCAAGAACCACATAGCTTGTTTGGCCACAGGCCATCAAATGAAGGACAAACCAAGAGACTGTACCTACGCTACGCTAACTGCAGCCATCTTTAACACAGCTGTAGTACACTCCTAACACACGTACATGCGCATCTGGACTGTCTTTTGGTGACACCTAAATCAGTCTTATAGTAAAAATGTCAAAATAGATAACAAAAATGTTACTCGCACTAAATTTTCCAGTCCTATCATACAGTATCAATCTTATTCACTCCTCATACAGTATCAACCTTATTCACTCCTCCTTCAACACACAACTCACGTACAACTCCCGTCTTACTGCTGACAATTCACCACGGCAAACAGACCTTTCTGACCCTCTGCTAATACAATGTATTCAACACAAAACTAAAGTAACACATAGCTGACAACCCTCTAGACAAGTATATGGGTCAGTAAATACAGAGTGGTAGAGATCAGTCCACACAAATTGTATATTACTGTTCCAGCTTTACCGAAAACTAACTCATCCACTTTACAAAAGACCTCAATTCACCAATCAATAAAGGTAGAATGCTGAGAGATTTCAGGGGCCGTCGCTAAGGCTGTAGGCACATACCCAACATGACTTCGTGCTAATGTTCCTCTTGGTGAATTAGCCCATTAATGGACCAGTACCTCAAACATTAATGACCCTTAGCAGAAAAAGCAGAGCATGGAATGCAGAGCCCGAAGACCCTCTGAACTTCGGGCAGAGTTAAAAAAAAAAAATAGCTAATTTGCTGAAGTTTGTACAAGATTCTTATTTCATACCTATTCCTCTGAACCGCGTGTACACCACCACTCTGACCGCCTCAGCTGGTCGTCTGGCCTCACCACCCGTGCACAAGCCAAGACCAGATTTCGCACGGAGATTTCCTGACCCGCTTCGAAACTCAGCTCAGCCTCGCAGGAGCAGACAGCCGCCAGGCGGCGATGCGACAACGCCCAGGGACCCCAGCCCACCAGGGAGCCCCGTGTGACCCCAGGGCAGGACCAACCACACCACCGCAGCCGATTATCACGGGAAAACCCGAGGCGGAGCGCCGAGCCTTCCAAGCGCCCGCCGTTCCCCGCAGAAGGCCGGCGCGCAGGCCCCCCGGCGAGGCGGCCAGGCTTCCCCCGCCTCAGGGCACGGTTCCGCCGAAGGCTGCCGGGCCAGGACGTGGAGCCCCGCAGCAGGAGGCAGGGAAGCGCGGATGGACGCGGTGCGGCCTCCCCCCCCGCCGCAGGGTGAAGGGGAGGCCGGCGGGCTCACACCGCCCCCCCCTCAGCGCCGCGCTCGCCGCCGCAGCCACCCTCGCTCCTCACCCGCGTCGAGCCCCAGCTGGTAGCAGGCCAGCGGCTCCAGGGACAGCTTGTAGCCCTCGAACTTGGGGTCCAGCAGCAGGCGCTTGACCCGCAGCGAGCAGTGCGCGGCGCCCGCCATAACTCCGCCGCCCACCGCTCGGCGCGCGCCGTCGCAGAGCACCACGGGAAGGGCCCCGGGGCACGCCGGGAGTCGCAGTCGGCGGGCGGCGGCACCTCCCCCGGGCA
>Ga0065711_1039806_pt1 | contig 17480 bp, 11 predicted proteins | sample Hoacrofraction12_FD_59098 | JGI IMG/M metagenome (GOLD analysis project Ga0065711, IMG submission 59098) | Hoatzin crop microbial communities from Cojedes, Venezuela - Epithelial fraction 12 v2 (version 2) | ecosystem: Host-associated > Birds > Digestive system > Esophagus > Crop | place... | reverse complement strand
CCAGGGAGGTTGTGGAGTCTCCTTCTCTGGAGATATTCAAGACCCGCCTGGACAAGGTCCTGTGCAGCCTGCTGTAGGTGACCCTGCTTCAGTAGGAGGGTTGGACTAGATGACCCACAGAGGTCCCTTCCAATCCCTACCATTTCGTGATTCTGTAATTCTACATGAGATTGGCAGCCTGGATCACAGATACAAAAATGTGTTTATGTGACAGGCAACGTCAAAAGGGAATGTCTTCAGTGAGTTAAGGAGAGGGACTGGGGACCTCAGTTTTCGTTGCAGAGATTAATGGAGGCTGATATTCAGAAAACACTCAGTATCCACCCTCAGAAAACCAAGAACAGTGATGATCTCTAAAAGCAAATCTCTGACAGCATTAGCCTCTTCTGAAAATCTCAGCAGGAGTTTTTAATCAGGGTCAGCTTTGTAACGAAGAGACAAGTAATGATTTCCTATAGTCTGTAAAATTCTGATGAGGGTAAAGTAAACATTGCTATTACAGGGTTACAGAGTCAATTTCCTATCACTTTTCACTAGGACTATTGTAGGGAAACATTTGGGTAACCACATGTTGTGCTAAAAAACCCTAAACACTAGCAACATTTCCTTTTTAGGAAAAGAAACTTGTGAATGATTTAAAGCCTGATTCGGTAAATTGGGCTCTCTTTTACTCTGAAAAGGAATGGGGGAGAAGGGGGAGGGTGCCAAAACTATATTGCACATTACCAGATTTCCAGGATTCTGCATTTTCTTACTCATTAAACTTCACATTGAATATGCATCACTTCTCCACACACAGTTCCAGCCCTAGGGATTATACAGTCCAAATGTATTTTAATTACATTATTTATTATTTAAATTAATTTAATTACAAAAAATAACAGACTCTGCACATGTTTGAAAATGCCATGCTGTACAACTAAATCTTGAGTAATTGTTAAATTTCTTGCAGGCCTCCTGCTAGGAAGTACTGTTTTTCTTTAAAAGTGAGAACACTATTATATCCGTCAGTGGAAAGTTTACACATTGTATTTCTTCTTTCATATGCCGTTAAACATGAGGCTCTCTCATTTCCCCCTTTCTTCAGAAGGCAGGAGACCCATCTGGTAATATTCTGCAGATCAGCATTTCTTAAGGAGCATTTGATTTAAGTGGTGGTTTTGTTGAAGGCAACGAAAAAGAAACTTATGAACCTGGGTTACAGCACTATGTCTTGTGTTGTTATTAAAGTTATTCCATGCTTGTTCCATGCCAAAGATAGAACTGTCTTTAAGCTGTGGAGAGTAAGTAAGAGATATTCTCTTAGTTCTCATCCCACTGTATTCTGGACTTGCAGCAAAGAAAAAATGTCCAGTATTTGCATAGCTCTTTACTTGCCAGCTAATTTTGTTTTGAGAGCTGAAAACTGACACAGATAAAATAAGAGCTGCTTCATAAGCTCATGTCTTTTTGAAATTTTAGAAAAAAAAAATGAAAAGCACCATTTTCAATATTGATAAGTGTCACTTCTGTTTTCTGGCTGGCACTGGGCGCACAGGTGTTGAGATATCATAAGAAGGATATTGCCGACTTTCTTTCCTGGACTAAATTTAGTACTTGAGCCTCTTTTCCTTTCTCTCTCTGACCCAGGAATCCAGAGCAAAATGTGTGAAAACTGGGAATAAAGCTTTCTTGGCTGAGAGAATGCAACCAAGGGATTTTGCTGTAGAACAATGTTCTGACGATCAGAAAACTTTTCAAAAGTTTCCCCTTGGAAAAAAACCAACCTCTTGACCAGAAGTCAGGTTCCTAATACAACTATATTCTTCTTTTCTCAAACCCTAAATGCCCCAAATTACCCCAGACTTCTGTGTCCTCTTCAGCAGGACTTTGATTCTGTAAGAGAGAGCAATGCATGAAATCCACTGGAGAATTTTCTGCTGCTGTTGGTGGTGGTTTTGTGTATTTTAGTCCATAGTGATCAAAGCTCAGTATAGGCATCAGGCAGGGAAAATGCTGTACAGGAAATGGCAAGTCAGATAAGCGATCTGCACAGTTTATATTTTGTTTCAGGAAAAGCTAGTGACAGATAATTCAGTCCTGGTCATTTAAGTAATTGCATCATCTGCAAATATTACCATCTCAGTATTCAGCATTGTACTCAAATGACTAGGCAATTATGTTAAATAGTTCTACTCAAACACACTGAGACAGTGAAAAGCTATGGTATGCAGTGGTGAAAAATGCACTTTTAATTTTAGCCTGATTTCAACCAAGGTAGCTTTAGGAAATTAGCTGAGGTCCGATACTATAGCTGTACTTTAGGCTGTCTTTGTAGTTGTAGAGATAAAAGCACTTGTATAAGGTAAGTAATCCAGTCTTAAGTCTCCCACGTGCAATCCATAAATAAGCAACCTTGCAGGAGGCTACTTTTCTTCCTCTCTCTGTAAAGAAGGGCCAGCAGGACTATTCTCTTGGCAGCAATAATGGACAATTTATGAATGACTTCTTTTTTATTCCACACCAGAAGACAGCTTATTTGATGGACTGACTTCCATCAGAGACTTAGACAAAGGCTTTCTGAAAGTTCTTTCTCTCCCCTTGGTAGAGCAAGCAGTGGAGATTGTTCACCATGACTTCAGTAAGGCTTTCGACACAGTCTCCCATAATATCCTCATAAAGAAGCTGATGAAATGTAGGCTAGATGAACAGTGATATAGATTGAAAACCGTCTGAATGGCCAGGCCCAGAGGGCGGAGATCAGTGACATGAAGTCTAGTTGGAGGCCAGTAACTAGTGGTGTACCCCAGGGGTCAGTACTGGGTTCAGTCCTGTTTAATGTCTGCATTAATGAGCTGGATTATGGAGCAACATACCCTCAACGAGTCTGCTGATGACATAAAACTGGGAAGAGTGACTGATATGACAAAGGGTCATGCTGCCATCCAGAGAGATGGAGCTGGAGAAACGGGCTGGAGAAATGGGCTGACAGGAATATTCTGAAATGTGCGAAGTCCTGCACCTGGTGAAGAACAACCTCATGTGCCGATGTTTGCTAGGGGCTGCCCAACTGGAAAGCAGCTTTGTAGAAAATCACCTGGGGGTCCTGGTGGATAAAGCTGAACATAAGCCAGAAATGTGCCATTGCCACAAAGAAGGCTAATGGTATGACACACTGCCCCCAATCACCCTGCCCCTTGATCAGCATTGACATGTAGGCAGGATGCCACACACATCATCCAGAATGATGTGTAGGGCATGCTACTGCCTTGTGAGGTATGATTCTCTCAAATCACACTACCATTGGTGGAGCCAAGGGCTGGCATGACTCTTACCTGCATTTAAAAGGTGTTTGCACAATTGACCGCTCCTGTCAGATGACCTGGACATTAAGTGTCCCTGACAGTACACCAGAGCCATGGCATTGCTTATAGTCCTGTGTTTGCTATCAGTGATCTGGTGAGTTGCTGTGTGGGTGCATGATTGCTCGTCTTTCTTACTGACTCCATAAATTTTGGTTTATAACGTGTTGTCAGACCCCATAACTGTTCGGACCACATGGTAACCTGGGCTGCATTAGGACGAGTGCTACCAGCACATCAAGGGAGATGATCCTTCCCCTCTAGTCGGCACTGGTGAGGCCACACCTGGAGTGCTGGGTTCAGTGCTGGGCTCCCCAGTATGAGAGAGACATGGACGTACTGGAGCAAGTCTAGTGCAGGGCCACAAAGACGATTAAAGAACTGCAGCATCTTTCATGTGAGGCAAGGCTGGGAGAGCTGGAACTGTTCGGCCTGCAGAAGAGAAGGCTCAGGGGGGATCTTATCAATGCATACAAATACCTGAAAGGAGAGTGTAAAGAAGACAGAGCCAAGCTCTTTTCAGTAGTGCTCAGTGACATAACAAGACGCAGTGGGCACAGCCTGAAACACAGAAGGTTCTGTCTGAACATCAGGAAACACTTTTTCACTGTGAGGGTGGCTGAGCAGTGGCAGCGGTTGCCCAGAGGGATTGTGGAGTCTCCATCCTTGGAGATATTTAAAAGCCAGCTGAACACTGTCCTGGACAACTGGCTCTAGGTGGCCCTGCTTGAGCACAGGGGTTGGACAAGATTGCCTATAGAGTTGCCTTCCAACCTGAACCATACTGTGGCCCTGTGACTTGCTGGTGATGTCAGAGAGTTTTAGTTTAGAAATTAAAGATATGTGGCTTTTTCTTACCTAATAGATTCTTTTTCCCACTTAAACCAGCCCAATGCTACTGATGTAGGTTGAAAAGCAATTTTGTGTTTTTACTGAGGATGATTCTGTGATTCTGTGATGATTGATAGGCCCAAGCACACTATTTGCTTTCTGCAACAGATTTGCAGTTTCTGTTTCCCAGCTTCTGTTTCTGTGGTTCCTCCTTTCCATGATCTTTAGAAGCTCATATCATTCGTTGGAAGAATTTCTTACCCTCTATACCCCTACCTCTGATCTTTTTTATTGCCTTGTACTTGCTCTTTAGTATTTTTTATTTGAAGGTAGACTACCAGCATAAGACTGACTTTAACTTTCATCTGGAATGATACCGTGGGTCCATATATGCCCCATGCTGTCAGGACCAAGACTTTCCCTGTTTCTGAAAGTTTCATCTTCACTCTAAACAGCTATGTCTTTACTGATCACAGCAGAGCTCACAATTTGTAGGTCCAGAGGCGAACTTTAAGATAGTTTAGTTAAAAGCTTCAAGACAAGGACCTGATAAGTTCTCCTGTCCATGAAAACACTTAAGAGATTTGTGGTTCAGTGAGACTTTCCATCCCTTAATACAAATGACATGTAAGAAATTAATCCCTCACTGCTAAATTAACACTCTCCCACCTTCCCCAAGTCTAGCTTTGCTAGCTGGGAGAGTCATGAAAGCAGGGATGAAACACTTGGAAGTCTGGATGCATATTTTGGGTACTTTTCAACCCAGTATAAAATCCTAACTGTGGACCTTCATGCATCTTGCATACTCCTATTTCCTAGAGTCAAGGATACATGCAGACGTGACACCTGATAACTCTGGCTTCCGAGGAGGTGACATCAGGCAAGTTACAATGCAGAATAAGCCTACCTGATGGAGCCATGCTTTAGAAAGAGCTGTTAATTTGGCCTTTCTCAATGAGAAAGAAGACTGGGGAAAGGGGAGGGTGAGTGAATAGAAGGAAAAAGTGATCACTCCCCAAAATAGGTGTGGACTTTGCTGAAAATGAGGTGAGTCTTGGGGCAAAGCAATAGTAGAATAGTAACTTAAATTGATAAAATACCTTTCAGCATGGTCTCAAAGCACTGCACGGTTATTAAAAACTAATGCCAAATTTAGCACTACAATAAAAAGACAAAAGCAGTTCCACAGTATAGTGAAATATATATATATAAAATTCCAAAAATAGAGTAACTCTAAACCCTGAACAATGTTACTTCCCCCCCTAAGTCTGGAAATATGAAGTGATTTTCAGGGCATTGAGTACTGGACTATGTTGTTTTACACATTTTTGGGTAGAAGACACACTATGGGCAGAAAACAAACCTACTGATTGTATCTTGGAAGTGCCCTAGACTTTAGGAAATGGATTTTTAAAGTTGTTCATACATTTGAAATTTAAGATGGTCCAAGAGTTTGTTCTTACAGGGAGATGAAGGCAGGCAAGAAAAAATGGACATTTTTTCATTGGGTCACAAGTTATTTGTCTCAGTGAAAGGGTTATTGTGTAAAATAACAGGTCTGTGTTAAGAAGGAAATCAGACTACGTGATTGTAATGATCCTTTTTGGATTCAAGAATATGTGCATCTATCAGTAATTTATGTGTTTTATTTATTTTGTGTATAAGTATAGCTGAGACGTTCTAGAGCTGGGAGATTCTTCTTGCAGCCTATGTCTGGTCTAGACATCTTATTATTTCCTTACAATTAATGGAGAGAAATAGGCTTCTTCATTCATCATTCACCTACTTCACTCTAGGTATCTCCATTAGGAGGTGAAGAATTGTGTCCTAGTAATTCCTGTTTCTCTCCATCAGCTTTAAAAAGAGTTTAGTAGGACAGGCAAAGATATAGAGCACTCCATTCAGTCAGAATTATACCCTGAGCTGGGGGCTGAGGGAAACAGAAATATTTTCCGTTTGTGCAGAAAGAATTGAAGAGGCAGAAAATACTGTACTGGCTGAACATTTAAATGGAAGAAATGGAATTTGGATGTGACAGTTGCAGGTATTTCTCTATGCCACTAAGCAGTTTTGGAGTAGTTAATGAACACATCAATTTACAGGACATTTCTTTAAAACATTTTTTCTCTTTGGTGATGCTGAATTCAGTTGGCCAAATTAGAACTGCATTCAGTTATCAGGATATTTTTTTGTGTGTCTTGCAATTTATAAAACAAGCTGTGTTCTTTTTCTTGTGCTCTCCTTCCATCCCTTCTCTCTCTGATTTGGTGCTGAGTGGTAAACAGAATCATGGGGAGCGTAATGAATAAGACAGGCTGTTTTTAAGAACTTTACTTACTGATGTAGACAAAATGAAAAATACTTTAAGAATTATACAAAAATGAGCTTCTTTGACTTCATACCAATTGAGCAAATATATTGTGACTGAAAGCTGAAGAAAAAAGCACAACCTGCAACCCCTTAAAATGGATATCCTAGAGAAAAAGCACTATCCTTTCCTCTCCATCTTAACTTCAGTAATCCGGTACCCAAATTGCCAGTGCAGTCAATCAGGATTTTATAGGTTTAAATTCAGTTAGAAGGAACTGGGAATAAGATCGTTAATCTACAGATACTGACTAAAACCTGCAAAAGTATAGTTAGGAATGGATCTGAAAAATAAAATCAAATGGGTTTAGAACATAAAGGAAGAAATAATCTAAAAATTAGCTGTTTCCCACAAGGCACAGAGGAGACAGAGATTCTGTTAACTGTTTTAAGTAATGGTCTGCTTTCTTCTGCATCTGAAAACAAAAGCAGCATTAAGGCCGGTGCTCATAGGGGTGTCCAAACTACTTCCTTCCACAGTCCTTTCCAAACAAACCCAAGACCACGATAGCGCATCAAAAAGGAGAGAAAAGAAAGGAATACAGTCCTACAGAAACTGAAGTTAGTGGAAATGGTCTGGAAAATTATGAGCCAAATTTGTCAGAAAGTGAAAAGCTTCACCATTTTAGAGAAGTGGATTTTTTTTTAATCTAAAACAAAGAAGGTATCACAGAGCAAGGAAAGGAAAATTGGTAAAGAAAAATCATGAAGCAGTGATTGTTTGATGGAATTTAGGTACAACTCAACAGTAGTATGTAGAACAGTTAAAGTACTACTGTTGGTAACAGAAATATGAAGAAAATGGGTATTGAAAAGCATAATTCTAAACCCACGAAGAAAGTAATGAGTGATAGGTATAGATTAATACAGGAAATGAGGAGGAGAAAGACCTGAAACAAGGAGTAATCCCCCTCCCAGTTCTGCCCAGATATCAGTATCTTAATATGACACTGTAGCTTCACCCTGGTGGCAGACAGAAACCCTCCAGGTGGGACCTCAGCCTGAAGGTGAAGAGGAGCTGGGTGTTCCTCACCATCACAGGGTGAGTTTCCATGTTTAGAAGTAAAGGAGAATAGGGTTATGGAAAGGATGATATGGGGATCCACGTGGACGGGCTTTTGAACTTAGGAAGCAGCAAGGCCTGAAGAGTGACATGAGGAGACATATTTAGCTGTTTGGTACTAAGGTAAAAAAAGCTCATTTTAGAGGTAGGTTGTATAAAATGATGAAAGAACATAGAAAAGTAACCTGTGTATATTGGGAGACTGAGAAATAATCAGGACATTTGTTATCTCTTCATTGCAAAAAATGAAACTCACTTTTAAGCTATACACTTGGTGTTTAAAATTAACACTTTATTGGCAGGTCTTTGACAGGGTTGGAATTACATTGTAGAAACAAAAAGGTGAAGAGATTATAGGCTGATAAACTGAGGAATTATGAGTCAATAAAAACTGTATCTATAAAAGTTAAAGGTCCAAATGGCCATGTCAAGAAAAAGAAGTGTTTACAAGCAGTACGGGTAGATATACCAGGTAAATTACTGTAAAATAAACCCATTTGCAATCTGGGGATAAAAAAATAACTAGGAACAACATAAACACAAAGCACATTGTTCTCTACAAGAGCTAACTCAGAAAATGAAAGCCACTTTATTAGCTAATAGTCACTTTTGTTTGAGGGGATAGTCTGAAGAATGAAGAGGCAGATTAAAGGTCATCTGAAGAGGAATGAAAACTGATAGTTTTCCTGTGACCGATAGGCACAATCAATTCTTTTCCTTTTATTGTTTTTAAAGTATCTTAATAAATTCAGGTAGCAGGAGACTGCTCAAATGCTGTAAACTGCTGCTTGTAGGTCAAGGGAGTTAAGAACTGGACAAACGAAGTTGTACAAAGAGCTAGTAAAGTGTTAGAAACAGGAGATCTGAACAGTAACAAGGAAATTTGATACTGTTCACTGCCACAATACAGAATATATGGACATCTTCTCTCCCAAATTCTCAACAATCAGCTACCGTCATCACTTACACTTGGTGTTAATATGCTAGTAATCAAAAAGCAAAGAGTACAGATGGAGACGGAGCAGAATTATGTCTTGCAACCTCATAGAAGTACAAGAATTATATAGGCTGCTCTCAGAAATTTCTAAGAGAAAATGCTAAAGATGAAATAGATTTAAAAATGTTGTGGGCTTCTGGCAAGCAGTAATGAGGGCTTTATTACTGAAGTTTTCCATCTTTAAAAAAGAGAATAAGAACTATGAAGAGACAATATCTGTCAGAATCCTGGGATTAGAATAAGTTTAGAATATCCAATAATTATAAAAAATTACTGAAGTGAGAAGAAATTGGACCTCCTGCAAATTAATAAAATAGAACAAACTTTAAGATACAGTTAAAACAAAGAATGTGACAAAGAAAAGGACAGGCAGATCTGTAACAAGATGGCTTCAGAGAAAATGCCTGGTTTGGCAATCCTATTAATTAGAGATAGTAAGATGCTAGTATGTAGTTCAAAACAGACAGCATATTATTTGAACAATTCTATGGATCTCAAATTTTTAAAGCTGGAGGCTGGGGGAAGAGGTTGTCTTCATCTTTTATACTTGCTTCAGTTAGAAATAGAAAATAGAGACTTTCTGGAGAACTGTATTATACACAGGACATTCATGTTAGGAACCTGAAGAGAAATGTGATAACAAAATTTTACAAACTTCTGAAAAAGTTGATAGTTTAATGAACATATTCTTTCCCTGCCAAGCAGGAAGGGTATCTGTCAGAGTCTGCAACAACAACTTAAGAAATACTGAAAGTGTATCTTTCAGGGATATTCTGTGTGTGAAGAAAAATAATTTGAAGTAAAAGACTAAATAATGTTTTAAAGATTTGGGAGATAAAATAAGGAGTTGCATTTTTCTACTTTTTATAGAAGTCCTAGTGTTTTTGTGGTAGGGAATGGAAATCTTCTTAGATTTAATAAGAGTAATGCACATTTTCAGTGCTGTTGTTTGCACTACCTGTGGAATCCTCAGCTTCAGTAATTGTCACACAAAATCAATAGAGCAGGGATCCTGGAAAGAATGTGAAGGTAGTTCATTTGCACACATTATGTGTAAAAGTATTGTAAACATGTAGATTTAGCTGTGCTTCTCAATACAAAATAAACAGTGACAATCCAGAAATATTAGATGGCTGCATTTTAAAGGAAATTCAAATACGGTGGGAAAAAATGTAAGAAAAACTACAGATTCAATCAAGTTAAAAATGCAATAAGATGCCGAAATATAAGCCTTACAGGAAAACCCCGCAGCGTGTACAGTTCCTCACCTATCTGTTGCAGCCTTCTGAAGAGAAACTGATTGACCTTTATTTGCGTTATTATGAAAAATAAAATCTTACATGAGGACTATAATGATTTTGTTCTTACTGACAAATAAAGACTGACCATGACGCAACAGTAACATTGGAATTGAGATACTTTGACAAACTAGTTCTCCAATACATGGTGCAGGTTTAAAATAATGAAAGACCTTAAGTAACGGGAAGGAAGAAAGTTCTTTTCAAGGTGAAAGAGCAGTTACTGTTACAGGCAATGTATTTGTTAAGTTTCTTTTTTCATTTCAACGTTGATATTTAATAGATAGGTGGGTCTTTAAAGCATGGATATGAATGTCATCTGGAAGAGTGCCCAAGTATGACCAAGAATGTGAATATTGCATCATACTGATGTTCAAAGAAAAGCATTCTCACAACTTTCTCAGCCTACTGAGCTGCTCTTTCATGCAGGTCAGCTGAAGAGTGACATAAAACCATGTACTGATTGATGAAACTTTATTCACAGGAATGGATTGGAGCAGAATGACACGAGGAATTTGTTTTCTTACATGTTCGCTGAAAGACAAAAATTCTGCTTAGTAAAAAGTAAATGCTACTAATTTAGTCAAGCTACTTGAATATTGAGGAATAATTACAAGAAGTTTCTTTCTCATGTATAATAACTAACTTTGTTAAAAATAATGAATTGTTACCAAGAAAATTCTGATGAATGTCTTGGAAAGAAAAAAAAAAAATTGCACCTTTCAAATATTCTCAAGTAAGAATTTTAAAAATAAAAATAAATATATTGAAACTCTCGCTGAAGCATTTCTATTGGTCTATACCAATAACTCAAGAGGAAAACATTACTTTTTAAAGAAAAGAATAAAGTAAAATGAGGGAATAGGGAGACTTAAACACAAGATGACTTTGGAAGAAGATCTTAGGAAGGATGCTGAGAAGGAACTGGATTAAGACTATATATTTTCCACTGGTCTTACACAGAGAAAGTAGTACAAAATAATATGTCAATAGAAGCTGTGTCCAGTTAGGATCAACGCATATCGTATCAGCAATGTAATTTTCTGGAGTAGCTGTAGAGAAAGAAACTCCTTTTCCTGTCTCTGTTGGTTATGCTCAGAAGTACAAGTGTGCTAGAGAGAAATTACCATTGTAGTGGATAGCAGAAAATTTACTTTGTACAGAATAGAAAAGAAAACAAGCAAAAAAACCCAGCTATCATTCCAGTGAATAACTTCTGGTAAAGATGCTGCTCAAATGTGTAAGGAAATTTTCATCCCTCTCTCTCATGTTAGTCGTGAAAATATGACATGGGATATCTTGATATTAAAGGAATGATTCTGTCAAGGCAAATTGTAAAGAAGAGGCAAAAGAGGCACAGATATTTAAAAATATTGAATGTTTGTTGTAGGATGCACAAGATGTACTACAGATTCAGTAAACCTAAATCCCAAATCAGATACTTTGAATACTAATAGTAAGATTGGGTGATATAAATATATTGGATGATATAAATATATTGGATGATAATAATATATTGGATGATATAGTTTCCCTAGATAGTGGAGAGGATTTGAACTTCAGAAAACTTGTCACCAATGATTTCTTTTGTAAAGTTCTAATAATTTCAGCCTTAGGCAGTTGCCTAGTTATCTGGTGTGTTTGTAGGATTACTTGCTGCTGCTTCTTGAGTTGCCTGAATAAAATGGGTCATTGAGCTCTTTCCAAGAGATATATACACCATTCCTGACTGTGTTCCTTACCAAACTCATGCCTGTGCAATAGGGATGAAGTGAGTGTTCTCAGTTTCACTGTGTAGTTGCTCTCTTAGTCTGCTATAAGGCAGTCCCAAATATGAATTGTTTTCTGACCTGCTGATATCCAAGAGGATATCAAACACTTTTTCTCTTTCTTTGTGCTGGAAAGAGTATGTACCTACAAATAAACCATATGACTAAGAGCATCACTCAGACGCTCCTTGAATGCTGGCAGGCTTGGTGCCATTATCACTTCCCTGAGGAGCTTGTTCCAGTGACTGACCACCCTGTTAGTGAAGAACATTTTCCTAATATGTCCTAATATCTCAAAGCCAGCACAACAAGCAACGTTTTTTCCCCAAATCTGCAAAAGAAACCTGAAAGAGCACATGATATGGAGGACAAAAAAGGGTGAGTGTTGGACTAATATTAGTTTTGAGAAAATAGACATTTTCTGAATTTATGTCTTAAGTTTTGGTTGAAGAACCAATGCCTATAATACAACTTCTTTTTTGTTAATTGTATAATTTTGAGAAAAATACATTCGCTATCAGCATTTCAATAATAGAATAATACTAATGAAATTTTAACTTCATTAGTTCCCTATCAAGGAATTATTTACCTCCGTCTTCTCTCTTCAGAAATATATAGATGGCATTAAAACCACCTCTACTGCATTTAACTGCAGGGAGCTACAGTCCTGTCAGCCTGACCTTGGTGCCAGGGAAGATTATGGAGTGGTTCATCTTGAGTGCGCTCACCAGGCATGTGAAAGACAACCAGGGGATCAGGCCCAGCCAGCATGGGTTCATGAAAGGCAGGTCCTGCTTCACCAACCTCATCTCCTTCTATGACCAGGTGACCTGCCTAGTGGATGAGGGAAAGCCTGTGGATGTTGTCTACCTGGACTTTAGTAAGGCCTTTGACATTGTTCCCCACAGTATCCTCCTGCAGAAACTAGCTGGCCGTGGTTTGGATGGGTGTATGCTTTGCTGGGTAAAAAACTGTCTGGATGTCTGAGTGCAGAGAGTGGTGGTGTATGGAGTTAAATCCAGCTGGTGGCTGGTCACGAGCGTGTCCCCCAGGGCTCAGTTTTGGGGCCAGTGTTGTTTAACATCTTTATCAATGATCTGGATGAGGGGATTGAGTGCTCCCTCAGTAAGTTTGCAGATGAGACCAAGCTGTGCGGGAGTGTCAGTGTGCTGGAGGGTAGGAAGGCTCTGCAGAGGGATCTGGACAGGCTGGATTGATGGGCCGAGGCCAACTGTATGAGGTTCAACAAGGCCAAACACTGGGTCCTGCACTTGGGTTACAACAACCCCATGCAATGCTACAGGCTTGAGGAAGAGTGGCTGGAAAGCTGCCTGGCAGAAAAGGAGCTGGGGATGTTGGTCAACAGCCAGCTGAACATGAGCCAGCAGTGTGCCCAGGTGGCCAAGAAGGCCAATGCTATCCTGGCTTGTATCAGGAATAGTGTTGCCAGCAGGAGTAGGGAGGTGATTGTGCCTCTGTACTCGGCCCTGGTGAGGCCGCAGCTGGAGTACTGTGGTCAGTTTTGGGCCCCTCACTACAAGAAGGACATTGAGTTGCTGGAGCACGTCCAGAGAAGGGCAACAAGGCTGGTGGGGAGTGTAGAGCACAAATCTTATGATTAGCGGCTGAATGAACTGGGGCTGTTTAGACTGGAGAAGAGGAGGCTGAGGGGGGGACTTTATTGCTCTCTACCACTGCCTGAAAGGAGTTTGTAGTGGGGTGGGTGCTGGTGTCTTCTCCCAAGTAACGAGTGATAGGATGAGAGGAAATGGCATCAAGTTGCGTCAGAGAAGGTTTAAATTGGATATTAGGAAAAACTTCTTCACTGAAAAGGTTGTCAAGCATAGAAGGAGGCAGCCCAGGGACGTGGTGGACTTTCCATCCCTGGAGGTGTTCAAAAAATGTGTAGATATGGCACTTCATGACATGGTTTAGCAGGCACGGTGGTGTTGGCTTGACAGTTGGACTTGATGATCTTTGAGATCTTTTCCAACCTTAATAATTCCATGATTCTATTTAAGCATAAATGCAATGCTTGATGACTGTCAGTGTTCACAGCTGTAAGAAAATCATGAGACAGTTCTTGTAGGAAATAAAAAATTATCTCCAAGTGACAACACAATGTTCAGAGCATTGAGAAACCCACTCTAGAACAAAGAGCTGACCAAGCTTCAGGTGGTGTCAAATTTCGTAGAAAACACATGATGTTAGTAAGTACTGCAGGGCTTCAAGCATTTTCTCACTCTTCCCCTATCAAATTGGGGTTGCCGTGCTGATGACTATATCCATTAGGGTTGCTAACTCAATTTCCCTCACCCTAAAGTAACAGAACCCAATTTCATCCTCTTTCCCTCCTCCACAACCATTTTTTTTACTGAGATTGGAGACGCAGATCCAAGCCTAATAAACATTAGTAGCACTGGAGCCTAATTTTTCCTGAACAGACCTCTTATTTAGTTAGATTATTCCATCACATCATCCATCACAACCATCGGTTTTAGCTTGTTCCTGTGATTCAGTTACACTTAATGCAGCAGTTCAGCTAATTATATGGCCTTGTACACACAGCAAAAGTTTTGTCTTACTGGCTGTTTGCTGAATTAGCATTTTATGACTAAGCACCAATGACCATCACTATACAGCCTCCTGACAAAGAGGAAAATAATTGCTTACACCAAGTCACATTAGAAGTGGAGATTATTCAAGGGAAATACACCACTCAACTGAGAATTGTTAAATGGGCTTGTTTACAGGGTGAAACCTCATATAAAGCAGGACTCCCTACTCTACCAAATATAAAACCATAACAAAAATAAACTTAAAAACAAAGTTAGTAATTTGCTTTGGTCTTAGTTGCTTAATCAGGAGACTCAATTAAAAAATGTTTGTTTTATGTTGGAAAATGAGCAAGACTGTCATTCTGCGTTGCAATCTTTCCACATTTCAGCCAACACTGACCTTTGCCAGGCTTATATAGTCTTGAATTTATTGTGACAAAGTCTAATGCTGTCCAAACTGCCAGAGGTACTTAACTTGGCTACTAATGTCCAAAATAATAAAGGCTGTTCTTCAGCATGGACTGCATGATCTTTATTAAGCTAGTTGACTAACCAGTAAGTTACTAGATGAAATTAAGCTTTTTCTATATAATGTGTATAAACACCCACACACATTCAAATGTACATTCATACACACATTCATTTGTAGACAAAAGTATATTCATTTCTTCCCAAGAAAAAATAACACTCATGTCAAACAATTTTTCTAGAAAGGACTATATTAGGTTAGCAGAGAAATCAGTTGCATTTTCAGCACCATGTTAAATTCGGGTATAAACAATTCCAGAAGAGCATATGTAGGGAGAACATTTTAATAACTGGATTTCCCAATTGTTTCAGGCACCTAAGGGTGTGAGTAGACCTCAGGAAGGACTTCGGAAGTGTTTAACCAGCTTCACTCTCTAAAGGGCTTTTGTTACACCCAGGAGGTGACTAACTCATGTTTAGACACTCACGTTAGCAAATTTGTCCGTCTGCATTTTGGAGAGCGTATCATGCAGACTGACAGTAGACAGAACCTCAGAAATGATGAAAGACCCTTATTCAGAAGAAAGTAAGATGACCTTCTGACCTTAGTCTTGTCTCTTCCAACTACCTTGAAAGTAAATAGCCAGATGCCACCCAGACATTGCCAGCTTAATGCAGGAACAGCTGACAAGTTTCTTCAGCCACTGTGGCTGAGCAGATCAGTGCCAACTGATATTATCTGCAGTGAAGCCAATTTTCACTTCTTTTTACTGATTATAGTGAGCTTTGAACCAACTTGTTTGACAACTTTCAGGCAGATTTTGAAAAACAGTTAACATAGCAGGGAGATGTAGTCATAAGGTAGCTTGGGAAAGCGATCAACTACTCAGATGCTGGCAGAATAGCCACATTTACTGGGAAGACCTCAGATCTGCCTGATGTTCATTATACAACATATCTGAAAGCTTCTGTGATGTTTCCCAGTAGTTGTATCACAGGTGGCACTGGGAGCAACACAATTTCAGACTTCTACTACCTTTCCATGGAATCTTGTGCTTTCAGCCACTTTGAAATTTGCCAACATTTTTCTCATTGCCTGCTGTCCAGACTTTCACACCCCTTCAATCAGAGATCTGGGGAAGTATGACGGAGACAGTTCAGCATGAGAATTGCTGTAAAAAGTTTTTTCAAAGATTTGAAAATAGAACTATCTTTCCCAGTTCTAGTCTGTGAAAATGCCTTGAAATTCCAAAGAAAATACTGTTATACCTAAGAAATATTTATTATTTTCCTTGGGGAAAGAAGAAAAATAATTCATATATTCATATATGCTCAGGCTACGAAACTGCCTCTTCAGAACTTCTTAAGATGTTGGCCCCTCTAATCTCTGAGTAACCATGTGCACATGCTTACAAAAATAAGGCTCATACGAACTCCAGCCTCAACGAGCTTTCTGCCTTTGTTTTCCACAGAGTATGCTCAATGCCCACAGTGGCATTTTCTGCAGGCAAGTTCTGCTCAACTTGCTCAGCTTCTGAGGAATATAAAGATTTCTTGGACTCCATAGTTACATACAGGACAACATGTACTTTATTTCACTCACAAAGCAAACAATACTGATGCAAGAATAAGATTAATGTTCATACAAGGTCATAGCATTTTCAGTTGAGTCCAAAGTGATAGTCTTTCTGGTTCTCTCAAAAACTTGCTGGCTTATATTGGATAAAGAAATTAGGAAAACCCCAGCATTTCTTAAGCTGGGAGTTAGCAATGTCCCACCTGCAACATTAGGCAATTTATTTCACATACTAAATACGTGTTTGTCACCCCACAATGTACTTACTAAAGAAATATTATGATTACAAAGTTACAATGTAAAGAGAGAAATAAGACAAATACAGTGGCCTTTGTGCATGCATTATGATGCAGTCTTTAATTACACAGCCATGTCCACCCACAGGACCCCTGCCTCATTCAGCGCACAAGGCAGACTGTGCTCACAAAATGAGCAGCTATGCAGTATTTCTTTTTCTTCTCATCATTTAACATATGTCCCCATGCCTAATTTTCTACACACCATCCAAGCCTTACGTTGAATACATAATTATTCATTTCTTAATGGGCTTTTCCCTGGTGCTTTTTTTCCATAGTATCCTACTTATTAACAGAAATTAATGAATTTATCTTCATTATGTCCCAGTGGTATCATTCTCCCCATTTTACAGATAGGGAATTGTCAAAAGTGCCAGCTAATTTGGGGTGGTAATTTGAGATGCCTGAGGTCTGATTTTTCAGCGTATATAACAGTATCTATGCTCATAGTAGTGCTCCTATTTATCTTAATGACTGCTGAAAAGCTCAGCAATTCTTCAGATAAGATTACAGGATCACCAGTTGTATGTCCAAAATGCAACAACAGAGAATTTATATTATTTTCGCAGAAAACCTCTGACAAAGACATGATGGAGTATGGCTTTGCAGGAACATTCAGTGCCTGTTATCACAATCCTTTTTGTTCTTCTGCCTCATGCAGTGCCCATCTCCAAAACATCAAGTGATCTTCAGTCATGACAGAAAAATGACTCACACCTAAGCGCTGTTCATCCTATATTTTTAATGAAGTTAGAGTCTTGTGATCTTTAATTTCAGTCCTCAGGTGTAACACATATAAATATAGTGAAGAATCAAACTTCACTTTATTTGGACATTTTCTGATGTTCACAGAATATCACAGAATACCACAGAATAGTAGGGGTTGGAAGGGACCTCTGTGGGTCATCTAGTCCAA
>Ga0065711_1039805_pt1 | contig 17480 bp, 9 predicted proteins | sample Hoacrofraction12_FD_59098 | JGI IMG/M metagenome (GOLD analysis project Ga0065711, IMG submission 59098) | Hoatzin crop microbial communities from Cojedes, Venezuela - Epithelial fraction 12 v2 (version 2) | ecosystem: Host-associated > Birds > Digestive system > Esophagus > Crop | place... | reverse complement strand
AGTGACAGGACTAGGGGTAATGGTTTTAAACTAAAACAGGGTAGGTTTAGGCTAGATATAAGGAAGAAATTCTTTACAATGAGGGTGGTGAAACACTGGAATGGGTTGCCCAGAGAGGTGGTGGAGGCCCCATCCCTGCAAACACTCAAGACCAGGTTGGACAGGGCTCTGAGCACCCTGATCTAGTTAGTGGTGTCCCTGCTCGCTGCGGGGGGGTTGGACTAGATGACCTCTAGGGGTCCCTTCCGACCCAAAACTTTCTATGATTCTATGATTCTAATTATTACATTGTTGTTACTTTACTAATTAGAGGTATGTATAGAATATTAATCATGAACTGTTTCTATAAAGTCAGAAATTACTATTTGTTATACCTTAACTCTTCACGTGCTCTGTGCCTGTGCAACAAGCATCCAATAGAACAGCAATACTACTGGACTTTGGGTGTCCACTGTATGTCCTCTTGAATTGTTAAAGTGACATTGTAGTAAGTAACTTGGCTCAGGAGTTCACATAGTGTTGAGCACTCAAGTCATTTGGTTGGTAGTATTATTCTACAATTGAGTTAACTCGTGTAACTTTCTGCATTTCAGTTTTCTTCTTTGCAAAACAAGAAGTGATAAATATTCTGCAGTCCTGAGGAACAGTGCAACAAATTATTTGATAAGACAGTACTAGTAACAGCCTTTACACATTGAATCTTAATGCTGACTATTGTAAGTACAAAATGTAGTTTCTGACTTCCTAAGAAATCAGTAGAGCTGATAGTCAATTTTGTTCTTCGACAGTTTTGCTGTCATCTTTGCTGGTTGGCTTTTGATCTGATCATAGGGACAACTATAGTAATCTGAAAATACATTATTCTGTAGACTATGTTACAGGAATTAATATGTCTATGTACTTCTTGGTTTGCTTCACATTAATGGGTTTCATAGAATCATAGAATCATAGAAAGTTTTGGGTTGGAAGGGACCCCTAGAGGTCATCTAGTCCAACCCCCTCGCAGTGAGCAGGGACACCACTAACTAGATCAGGTTGCTCAGAGCCCTGTCCAACCTGGTCTCGAATGTTTGCAGGGATGGGGCCTCCACTGCCTCTCTGAGCAACCCATTCCAGTGTTTCACCACCCTCATTATAAAGAATTTCTTCCTTATATCCAGCCTAAACCTACCCTGTTTTAGTTTAAAACCATTACCCCTCGTCCTGTCACTGCTGTCTCTACTAAAATGATTGTCCCCATCTTGCCTATAGGCTCCCTTTAAGTACTGAAAGGCTGCAATCAGGTCTCCCCGCAGCCTTCTCTTCTCCAGGCTGAACGCAGGTTTCTGTGGCTTCTGATGGATACATCATGGATTAAAATTTTTACACTACACAAACAGCAATAGAACATTATTACTTCCATTCTGTTTTGAATCATTTATGGTAAAATACGTGCTTCATGCCTCATTTGCTGCAAAATTTATTTTATTGTAGTGCTTAATTAATGAGTAATTCTGCTGTTTGTGGCAAATGGCCAAAATATTATCTTCTGGTTTTAGACTGCCACTGTTTAGACGAAGTAGATTAGGCAGAGTTTATCAAGCTAGCATATTCATTAACACTTTGTGGAAATCGGTGGAGATTTTTCCTTGAGTTATTTATCTAAGGCATTTGTTATAGATGTTAAATATTTTGAATAGAAAATAACTATGTGGCTGCATTTCAAATTAAAAAGGAAGAGAAAGTCTACGCTTTTTAATGTAGGAGTAAACCTTCACAGTGTTTTAATGAAAAAAACAGAAATAAAATAGGTATTGTCCCTTGAGATGCTCTTAAATCAGTCACACTGCTAAACAGCTTTTAAGGGATGCCAGCACTAAATCCTATATAGATAGCAAGAAATGTTTACTTGAGGCAGAAAAGCTTCAGTAATGCTGCATTTTGGTACCAAAATAAAGAGATTATTCTTTTTTCTTTTCCAGGCAGCTTGCCTTTGATGAACAAGCAAGCTTAGTAGAGATCAACTGTTGTAGGCTTTTCAGAACTTTTCTCGTTCCTGTGCCAGCGTACAAGTGAGTAGCACAGTGCTACATAGGACAATAGCAGGTTTTGTTAAAGATGCATAAGCATGGAAACAAAAATTCTTTGCTAGTGTTTGTTTTTTACTCCTCTAAATACAGTTAGCACCCAGAGGTTTCAAGGCAAAGAATATGCATTTCTAAAATGTCTCTTCCGTATTTATGCTGTGGCTACATTTGTATAAACAGAAAATTACTCCATTCATGCTTTATTAGCTCTTCTTTTGTACCACAGCCTTGACCCCAGTCATCATAAATTGAGAAATAGTGGGGAATTAATGGAGACAGATGGGAATATGGCTTGCCATTTACTCAAATTGGTAAAGTAATTAACCTCAAGGTGCTGGTTTGCAAGAAAAATTGTTGGAATATCTCAGGGCACCGGTAAACAGACCCCCGCTTTAACCAGTTCTGACAACTGCATCATAAACTAGACTTATTCTGTTCAATTGACCTGTCAACGTCTTGAGTCCAAATAAAGATTTGTATTACAATGCACTTGCTGAGAAGTGGGAGAACACTACTGCTGTTTCTTTTCAAATGGGTTGCTGTTCTCTCTCTGCTAGATAGGAGCTGGAATGTCATATATTCATTCTTCAGCCATTATATTCCTTAGAAATCTTCCATTACTGATTGTGTGACAGCTTTGTGACAGCAGATGGTAGTCATTTGGCTTGAGAAAATGAAATGAAAAAACATGGGCCAGACTGACTGGGCTCATTTAGAACAGCAGTGGACAGAGGCCAGATCGAGTTTTTATTTATCAAGGGACATCATGTAATGAAGCCAGTTTCTTTTATTTTTTTTGCTTTCTCTTATTTTGCCCCTGCAGATTGGGTGAATGAGGTAGATTTTCAACATATTAATACGTAAATCAAAGGCAGTCTTGTAAACAGGAATATTTTATCAAAAAGCCCTCTTCCACACAACAGCTTTCAAATTCTTCTAAGTTATTTCCTCATCCATTTTTTTATTCCCCCCTCTCAATTTAATGGAAGCATCTTTTAGTTTTAACAGCTGGAATATTATTTTTTCAAAACAGTAACTTAAATAGTCAGGGGACATTCCTTAAGTTGGCTTACATGGATTCAGCTCAGTAACTGGAAAAGTTTTGGTCGTTCAAGCTCATGCAGTTCTTTATTACATATGTTTTGATATCCAATTGAAGAAGCCATGATTAAAAAAAAAGACATTTTTGATATTGTCATAAAATGTATCTGGAAGGCATATGTCAAGGGAACATAAAGAGTAATCTTCATCTAGAGTAAATACAGCCATTCAAGACAGATGAAAACTGGAAACATAGTATGGTATCTCAATTTGATGAAAACTCAATTGGTTCAGAAGCATTCAAGGAGCACTCATTCGTAACTTCTGCTCCTCAAATTTATCCACAGACACCTACAAAGGCATCCTATAATGCCTTGCTGCATAATGCCAGTTCAGTGCCATTATGACCACAGTAATTTAGACAATTTCTTTAAGTATTTGTTTTTATGAATTTCAGGATTTTAGGAAACAACAATAGTTCCAGGTGAGTGGAATAGCACATTTTAAAATACATTTATTATTCTCAAATATCTATTTTTCAGTAAATAATAATTTTCCTAATAATGTTCCCTACAATTAAATTTCTCAGTAGGCATTATGATTTAATAATTCATGCATTTTATATTCAAGGTAGTCTTCTTTGAAGTGTGTTATGAGTTCAGAGACTGTGCCAAGGATAATTTGTCAGTGTCACCTGCACTGGTGCATTTCCATCATTGGAATAAAGATTTGCTAATGTGTAATTGATAAAGAAAACACCAACCAGCATTTTACAATGATGGGTGGTAGTTTAAAATAGCATTTTATACTTTTCTCCTGACAGGCATAACATTTTCTTTTTTTTAAACCAATGTGTTCATACAGACAGAAAGCTCATTGAGTTCTTTGATCAGTCTTTCTTAGTAACTGTGTTGATGAGTTCACAGCACTTAATCCATGTTATCAGTCAGAGTCGGTGATTTTTAAATCTCTGGTCAACTTATGCTCTATTTTACGACCTTTCAAAAAAAGACACAACAACCTGTGGAAAAGGGGATAAGCTAATGGCACTTCTAAGTGAGAGGATATAGTTTGGTAATTTTTTTAATTCTGAGAAGATGTGCAGGTTAAATGTATTTGTTACCTGTGTTGTTTTCTTCTGCTTTTGAACATTTTAATTTATAATCAGACAAGAAGAACAGATGTAAGAGTTGTAATTTAATAATTTTATTGCTATCTTTGTATATTTTGAAGAATTAGGTATTGTACTCTTGGGAAGCCATATTTTATGCCTAGTTGGAAAAATGAATAATGTAATAATATGCAAAATGTGAAGTTTTAGAACTTCACTACTGAGTAAGGCATATAAACTAATGATCTAGTTAAAGTCCCTTGTGCACCATAATAAATATGGACTAAATTTGTCATTATAGCTTTAGACAGAGGTTTCAGGCTACAGATTTAATTATATCCTTTTTTAATATTCATACTTCTAAACTGCATAATTCCTTTCTACTGTAAAACTGAGTGCTGTATTAAAACAAACAAAAATGGCAGATTACTAAATGGGTATTAACATGGAGTCAATAAGCATTTAATTTCTGTAGAGAACTGCAAAAAAGAACATTGTAAGCTTTGTATTGCTCAGATCTTTTCTTAGATGTCCATCATTTGTACAGAGAGACTGCCTCCTGTTTTAATGCTGACTTCTGTTACAGAGGTTAATTAGTTATTTATGGAACTCATAAAGGACACAGGGGCAATACAGGAATACTTTTTGTTAGCCATTAAGAAACAGTGATTATTGAAAAGCCTAATTTAGTCTCCATATGATACAACAGCTAGCTGAGTCTAGCTCATGTCACATTCATTCAACACTCCTTAATGGTGTCCGAATATTGATGACGATTAATAACGGCTGAATAAAATACCGTCACATTAGAATGTTTATTCCATTCCTCCTATCTCTGTAATAAATGCTCTGTTTATTTGAATTTAAAGACTTTGTTTCCTTTACAGTATACAGTTGTCCAGATTATCAGATTAGGGTCATCAATTAAAACTCAACTTAAAAAACAAATAACTTTTCCATCCACTTTCATATTCCTGTAGACACATATTAAGTAAATGAAGGGAGGAGAGAGATGTGTCTAAATTAATGACTCTTGTCCCATTCTTTCTCTTGGGAAGGCTCTTAAATGCAACCAGAGCAATGAAGTACAAAGGTAGCAACAACAAATGTGAAGGCAAACGGGGGAAGAGCAGTAACATACAATTTAATGAGGAATAAGCAAAGAAGAAATAATATTTTTTAGGGAACTAGAAGGAAAGTTTAAGCCAAACAATGAATTAGTCGGTGTAGTACCTAACAATGTACAATTTGGGTTGGCTCAGTTGGGAAGAATGAGTTCCAAAGAGGCTAAGGAAGAACCATGTATTCCTTTGTGTAAAGTCACTGTGAACAAGTCAGTCCCTCATATACTGAATAAAATATTGAACTTGGCTGATGGGTCTGAGCCAGTCATATTCAGGACTTATAAATGTTTCACCTAGCAGACAGAGCTGGTGTTGGATGTGAAAAAGGTGTTTATGACTTTCAAATCAACAGTGAAGGTCTTTTATTTCTCACTGCCTGCTTAAATGATCCTATTTCTTGTTTTTTCTTTGCTTGCAAATGCGCTAGGTAAGAGAAAAGCTGATAGTTTATGAAGAATAAATTGCTTTTGTTGAAAAAGGAAAAATTCTATAGGTGATTGCAGCATATTTTTCATGTGGCTTTCAGATATGGATAGTGGGGATAGTTGGGTTAGTTTTGCATTTTTTTTTCTATTATCTATTATTGTAATTATTATTTCTTGTCTTGCTTAGCCATACTAAAATGCTTTTATTTTATCAGAGGGCATATTATAAACATTTTTACATATTTATACATTTTCTTATTATGCAAATTGCCAAGAGCTATCACAGAGGTGAAGGAGAGTTAGGAATAAAGGTAAGAGGACTTTTCTAGCAAACGGTCATTCAGTAGACGTACAAAGGACATATTTCTTCAGTCTCAGAATTAAAATTGTTAGTCATCAGAGCAGTCATGTCAGGATGTTACTAGCTGCTCCTGGGTGGACTGAACAAGGGGGGAAAAAGCTGTTTTCAGGTTAGTCCCTTGATTTAGTTATCTGCTAAGGATGACTGAAATAGCAACATTTTCAGTGTTATTTTATGAATACATATACATCAATGTATATGAATTCATTCATATTTATGAGTACTGAATTGTCAGCATTGGTAATTCTCATCATATTCTCTTGATTAAAAAAAAAAATATAAGCATTTTCCTGCTATAAGGCTAAATGTTATAATCATGTAGCCATATAAAAGTTCAATCAAAAGTTCAGAAATAATTTCAGAATGCCTAAGAAATATTTCAAAACACTAGTGGTATGGAAAGCTGAAAGTTTCTATTTAATCAAAGCTAAGGTAATAGTCATAATCATGTTTACTGTGTCATTGCCTAATTATTGACCAAGAAGAAGGTCAATTGAGCCAGACTTTGGGTGAATACAAAGCAACACAAAGGCATTTCCTGAGGGTTTAGTTTCTTTTCTGTATGGTAGCATATGCATCTCATAGGATATGTATCAATTTTGAGGAGTTTCAAGATATTTTAAATCTTTTCTTAGAGAATAGTTGAAAGCACACCAGCATTTAACATAATTTTTCCTTTTCGCTTTGGTTCTCAGTTATTTCTCTTTGGTTTTATATCCTCTAGGCTCTGCCTTATTTTTGTTTGTTTTTGTGATTTTGTTGCTGTTTTCCTACATTGTTATTTTTCTGTAGTTAGTCTATACTGTGATTACGTGAGAATATACAAGTACAGGACAGAAAAAAAAGTGAATTGTAATTATCATGCTATTTTCTATTTCAATAGGAAAATCTGACATCTGGCATAGCTCAAAAGTCAGAGGTAAATATTTAAATGTATTTCTCATCTGTGAAAAAATGAATGATTAATCGGTTCAGGCAATGCTAACACTGGTTCTGGTCTGAGATCAGCATGACATTTACTACGATATTTTGTCTGACTGGTTCTATTGGTGGATACTTATGTCTTCCAAGCAGAAAATAAAGCCTAACAATTTTTTAAGAGAGTGACTTTGGAAGCCCTGCTGAACATACGTAGGTTGGTGACTATTTTCCTGACCAAGTCCAATGTCTGTCAAGCAGGAAACAACTTCAAGTGCACTGAGCATGGTTAAACACTACACCAGTGTTCCTTCCTAAGTGTCGGGTCTTTTCCAAGGTCACCTAATTAGAGTTGTTTACAACAGTCATTTGCCTCCACCTGTCCTATTACTGATGGTATATAAACAGCTCTTCCTCACATGGAACAATGTGTCAGCCAAATAGCTGCAGAAAAACTGCTGAGTAAGGGGAGTGTCTCCAGCACAATGACACACGGTAGAGTTACTCCAGCTTAGAGCTAATAGTTACATTTCCATGTGACTTTACCTGACCTTAAATACCATCTTCTAGAGCTATAGTGATTTTCTGGTAACTTCTGTAACTGCTCTTTGGAATGCAATGAGTGTCTCATCAATGAGCTCAAAAATACTTTGGTATTTAGTTAATAATGATGGTTGTGGTATCCTGTTGCCAAGACATAACATGCCCAGTCTATAGTGTTTCTCCTTGGGCAACCAGCGGCAGTCAGATAAACTGTTCAATTCACAGCAAACTTCTTGGGTGCATATTCTTGTAATTCTTTTCTTACGCTTAGCGTTTTCTCTTTTTGGCATTGAACTTCAGTTGTATGAAGTAGGAATCTGTAACAATCCAGTACAACGAAGGAGAGAGGAAGGTAGGCTACAGGATTAAAAGCAGAAACCTGTCTTGTGGCCCATCTTCCCTCTCTGTCCACTGATGAAGCCTAGGGAGCTGAGATGCCTAACTCCAATACTTCAAATCTGATGTTTATGTTAGTCAGTATAAATGCCACTCTTTAGGCATCCTTGGGGTCTTGCTGCAAAATAGCTAGTGTGCTGAGAATTCACACTTGTGTTTGCTGTAAAGAAATGTTCCTATGTACATAGGTACTGGCCTACTAAAAATGGTCTGCTAGTGCCCTGTCCCTCAGGTGCCAATGACAATGTCACGCTGACATATGAGAGATGGAGAATGTTAAATGGAAGCTAAAAAGTCACTCATAAGCCTTGTTCTGGTTCATCTCTCTGCCAGAAGCCGCCAGTGGTGAGTCTGTGGGCGTTAGAGGGAAGTGCCCCCTTTCCACTTCCAGAACATCATTCTACATTTCATTTCAGCAGAGAGTGTCTTTCTCAACTGGTAACAGCATTTACAGCAGAAATCAAGTGCATGTCTTGTGAAATTGTCACCCAGGAGGTGCCATTTCATCCTGTAGTCCCATTTCCTAGTGTAACAATAAGTGTAGCACAACTAAATGAAAAAAAATGGCAGTTTTGTGTCAAAAAATGTAGCATAATATCAGTTTGAGTAGTCCCTTTCCCAATGCGTGGGGGAAGGGTCAAGAGGGAATAGTTTAAATAGGGAGGAATGTTCCCCTCTCAGCCACAATAAGCTGTCAGCTACTGAATCTGTGTTATTTTCAGTCAGGCTCATCTGATGCCTGTGTATACAGGATACAAATGTCACTTTGCAAGGCATTGTGAGCTGCTTTGGTTAACAAAGCCTCCAGTACCATTGACTTAAGAAGCAGTCAAATAGCTCAGCATTATTACAGTTCTCATTTTAAAAGTACTTTTCGGCCTTGCTATTGCTTTTGTTAAGAGCGAGCCAGTGAGATGGAGTTTACTAGGCTTCTCATATGTACATAAAATACTGTCTACATTTAAGAAAATATCCTGCAGACAATTATGTATGTGAGTCAATTTACTCTTTCCAGCAAACCCAAGGGTTTGATCAAATGAAATCTAAAGAAAGCAACCCTAAAAATATTTCCTTAAAAAGTCAAAATATGCTTAAATGAAATCACTCAGCTTCATGGGATATGGGAGAAAATAATGACCACATTAAAAGCTTTAAGAAAGAATGCATTAATTGGAAACATATGAAACTTTTTCTTCTAAAAAGTTAGTTTTGAATTAAGTGCATATAATTTCATAAATATCATAGGTAAGCAGGGCTTGTTCCTGTGATTATTCTCTGTGTCATTCATTCTGTGGTGCTGTGTGAATCCTTCTATACAGAACATCATCTCATTTGGCTAAATACTGACTGCTTGATTTTTTGTGCACCAACTATATTAAATAACATCTTTCTACAAAGTTTGCCAAGCTCTTGTGAAAAATCCAAGTCAGTGTTCCTGGATCTTGAATTTCTCAAGTTATAGGGATTGAAGTGGCTAGTGGCTCATCTGCACGAGTCAGATGTCACCTGCCACATATGAAAAAAGATCTTTTTGATCTAAGGAAGAGAATTGTCCTTCTGCTTCACTGAGCTGAACTTTGTGTTTAAGTTCACATTTTAACATGACTCAAGACATAAAATCTGGCAGCTTCTTTATCACTTACCCACATTTCGCCTTTTCCCCATTCCCAAAACTGTCATCTTTCTTCCCTCCACTAGAACAGACGTTGTTTTCACCTTTCTAGTTTGATCAGCTTGCAAGCAGATGTTCTTATGTAATTTTTAATTAATTGATTTCTTCCTTGGAGGGTTTTGGTTTGTCTGTTTTAAGAAGATACCTTAACTTTAACAAAAAAAAATAAAAAAGAAAGAAAGAAAAAAGCTCATTTGCTTGTTGTCTTGAGCATTTCAAAATTAAAAGATACTAAAATATGTCAGTGAAATTAAAGCAACTGTTAAATTGCTAGGAACAGTGTATACATCATACCTACAAATACCTTAGCTAAAGTTTATCTGTTACATATGCTCTTTGTATCAACATCACTGCACCTCAGTACCCGTTCCTCTTGTCCTTCCTGAGTTTGAGAGTTCCACAGTCCCACCTGTCCGCTCTTTCTGCCTCCAAAACAAAGGAGCAGCCGAATGGAGTTTGAAAAATAAGAGAAAGAAAGTCTGAAGGTAGTACGCTCCTCTGTCTTCTTTCTTTCTCTTTGTTTTAGGCTATTAATGTTCTTTTCTTTGATCAACATTGAAGGAATGAGATTGTAGTGAGAGGTAACAGTAAGACCGTGATTCACATAGCAGAAAGACAAGGGACTGTTTCTGGTGTTATATAGGCCCCCAAGATAATGCATTTTCCAGGCACAAAAATGCCTTTTTCTGCTAAGGACTGTCAAGGCCGTTGTAGTTAGAAAATTTAATCTCTTTTGGGCTATAATCTTCTGTTGCATTGCTTGGCCTGTGGTCATATTTCCTCTTTGGTTCTTTGATTGCACCAGTTAAATGGGCTGCCACCTCAGCTGACTGCCAGCACCATCGTCTTGTCAGAACTGCTCCAACTTGACCCACCAGCCAAACCACTGATATGAGCACTCCCAACTGTATTTCATTAAGATGAGCTTGGTTACTTAAGCAGTGGAAATGGTAAGTTCTTGCCATCTCTCCTTAATTTAACTGAAATGCCCTTTAGGGAAAGTACATTTGTTTTGCTAGCATGATAGGAGAAGAATAACTTTGTCTGGAATGTGCTGGGGAAGAAGATAAGCAGCTAGAAGAAGTAGCCTTTCAGATAACATAGCTAGGTTTTAAAAAAAGATGTTTTCATCGTCTCACACATTGGATTAAGTGTGATTATACTGTCCTAACTATATGGAGATCTATAACAAGATTATTTAGATGTTTGTGAGCTAGAGCTCTGATTGGGGTTCTCTAGGCTTTTGAATGTGACAGACTTCTTAAGGAAATAATTTTATAATAACAAGCATGATGTATATCTGAAACTCTGCAAAACAAAATTGGGTATGCATGTGAACCAGTCCAGACTGAAATGGAAAAGTCCTCTAAAGGGTCCTTTCACATCCACTTTTCCAGATTTGCTTCTACCAACAATAAAGTGAGAACCCCAAGCCAGAATAAATCAGTTTACTCAAATGGCTACACCAACCCCTTCCTGGAACTATTTCAAGGAGCAGCAAAGACAGAGGACGCTCCTTTTCCCTTGAAGGCCTCCTTCACACTAGCTTTTCAGCTAAGATGGACACATGATAAACAGGAGCACTTTCATGCTGGAGCATCTTTATACACTGTCATAAGTATAAATGGACATAAGGTATCATGAGAGAAGAGAATTCCATTCTGTGAGGAGAGATGAAGTATTTCCAGCACTAAAGCTATGCATCTCTGGACAGAAAGAAGCTAAAATGTTTCAGTCTCTAACTAAAACACATAGAAACTTTGTCTTTCTAACTAAAATCCTTTTAGAAGTCCCATCAGTACACATAAAACCTCTAGAATCTTTAACTTTACAATGTTTTTCTCCTTCTGTGCCTTTAAAATATATAATCCTTTGTTTTATCTAAACTGTATTGAATCTCGCTGTTGCTGCTGAGGAAATGTATTTATCATCCTTGAAGTGTGTGTTACGTACCTGCCTTCCACTCCAGAAGGGAGTAATAAATAAAAGATAACTAATTGCTTAGTGGCTGATCTGACAGAGAGGAGATACTGGGTCAGAGAGGACCAATCATACATAAATTGCCCTGGCAGAGTGAAGGGGTATAAGCTGTGTTTGGTTACTGGACTTTTTGAGGACTGGTAGGAGAGATGTGCTGTGTATGTTGTACAATGACAATAGTGAGAATTGGTAACTAAGCTGCTCAGATAACTAAATTTCACCATATGATATACACTTATAGATTAGGCAGTGAAGACACCTACGTACTTTACATGTAAACAAAGAATAAAACAAAGAAATTTATACTGCTAGGATCAAAGGGTATTTCAGCCTCGAAGGGATCTCAGGGAGGTCTCTGGTTGACCATCAAAGTGGGGTCAGCTATGAGATCACACCAGATTATTTGAGGTTTCATCTAATCTTGTCTTGAAAACCTCACATACCACATCTTGAGACCCCCTTTACCACACCTAATTAGCAAAATGAAAAAATATATTTATTCATCTTTACAAAAATCTTCTTTGGCTCACATGACACCCTTTCTTTCTGCTCTTGAGACCCAGCGCTCTGCCTCAGAGTTTAGACGAGAATTTTTTGGGGGTCAGTCCTTCTATTTCCATGAAAACATCAGCAGAGCTTATGAAAACCCTGAGAAGGGAATTCAGTTTGCAGAATGGCTTGTGCTGCCAGTGCATATTTTAGACTAAGTAAGTTTCTTATTAACTTTGAGCTCCAATGGCAAGGTTCAAATTGTTTCCAAACCTGCCCGTCATCTAGGAGGTGTGGATCCGATAGTACAGATTTGGGCCAGTCTGTAATTCTGATATTGCAAATATGCTTCAGGCTCTATAGCCTTTAAAGTCTGTTGGATGTATCTGAATTACTAATTTTACTATCTAATTGCTTAGAGGGAACTAACTGAAAGCCCTAAATATGGACCTAATTTCTGCTGTCACATTTCTATAGTGATTTTTGATTCTAAGCTAGCAATTCAGGCGAGCTGATGCTGGACACATTAAAAATTTGTTCTGTTCTTTTTTATTTATTGTACTGTTTAATGTATAGTGACAGAAATCGGGTAAGAGTTTAAGGCAGCAATTAATGTTTTAAAAGCAACAGGAAAGAGACAAAAACGTTGAGGCGGGGCAGGGAAAAGCAACTCGGAAGAAATACTTTCATTTTTGCCAGGTACCAGAATCTGCACTCAAATATTTCCAAGTCCTTCTGGTCCTATTAAATACCAGACAAACAACACAGATACTGCTCAAGCAGCATTGGTTATTTTGCAATGCTTTACTTGGCTGTGTGAAAATAGACTTTATCCTGTGCTTATTGCTGGAATTCCTCTGTCAGTAAACAGACTAAGTTTATAACAACTGTTTAAGATTTTAAAGATTTTTCTTCAGAAATCTGACATGATTTGCTAGTTCTGACAACTGATTTGACAGTGACCAGTGATTTAGGTCTACCTGTAATAAGTGAATTAATCTGAGTTAAAACATAGTGGTCTGTCATGTTTAGAGATACCTCAACAGCTGGCTGACTTGTCCTCTGTCAACCTAGTTTGTCCTGTGCAAATCTTCTGTCAAGTATGGAAAAGAACTGTTGAGAGAAAATTACATGACAGTTTTAGAGTTAGTGATGAATTTTTCTCCCAACACACCAGCTGTGGCAGCAACGCTATTTTTTGTAGCATTAATCAAATATCTTGCCTGCAGCACCTTCACTTTCGCAAAGGCTAGAAGATGATTCTGTCAAAAAATTTCACTGGGATTTGCCAAGAGCTTTTCCTAAGCTCAGGTACGAGTCCGTGCACCTCGGAAGTTTGAATAAGGCTTTTAGGGATGTTGTTCTCAGAATTTAAAGCCCTGTGGTGTAATTTTACCCTATACATGAATTCAAAGCCATCATTACAGCGAACATGATGAAATTAAGGAGTCTGCCATAAGGCCAAGTACTCAAGCTTTATTAATGTACTCCACTTGCTGACTTACAGCTCTGTGTTTATTTTTAGTTATAGTTCTGCAATTAGCAAAGTACAAGAAGAATTGAAGGCCACAGAGTGATCCAGCCACTTTTTCTCCAGGTGGAGGAAACTGAGACAAGTTTAGGTTGATAAACATAAGTATGTGTTCTATTCTTATATCAACATATTGCATATTTTCATTAAAAATATAAACTGTAGGAAATTTCCGATTACAGGTTTTCATAAATAAACACAGAATAGAAATATATTGCTATCATTCCCCATTTTTTAATACTGAAATTTGAATTAAAAATTAATATGAGCATTGGGACCTAAATGCAACAATTAAGAGAAACAACAGATTCCTACTCAAGTGAGAGGGCAAACATTCTTTTACCTTTTGTTCATGTGCATGTATACATTACATATGCTTAGTGACACAAATGTGTGCTAGATGCTTTCAAGGTTTAAAGTTTGGTTTACCTAGAGCTCAAAATTTGCAAAACGCAGACATGCAGCACCGTACGATAGGTGGTATATTGAACTCCTCCCTGTAGGCACTCTGTCTTGCAGAAAAACGGTTTAAGAAAAGAGTTCTTCTGATTTGCTTACTGAGCAATGTTGACCTGTGAGAAGTTAAAGAGATGCATTCAGCTTAGCAAGTGGAGCTGAGGTGTCCTTCACCAGAGTGAACCCATGCATTGTGATCACATCTAGTTTCTGAGATTGCTTTCCTTTTCCCGATTCCATTGGTTCTCCTATTCATAGATTGGCTTTCATGTTACTCCTCCTCTTCCAGATAGTTCTTACAGATACTGAAACATGTCTTTCACATGGGGTTGAAGAGGAAGGAGTAGAATCAATTTAGTACAACTCCATCTTTCCCTGCTGGAGACCTCATGTAGACTAATAACCTTGCTGGTCATGTCAAAGGCCTCTAATAAATGTAACGGTTAAAGCATGGCACTAGACTTTAGTACATAGCCCTTGTGAAGGGAGGCCATTCATCAGCAAGCTGATATTGTCCCTTTGTCATGCTAAGGTCTGAAATCAGATTTGAAAGGACCTAGGCTGTGCTGATGTCTGTATCCGATTATCACTGCATTGGAGAGGGAGTTAGAAGAGGCATTGGCCTTGGTTAACAAGACTTTCCAAAGTCTTTTCTCTGCTCCTGATTTTATTACTCACAACTAGAGCCCCTGGAAGAGCTCCTGAGACTGATTTTCTATTGTGACACCTTGAAGATCACAAAGCCCTGTAGCTACTGTACATTATCAATGTCTAGTTTCAACAAAGATTTTCTAAAGAGATTTTGATTCAGCTTCCTCCCTACAATGAATACTGGACATAGGAAGGATTATATATCTCTGATGAAGATCTTTATATAAGAATTTAATTTCCTTCAGAATTTGAACTTGTAAACTTTCTTGTGCAAAAATAAAGACCATTTTAGAGGTGCACAGATATAATGCTTAAAGATAAACAACATTAAAAAGCATGGGCTCGAGCTGCAATTGTATTTTCAAATTCTCTGTGTTCCTCCATGAGCTGTGTGGTAATGATTACAGTCTTCATACGTACTGATGAAAGCTAAGTCAGCATTTGAAAACATGGAAACATATACTATATCCAAAATATAGAAACTAGCTGTGGTTTTTTCTGTACCAAGTCCTAAAAAATTGTGAAATTGTCTTACAAAAGCTTCTGTGTCCATAACCATTTGTAAATGATGCCATTTGTTCCTTTAATGCATAAGTAAATTAAAATCAGGTGCAAATCATTATCATTGTCATTGATAATAAAGTTCCTGCCACCAGCACGAGTAACTGCACAAATTCCTAATTCAGCATCAAATCCATTTTTTTCTGATAGCTGAATATTTCTGATGATTTGCGTAACCTCATTAGCAAAGACACGTGTGTGAGCCTAACTAATATTTGAGAAATATTTATGAATTACTGCATTGTTTTGAAAGTGTTCAGAATCTATCTGAAAAAGAACTAATCCACAGAAATATTAAAGATTACGGTGGTTGAAGTTACTTTGCAGTAGTTTAAATAGGCTTTATAACAGATTAAAAGAGAGATTTAATTATTTTAGTTAGGCTGCAGTACTAGAACTACTGTGCTAGGTAATATTTGACATGTCTGTTTGTCATCCTTCCTGTCTGTTTATCTGTCAGTCTTTTCTCAAGTGTTTCTGCCTGCAGAAGTACTTTTAAAATTGCAGTGAAGAAATAGACTGAGAGGTTTCTTAAATCATGCTATTGTATAATCAAAAAGGTAAATTACTTTGGATGTGGTGTATTTTACAATTTGACAAGTTGGAACTTTGTAAACTGACAATTGGGTACAGACGTAGGTATCCATTTATCTCATATATGTCTTGTTGAGGCAAAGCTGTCAGAAGAAATCATATCACATGGTGCCCCATTTGTTTTCTATAGTGATTTATGATGGTTTTGAAAAGGTCTTGTGATCCCATAGGCTGCTACGATTCTCTGACTCTTCTCTGTCAATGGATCAGATTTTTGACATTTTCTGAGAGCATTCAGAAAAGATTTGATAAATCAGCCTGTGGTGTTTATTTTAATTGATCTGAAGCCCATTCCTTCAAGAATTCATCAAACACTGTGACAGAGTCTGGGTGTGCTGCAGTGAAATGAAAGAACCAGGCTGGCCATGCTTCTGTGGTGATGGTATAGATATTTTGTTGAAAGTTTATGTTCACAGACGAGAAGATGTCATAACTAATTTAGAATGTTGTAAATCTTTTGACAGAGATTCTAATTCATAAATCTCATCCATCACATGTGATTCATGAAACGATAGACAACCTTTGATGAGAAGGTACTTTTGTGTGTGTTCCAAGTTCTTTGCATTTTTTTCTTCTTCAGAAATAAATCACTCCAGAACAACAGAATTCTGTTACGAAAGTGGTGCTGTAAAGGTCTCTCATTCTTTTGCCTCTGTTCTGCTTCTCTTAAGGGGTAACATTTTTCTCTTTAAGATGCAAATGAATAAAACTGTGTGTGCATGTCCTTCGCTTTACAACAGGGAGAAAAATGTAACTGATTGCAGTGGTTCTAGTTGAGGAGTCATCACATTTGGCTGGTATAACCTGGGTGTCTTTTCTTCTCTCACAGGAATCTCCATCTGTTGAAAACATCACCACAAACACCTGTCCTGATCAACCACAGTCAGTGTCTTTGATCTCTTCACTCATTGCTGTTGCGCTTGGTTGGTAAACCTGTAAGGAGACCATTGCAGGATCTGAGCCTCTCTCTTATCAGCCAGTCCACTCTTTTTCCTGCTAAGTTGAGGCATTGCTGCTGAGTGGTGGCTGTGGATGGTCAAGGAGGGAATTTGTGGTGGTGTATTTGATCTCTCTAATTAAGGGAAATGAGCATGGGATGACTGATAAGCAGGCTGGCCTATCAGGCAATGAATGGTAATAGATAAATAAATAAATGTCACTCAACAGTGTTGCCACAAAAACTGCTGAGGACTGGTATCAATCAATGTCTGTTCATCTGTCTGGGACTCTGTCTTCAGACATAAAGTTTAGATAACTCCATACATTATCAGAATAATAAAGTAACAAAGCCAAGCATTCAAAAGTCAGGTGGTCTTAAAATTAAGTTTGCCAGTGCAATATTCATTTGCCATCCTTCTGAATACACATTTTGATAGTCTTCCTCAATGTCACACTTTGGATAAAACCAAACAGAGAACTGAGTGAACAATTAGGGTGGTGAAACACTGGAACGGGTTGCCCAGAGAGGTAGTGGAGGCCCCATCCCTGGAAACATTCAAGACCAGGTTGGACAGGGCTCTGAGCAACCTGATCTAGTTAGCAGTGTCCCTGCTCGCTGCAG
>Ga0065711_1039804_pt1 | contig 17481 bp, 4 predicted proteins | sample Hoacrofraction12_FD_59098 | JGI IMG/M metagenome (GOLD analysis project Ga0065711, IMG submission 59098) | Hoatzin crop microbial communities from Cojedes, Venezuela - Epithelial fraction 12 v2 (version 2) | ecosystem: Host-associated > Birds > Digestive system > Esophagus > Crop | place... | reverse complement strand
AAAAAAAAAAAAAAAAAAAAAAAAAAAAGATGTGTTAGATAGGATGCAGTATCATTAATCCTATCATCCCTGCCACTGCTGATTGAAAAAATACTTCAGTATTAGCCAGCTCTTTACAAACACCAGCAACATCTCACACAATTATCAGTTGGCAGTTATCCAGCTAGTAGTTCAGGAGAAAGTAAGTCCTTCCCTGAGCCAGTCCAGCTTCCGAACAGATTAAAGCTTAAGTCCGTTAGGTGAACACCAAGACAGGCCTACTCTATCCTGAAGGATGAAGAGAGAAAGTAAGAGAAAGCAGGGAGCAACCTTTGAGGTTTTCGTGTATCTCCTGAAAACCCATGGAGTGAATTTGTGAAAGAGGCATACACGCTTCATCACATAACAGCCTCATCAACACACCTCATTTCCTAGAGAAAAGAATCCCCCTGGTAGGAACAGGGGCTCAAATATTTGCCACTTCTTCATTCTTTATTAAATGCTATCAAAGAGAAGTCCATTTTGAAAGTCATGGCTGGGGTTCCTGTGACACACAGCACACTTCCAACTTCAGACCAAGAGAAAGACCTCATCGTCACATCATGTCTGAAACGCAGTGGTGTCTCCCTGGATCTTACAATCTTGGGCAGATATCAACTAGCAAGCCAAAGCAGGGATGGCTCTAGATCCCATCGGTCACTGGAACATCACCTACGACAAGAGATTAATTTCTCCAGTTGGCTTTTACAGTGCTTGACAGTGCTACTACAGGACTGAACCTAACACTGCAAGTTCCAGCACCTCAACCAAATTCCACCAGCAATTCCTAACACACGGCAAGTAATTTCTTCATCCGTTTCTCTCACTGGCTGTGAGATGGGAATAATACCTTTTATCTCATGGGCTTACTGGAAGAAATATGAATACACTAAGCATTAATGTGCAAATATTTTTTTGGCAATATCTCTACTAGCTCCTTAAAATACCCATATACACTCTAACTCAGGTTATCACTTCATGTTCTTTAGATAGTATGTATATGCTGATCGGATACATGGGGGAAAGAAAATCAGCAGAAGTTATTCTAAAGTGAGGCTGAAGTTGTATTTATCGTTTGCTGTTTCACGCTACCACAAGCACAGTCTGTACCCACTTTGATGCCTTCCATTCTGATCCATCTCCTTCAGCTCTCATCCTGACCATCTGCTGCAGCTGCACAAACAGTGCTTCAAGAGGTGCTAATATCAGGGATAACTCATAAGCCAGTTACACAGTAACCTATATTTTGCATCCTGTGACTAGACAGAAGGAAACAAATTTAAACTGCCATCTTTGTCAAATAGTCACCTCGGCCATCTTGAAACCAAGCTGACTTCTAATCACTGCTCCCTGGAGGAGTTAAAATTGGTGATACTCCAACAGCTGCAGAGCTTGAATTGGACGTGGTGGGGGAACAGCTACTGATGTTCATGTAACAGACTGATGCTTTAAAGAATTCATTTTTTCTCAGACGAATACTTCAAGTAGTCCCACTTTATCATGTATTTCCCTACATACATCATTAATAAATAACAGCCTTTTCACATTGTAATGTGGGCTATCAATTACCAGTGCACAAATGCACTAGTGGGAGAAAAAATATCAGATTATGAGCAGGGAACCTTCAGCGAAGTGAACAGTGACAGATGTCCTACACTGAACACAAGACAGAAAATGCATGTCTAAATATAATGCAAGCTAAAACCATTTCAAAAGATGCTGATCAGAAAGGCTGACAGTACACGATCAAAATACAGGACAGATAGAAACATAAAGCTCATGCTCATCCTTAACTCACCATTTTTGTCTTCCAAGAGACAAGGATGCAAAGTCAAAGACTCAGATAGGAAGTTATTCATCTCTCCCATTCTCCCACCCATTCACATGAAGAGAAGGGTTTAGTTTTCTTACTGAGACTATCAGGCCTGGTAAGCACTGAAGAAAGCAACACCCTTCAGCATGTGCCTCGCCACAGACTTCTGTTCACACTGAAACACAGCGCTCCCGCAGCACACCTTCCTTCACGCAGCCACAAACCAACAGGACTACGAACAGATTACTCAGCAAATTTCTGTTGCAGTTCAATTTCTTTATCTAAAATAGACTTCTTTATCCAGAAGTCAATGGGCTGCAGACACACAACTCTAGAAGACTGCTTTACAACCTAGTCCAGTTGAGCCCTTCACTAACTACTGAAGCAAACCCAACCTGACAAAACCCTGTTCATCACTTCTGAAGACAACTTTCCTAGCCCACGCTGCCTGTATCTGTTCATTATATTGAACAAATCTGGTTGCTCATCAAGGTTAAAGATTTGGTTAAAGCTTGCCAAGACATCAGATTTATAACTTCAGAACATAGCCAATAAAGCTCATGTACGAAGACTCATGCCTTCTGCTCAAAGTGACAACCCCAGTTCCTTGTAACTGTGCTAATGCTGCAGTTGATGCAAAACCACCAAAGCAAGATCATTTCTGCGTCACTGATCTGCTACTACAGACTAGCACAACCCACCCCCCTCCCCGCTCCCTTCCCCCCACTCCGAGATTTCCAGAGCTATGCCAGTTTGCATTCATCACACCTAAGCTGGACCTTTGCCTTTTCTTTTTTTTTTCCTCCCTTCTTTCTCTCCTCCTTTCCCCCACCCTTTTTACAGCAGGGGACAAAATCACTGGATCATGAGAGATGATGTCTTCTGGACTTGCAACTTCTTGAACTGGACCACAGAAAATGAAGGTGGAAGGTCCCGTACAGCTCATATCAGCACAACATTATCAATATATACCCAATGAAATGTCCTTTTAAGAGACGGTATCTTTTTGATGCAAAGTCAGAGATAAGCTACCAACCTATTTCAGCCAACAACTTCAGCAACAATCTTCTTGCTTAAAACAAGTAAGGCCAGTAATCAAAGTTAATTCTTATTTTGTCACTTTTTGAACTAGTTTTTATTCTTTGCAGGGTAATACCTTCAAATGCTGAAGCTCACTATCTTGCATTCTTCTATCAGGCTAGAAAAACAGAAAACGGAGTACGATTGTCACATGAACTCTGGCTTTACAGATGGATGGAAGCAGCACAGATAGATGCAAATTTCTCAGTTACACAATCCAGCTCCTCTTGCACACATCATGTTTACAGCTTACTCCTTTCTCCTGCTTCCATCATAACTTTCTCCCCTCTACCACATTTCTTATTCTTCAGTAAAGCTTTTCCCACAGTGAAGAGCTGGAGCAGAGAGCCACGGGCAAAGCTGGGGAAGAAACTAATTTCCAGTGGGAGACATGAAGGCAGTGATAAAGCAGGAGGGCTTGCTTTTTTCCCCTGCTTCCTTCCACTTGCACAGCCTGCATGACTAGTTACCTCCACTCACCTCCACCTACTGCACTGCTGAGCCTGCCCAGAGAACAGGGTCACGACGAGACCCCAAGAGATTCAAAGCATTTTCACACAGCAGGAAGATGACTCTTTACCCTGACCATCTCCCACCACAAGAAAAAGTCTGGGCACAGGGCAGCAGGCACATGCTGACAAAGGTCTTTCAATGTTATCCTAGCCAGCTATGCTCGATGCCTTGCAGGGACAGTTTCTTGCACAACATCTAAGCCCTATTTCCTAGGCTTAAGCTTTGTAAAACGTATCGAAACAAAACACTCGGACCACAGAGGAAGTCATCGTACTCACATTAACTGCCTGTGGTACAGAAATAGCACCTGACAGGTTACCAAGGGGTAGTGGGATCACCAAGACCAGCATATTTTCACTAATATCATTACTAAAGCTCCAATCCTAATATGTCTGGTATATCGCAAGCTTGGTGGGACAGGCTGCAAAATAAAAGCTGTACCACATCTTCTCTAAAAATTCCAGAAGCTGCCTGACCCACCCCTCTAAAGGTGGATTTCAAACACCATCAATTGCAAGGCTACTTTTAGCACTGTCATCTTGTCAGCAAAAGTATTACAGATATTGTTTTATGGCTCACAGAACTGCCTTTCACAGATTAATGATAATTCAGGTGTTTTACAGAATAAAGGCTAATTCCTACATTCTTCTGTATTTGCCCCAAGCTATCAGTGAAATAAATCAATGCTTGGAGGAAAAAGGGGCTAAACTACAGAGGCCTGGGCTGGAAATCTGCCCATACCAGTCATCAACAGCTAGTCACCCGTGAAAAGTCCATTTTATTGGCAAGCAATTTCAGGCAGAGCCTGGTGTCAACAGGGATCACAGTTTTTCTCATTTACATTTCAGGCGCAGATTAAGACAAAGCCCCAGTCTCCCATCTCCTACCAGTCACGACATATTTCCAACACCAGCAGATCTAAGTTGGTAAGGTCTTCATTTTTAGCACACCTGTTAGTCTCAAACTCATACAATCACAACCTTTAATCCAGAAATACAGGATGATACCAACAAACAAATACTGTTTATTAAACACGTGTATCTATGATACACCAAGAGTTGTAATGCCACAACAATCACCACCCAGTTGGTGCTGGTCCGTCGATGATTGTTAAATAGTTGCAGCCATGCAGACCTAACACACAGGTCAGAAAGTCCAGATATTGTGTCCTGCTCCAGCCTCTACCAATGTTTTAACACATGCATGCACACAGAAGCAGCTTTGAGGGATAGCATTTGTAAAAGCACTTTGATTTATATCATCCAAAAGTCCTAGAGACATAGATACAATACTAATTAATATATTGTTAAAATTCAGGGCTTTCTCAAGAAAAAAAAAGAAATGAAATTGGGGATAGCCATCAGCAGTTTACAGTACAAACATAAAATAGCTGCTTTAAATACTCGCAACCCCCACCTCTTCCTTGCAGCTCTTCCTCCCTGCCATTTATAGGAACTCCAGCCCTCATACACGGTAAAATCCAAATGCTAAGAGCCTATGCAATGTGACAATAATGAGTTCACCTGCACTGTGCCACGCAAGTGGGGTAAGTGGAGGAAGCTGACGGGGGGTCCAAGGTACAGAAAGCTTGTGCATGCATTTCTGTGCAACCCAGTGAACTGCAGTTGCATCATGCTCTGTTTTACTACATAACTAAAAGCAATGCAAAGGCTCCAAAACCAGCTTCATTTCGCTACCGAGTTCCACAATGCTGAAAGTTTTCCACTGTTTGTCCTCAGGTAAAAATCTGATAATTAAGATCCTGAAGCAACAAATGATGGAGACACACAGCAGGGTTGCACAGCAAAATGTTTCTGAAATGCTGGCCTGAGAACACCCAGAAAGAGTGAGAGGCTCAAAACACATGCGTCAGCTGTATTCTAGCCAAAATCTATTACTGAGCGCAGCGACCTTCAGCCCTGGCATGGGTACAGATCAGGGCAAAAAGTGTCGGCTCCAAAGGCAGCAGCAGGCAGGACCTGCCTGAGAGGCCAGAAGGCAGAGCGTGCTGGGCTGGAGCTGGGGCCAGGCCAGGGCAAGCCGAAGGCGAAGGGTTCAGGCAAGCGTAGGTGGTGCCACCAGCACACTCCCAACCTGCAGACCCATGATTTATTACAGCTTGACTGAAACTAAAGAGTGGATGGGGGCAGCAAGAGGAAAAAACGTGCTTGAAGATAAAGCTCTAGAATAATGAGTGAAGCAAGAAGTCACACAGCCACCACAAGTGTGGGCTAGACTTCATTAACCCCTTAAGAACTAGACAGATGTGAACCCCAACCATGCAGTAATGAGTGAGCTGACAGAAAGGCACACTGAATGAAAACCTGAGATACCAACACACACCTTGTTTCCACCCTGTTAATTCTCTTTATTGTAACATTGACCCAAATAAACTCAGGCATTACATCCCTTCTCGCAAAGGGACCACATGCTTTCAGCTTCCTAACTCTCCCCCTAGGCAGGCATTAATGACAAGTGCCATATTATGTCATCTCCAGCCTGCACTTCCCAATGCAGGACACAGCCCCTAAGCAGAAAACTTCAGCTTCATACAGCTGTTACACAGTTTCCTGTAACTGGAGAAAGAAATGGCGTATTTGTGTTCTTAAAAGAACATATAACTTCTGTTCTGGGAGAACAGAAGAAAAATTCCAACTCTTCTTTCATTTCCTTCCTGTACATCAGCAGTTAACTGAAGGGTGGAAGCCAAATTATTCGTTAGCTCATTGCTGCCTCTTTGAATGGATGTAGAGTTTGAGAGCCTCTCAGAGTCTTAATACCAGTCTAAAATCCTGCCAGCTCAGGAAGCTCGAGAATGAACTTGGAACACAAATTGATTTCCAGCAGCATGTCACTTCTAGACCACAACCTGAAATTCACTTAATCATTCTCAAGTGGTTGTTCCAAACATTGTGACCTGATGAACAGCTCAGTACTGCTTTTCAGTCCTACAGCATCTACCGTGGTCTGCCAGTGGCGAGTCCAGATGTAGAAGGAATTACAGTGTACCTAAGAAAAAGGTTTGAAAAACAGAACTAGGTCTGAAACTCAGAGAGATGGCTCAAGTTCATTATAACACTGAAATCAAGTGCAGGAAGGAGAATAATTGAAAGGAAAAGTACTTGCTAAAAGGCAGCCCTATGCTTTCAGAGATAATAGCCATTCTTTTTCAGAGGTAGCACAGAGGATCTCTGTTGAAAAACTCTTGCAGTAAAAATCATTTTCCTTTCATAGAAACAGCAGACAGATTGTTTCCTCATGTTTTGATTTTTAACTCTCCAACTAGGAAGAAGAAAGCAGTATAAGTATGTCTGTAACATCAATCCTCAGGGAGTATGCAACATCCATAGAAACTTCAACCTGCAATCACAACCGGAACAGGTTGCAATTAATCTATTAATCAGGTAAGTTCCAATCTCCCATGGGCATAAGACATTTGCTGGATTGCTAATCACCATGTTATTAAACATTAATTAAATGCTTTACTACTCTTGGCCTTCTCTACTTATACATGATTCAGCAGATGTTTCATGCAGACAGATCTCAAATGACTTGCAAAACAAAAATAATTTCTCCTCACTCTCAAAAAAATTTTATTTATTTATTTAGGGAACAGGTAAGTGCTGCCTCCAATGTTTATTTTTCCTTTTGTCTCAGGATTATTGCTATGCAACACAAGGATGTCTGATGCTGTAAGTCATTAGGGCTTTAATTTCAATCCAAATGAAAATTTCTGACTCCCTAAGACTTTAGAGGAAGCATCCACATTAGAAGGACAGAAGAAAGGGAAACAACAGGTGAAGACTGAACAGGGACCAAAGGGGGAGTGGAACTGGTAAGTGGAATTAGCTGCCTGCAGATGATTAATTTGCCAAACAGAATTAAATCTTTGAGAAGTATGTGTCTTAATAATGAGCTCCCAGATGACCAAGCTTTTAAAAGGGTAAGCATTCCCCACTGAATTCAGAGGGAGACTGGGCAGCTCCTCCTCTGGGGGTGGGGGAATGGGAGAGGAAATCGGCTCAGCTCCAGCAATGAAGTTAAAATAAGGACTTACACTCCTTACCTCATGCACATATACAATAAGCCCTTCTCCCCAAACTCCTGGTGGGTTCCCTACCCTCTGGTTCGGTAAGTTTAACCTGAGCAAATATCAGCATGTATTAGTCACCGCTATAATTTAAAACCAGGTCTGAGATATGCCCAAGATAATAAATACCCTATCAAATTTCAGATGATAGCCACACGTGTAGAAGAACATTTCAACATTTGTTCTTCAGAGATTTTTTATATAAAAACACTTCAAGCTTCCCCAGATACATATCTTCACTCACAGAATAAAAATCACAGAATAGTTTGGGTTGGAAGGGACCTTTAAAGGTCATCTAGTCCAACCCCTTCCTGCAGTGAGCTGGGACATCTTCAGCTAGATCAGGTTGTTCAGAGTCCCATACAACCTGACCTTGAATATTTACAGGGATGGGGCATCTACCACCTCTCTGGGCAAAGAGAATTATTTATTAACAATTAAAAGGCAGCAGCACATTCTTCTGGTAGCTGCAAAATTCACCAGTTGACCTTTGCTAGATACAAGAAATCTATCACGGACTTGAAAGGGAAAGCCAACTATGTCAAAGTACAAATCCACTATAAGCTACTAGAAGAGTTGGTGCTCGAGTTTGATAAAACAGGTTATCAGACTTCTTTGCATGAGGTTCTTCCCCTTAGTCAGCACTAGCGCTTTTCAGATACTGTCCCATTTTTCAAGAAATTGTTTCCTTAGGCTAAAGGCTGTCATGGCACTGAAATGAAAAGATTAGGAAATCCTCACATTCACTTCTAGCCTAAATTACTCCAAAAGAAACAGTACAGAGAAGAAGAGTAAGTTTCAGTAACTATTTGCACAGCAAAGCTTGTGTTTAACGACAGATTTCGAAAGCAGTGACACAGCACTATGGTTAGATCCACCACACAGTCACACTATAAAGTAACAGGGATCCCCAAAATGAAGGAGCAGAGAGAAATGGTTTCATATGTCAGGCAAGCACTAGGAATTTGAAGGGGCACATGTTAACCACATTTCAAAAGGCTACGCTACCACCTCATGGGCTTCTAAGCTGTTTCCCAAGGGCCAGGTCCAGCTTGATGAACACAGGACAGTGTCAATCTAATGCCTGTGAAGCTCCGCCCTTCTTCCCCCAGTATCTGCAAAGGTCTACGAATGTTGGACTCCGCTGCTCCCTTTTCTGACCAGGTAAGCCAGCTCTGAATTTAAGCCCACCCCAGGGTGTCACAACCAATGTCTTGGGAATATGCTGCAATGAGAGCCAGCTTCCAGGCTGCAATTCGCAAACAGCAGCAGCTAAAACTCACAGGGCAGAGGCAGTCCTCCACACCCAGCTGCCCACCCCACCCTTCTCCTCCCAGGTGGTGCTGTCGCTGCAGCTAGGACACCTGGGTGGCTCATCAGATGCCACCTGATTCACCAGCTTGCCACTCAAAGCACCAAGCTTACCAGGAATGGACTTCAACACATACCTAGGTTGCAAACTGTGTTGGTCCAAGAGCTGATCCACAGCCGCTTTGAAGTTTCTGCTGCAGGGGTGGCAAGTACAATAACATCCCATTTGCCACCACCTGCAAGTCCTCTCTCCAGCTCTTTCCAGCATCCACTCTCTTGGCCTCACTGTCAGGTATCTGGGCACAACTACAGAGTTGATGCTAGACCAGCAAATTTCCAGAAAAGGAAAAACAAAAGTCACAGCAGGAAACTTGTGCAGTAGTGACACTGTCACTGTATAAAAGAGAGACAGCTTCAGAAGCACCCTGGCTTCCACCTTGCTTCCAGAATAAAATCAGACCTTACATATAATCCTGTAGCAAGTAAACAGAAGGAGAACTGGTGAAACCACGGGACAAAAGGGAACAAAGACAACTTGGTCACACCAGTCACCTCGGCACCACATCATCCCATAGTTCAACCACAGCCATCACCAGATGCTTCCAAGGAAGGCTCAAAAAAGCTTAGTTCCTGGTCATCCGGGACCCTAAAGCCTGACGACATGGAAGTTTAACCTCTCTTACTGAACCTGTAAACAATTTTCAAAAATGCATTTGTAAAATATTAGAAAGTCAATTACTTGTGACATTGTATGCAACTCAATGACATAAATTATGTCGGAAACTGTTTCCTACATCACTTGCCACCTTTTCAATGCACTACACATTTTTTACAGTACTAGAGGAGATTTTCTCATATGGCCAGTTCATTAAAACGTGTTACCAGTACCGCAACTGCAAAACCATTCACTGACCTCGCCATCTCCTTTCCACTACAAGAACTTATATTCCATAGTTTGAGGAGGTCTCCCACTGCATACATCATGCAGAACAGACACGCTGTGTGGATGAACTGGAGTTGGGTAGTGAAAGGGGATTTGTTTTTAGGACCCTTGCCTCATTCATTACAAAAGGGAAAAGCTCTGCAGTGGATAAAGTGGGGAACTGCAGAAATGGCAAGAATGGTCTTCTCTCAGTCACAGCACTTTATAATGCTGTATTGTGAAAAATGGACTTGAATCTGCTACTGGCACAAAGAATAATCCACATCAACGTGCTTATCCAGGAAGCAGTTACATCTGTTTTACTCTGCCTGGTTCAGTATTCTGAAATATTGAGCGGTCAAATATACATGAGGAGGGATCAACAGGACCACCGATGCTCACACCTGTCAAAAAGCAAAAATTTGCCTCTTCTGTCCTGTATCGACTACATAAACAGATGGAAAAAAATTTCCCAATGTCTGTACTTTAGAAGTCACATCAGGAGATGGAATGTGAGATAACCAAGACAGACAGTGCACCTGTCCTGGCCCAAGGTATCTTGCAAACACTATCGGCAGCAAGATGAGAATGGCTTGTCCAGGCAAGCCAAGCGTCCCCTGCATGCTAGACTATTTCTCACCAGTTGCCCTGCTTGTCCTCCCTGAGCATGAAATTTTATTTGCACCAAATTCAAACTATGCACAATCAGGTAGAAAGCATGCAGTTTTGACTAGTCAGAAGTTAAGTATTTCTGCTCTGTGTTCAAAAAGGTATTCAGAGCTACAAGGCACACAGAAATTGGTGGCAGCCAGCTGCCAAACACGCTAGGCCCATTGATACCCCCAGATTAAGTTTCTGAAGGACTCTGACTAAGCCCATGAAAAAGTTACCAAGTCTCTCCTGAACACTTGGTAGCTTCCAGTGAAATCAAAAGCCTTTTAAGGACTGTTATGCTACCTTCAAGATCCCAGTGCTCCACAAAGGAGGAACAGTGATTCACAGAATCACAGAACTCCAGAGAAGCCCTCGCTGTCATAGCAATGGTAAGGTATGCCTTTGACAACATTTATTCACAAAGAGGAGGACTTGAAAGACTAAACACAAAGTTTTTAAACCGTCAACCTATTGCTACCTAAAGTGATCAAAATGACCACAAATAACAGTTTCCAGATCCAAATACAATAGCGTATCTCTATGCTAAAGCTTTTTTCCTCCAAACTTTCTCTGCTTGATAAGTTCTCTTTCCTGCTCTGATATTGAAGCGTATGAAAACCAGCAATCCTTATCTCTTCTCACCATTTGATTGGTTTTTGAGAAACGTATGTTAGAACAACCAAGACATTAACATTTAGATTAGTAACAGCAAAAATTAGTTCATGCCCCTTTGAAGCAAGCAAGACCTACCGCTCACCTTTATCAAACATAGCACCCTTCACAGGACTAAGCAGTTAGGGCCTACCTTGTTCTGCAGCACCTCTTAAAACTAGAGATTAGGCATTATTCAACACTTCCATGAGAAATCACAGCAAAGGCACCAGGCACTGAATTAAATTTGAATCAGCACCTCTACTGAGTTACCTGTCTGTGGTGAGCCTTTACCAGATACAGAAAACACTGTGCAGCTTTCCTAAGCAGTATAGCACCAAAAGGACGGGCACAAGTCTCCACATTTTCCTAAAAACCAGCTGCCTTCAAAAGCAGCCTAAAGCAACTATTCAGGTGAAGTGACGGAACCTGCACAAGACAATCTCTCATTACATTCTCCTCCTCAGCTCAGGAGTATTACAGCTTTATTCCACAGCCAGAGATAACTGAGCAGGGCTGCCACACAGAAAAGCACTGCCAGTGGGTCAAAGCACTTGTGAAAAAAAAACAGGTTCTAGGCTGGTTCTGAGAAGCTGGAAATTTTCTTGTGTTGAAAAAAAAAGCTTAAAGACAAGCTAAAAGCAAGCGCTCTACTATCAATTTTTGTACAGAATGCTTTCTATTGCCAGTTTTATGAGCTTGAAAAACTAAACTTGTTCCATAATGTTTTATGTGTATTCCTCCTGAACATTTTAATATACAATTCTGAACTTTTTTCTTCACACTGAAAAAAATCACAGAATTGACGACTCCTAAATGACTACAAGCCAATGAAATGTAACTGGTCTCACTATCCCTTTAAGGGTTTTTTTTTTTTTACTGTATTTCATGGGCTATTTATATTTGTGTATTTTAGAACTGGGGAAGCAAGATATGAATCCTGTTATCCCAGTAAGCAATATATTAATCCTGTTTTAAGCAACTAAAGGTCTTGTACTTCACAGTACCTTAACTCATGGGAACCACAGTTGCTAAAAGTTGGTGCTCAACAAAGACCAGGCTATGAAAGAGTTTGGTTATCAGAAGTGAAGAGACCAAGGATTGAACACCAGCTTCATCTCTCTGATGACCCAGAGTTAGTCTCTGCAGATCAAGATCAACAGTCACAGAAGCAAGATTTGCAATATTGCTCTTTGTAGCCAGAGCACATACAGCTTTTAGCAGGACAGTTTTCAGGACAGCCCCTACTGACGTGAGCACTGAGCAAGCAACACACTCACTGAAAAAGCAAAGAAATACTATTAGCTGCCTCATATTTCCACAGGATTGTGCCTCTTGAGTTGAATTAATTTCCTCACCCCACCCCTAAACAGTGAACAATGCTTTCCCACATTTTGTTGAAATCAAGCTTGAAGCAAAGGGCACTGAGACTTTTTTGCATTCAAAATCACAACCGCATGAAATAATGAAGTTACTTCCCATTGAGGACATGGTACTGCCTGCTTATGTAGGCAAGACAGTATCTCTCCTTACACATTCTAGTGTTTACTATACACACGGCTAAATTAAGACAGAGTCATCATATCTTGAGTTATATTTACATTCAAGAAGATTTAATTCAAATAAAGTTTAAAGGTGAATCAGTTAAAAGATCCAGCAGAGTTTAGTCGGACAGCTGAATTCAGAAGGGTCTCAGCTGAATTTAATTCCCTTTGAAAGCACATAATCCCCTCAAGAAGTCACCTACAGCTTCATTACCCACAAGCAGATCCATGCGGACAAGCCAGTAGGACAGGATGCCACAGCTTGGTGCTCCACCAGGAAGGGACTTCCTATTACCACCTGTACACAGCACTGTGCATACGCGCTGCGTACTGGCTGTTCCCACTGGCAAGGCGGACCCTTTCCAAGAGATACTCATCGGGTGAGCTCCAAACAAGTGTCCTTGCACTGTTTATCTTTCCTGCTAATTGATGGCCTTCATGCTGCCACAGAAATTGCTCAATGAGTACACCAACTCTGTTATGCCTCCAACACTCCAGGCAACCCTCAACCTGCCCTAGTTTTCCTATGTCTCACGCTACTTTCTTGTCCTACTAGATTCTGTTAGCCTTATATGAAAGTAGATAACCTTTATGCCTGCTATGCACAGTTAGAGAAGCAGAGTCATTGCTTGTCAGGAGATCTGTTATAGTATCTGCAAACCATGTCCTTTTTTGCCCTTTCCCAAGTTTTGTTGATTTTTCCAGGCAGGGGGAGTGGGGGTTGAGAAGAAGTGTGCATTGTACCAAGTTCTTGACTATTTGCTCTGGCTCTTCAAACGCTACCTCCAATCACCTACTGTGGTTTCCAGCACACTGAGAAAAGAGCATTTCTGCTTCATGTGCTCTCATGCTGCTGCTTTTTGCAGGTATCTAAATGACAAGTGAATAGTGTTGATAACCTCAGTGTAATCAAGGAAGCTCCAGATCTTACAGACAGCCAATTCTACTACAGGTTACTGTGACACTGCACTAACAGAAGCATCTACCTTAGAAATAATATAGAAGGTTTTTTTAACTACAAAATTTCTAATGTCGTTGCCTTAACTAAAAACCCATCAACTTTTACCACCTTCTAATTTTGTAACTCAGAAGTGCTCATTATTTATGAAGTATGCCCAGTAGAGTACTACAAAGAAAACCAGTACGCATTCACCCTTATATTTAGGGATTCTTCAGAAATCTGTACTCACCTCAGAACTCCTGCTCTACATCCTGTTGCTCCCTGTCAGGCTTCCCTGAAATGCGCGCACACAGTAGCTCAACATCAGAAAGAAAAACTAATGCATCTGTATAAGACACTGATTTGAATCTTCCTACTGTTACCTAGTCCATGCACTCCATTTTGGAGCAGCAAACTTCAAGGTGCTCATTTCCACACCTACTACTAATTCCCATGTTAGTCAGCAACACACATTTTTAAACTTTCCTCTATTATTTACCAGTAAAACCAAACTTTTCCAATAAGGTGCCTTACTAGGTTCACACAGGCAAAATGAACAACCACTATGAACTTCTACTTCAAAAAAAAAAAAAAAAAGGAAAGAAAAAAAATCCTCTTCTGTAGAGTTGCAGCAAGAGCAATATGACTGGTGGACAGCACGGCCGGGACAGCGCGGCTGGGAGCTCAGGAAAAAGTCTGCATGCCCTGCCACAACAGCCAGATAAGCTGCACTGTCCCGTTTCAGGCATGAAGTAGCCTGCAACAAATTATTTCATTTATAATCAATCAACATGACTGCACTGTTACACTCATCTGGTATTAATGAGAGGCCTGTTTTCAAGCCCCAAAAACTGGCTACAACCTTTATGACTCATGTGTCTGGTGATGTTAAACCAAGATGAACACAAGGGCCTGCAAACTCAGTCTGATAAGCAGATCCTCAGATAAATCTCCAAATGAAGAACACAAAAGCAGATGGATCTTGCAAAGACATGAAGTCACATATTCTGTCTTCATCCTTATTTGATAAAATTTCAAGGGGAAAACAAGGAGCGAAATATACTCTAGTTCTCTGTGACAGAATGCCTTTGAATTAAAAAAAAATAGATCCAGCTGTTCTTTACATATACATTGTTATGCTTCAGTGACTCATAGTGGATGTTTGTATTTTGACTAGTTAGCTTAGGACTGAGCAGCCTAATCACCACAGCTGGGCTTTCAAAGGAACATCACAAATGAAAAAGTGGAATGAGCACCTTTGTTGGGCCTGTAACAATTAGACTAGGCTTCAAATTTTAGATGAACTACAGAATATAGATGTATGTAGACTGGGTATTTGCATCATGACACATACAGGAGCCTTGATTACTAACACCAGTTCACTACACCAGGCACTACATAAATAAAAACCCACCCTGAAGAAAGCAGACTGCATCCTATTTAGTTAAAAGTTTGTAACATGTATTTTAAAATATGAGACATCACACCTCACATTTCACCATAAAGAAGCAGAACTGGATTTTGAGCGAGTTCCTTACTCCTGTCCAAAAACCAGTACAAATGCACAAGGACATTTTTATTGACACCACTCTTTATGTTTTAAAACCAATATCAACACAATTCCAAAGTATCAAGCACCATAATTAGTATTTTCCTTAGTGAAGTGAGTTTCTCCCTATCTTTCCAGAAATACTTCTTATTTTGGGTTATTACACGATACAACTCTTACAAATCTCCTCAAAGAAAATCAGGTTCAGTTTTATCTCCTGCAGTGGTTTTCATGACAATGGGACTTTCTTCAATGACTATAACCTGTTAGAGAGGGATGGGACCCACCTGTCTAGAAAAGACAAGGGGATCTTTGACAACAGTCTAGCCAACCTGGTGTGGAGGGCTTTAAACTGAAGGACTCGAGGCGTGGGGGGCAAAGTCACAATGCTCAAGCCATCCCATCTGGCTGGGGATTAAGAGTGGCTAATCAGAGCAGGGACAAATATTCCTCAGCTGTGTCCCAAGCTGAGAAGCAAAAGACCAACAACCTTGAGGGTGGGCATGGACATGGCAGATCCTCTTGCAGCCCTGCAGGGAAACCAGCACGCTCGAGTTCCTCCCTGAAATGTCTGTACACCAGCGCACACAGCATGGGCAATAAGCAGGAAGAATTAGAGATCTGTGTGTGGTCGCAGGGCCACGATCTCATTGCAATCACAGACACATGGTGGGACAGCTCACATAACTGGAATGCTGCCATGGAAGGCTACACACTCTTTAGGAAAGACAGGCCAACAAGGCAAGGTGGTGGAGTTGCTCTGTATGTGAGGGAGCAACTGGAATGTATTGAGCTCTGCCTGGGGGTGGATGAAGAATGAGTGGAGAGCTTATGGGACAGAATTAAGGGACAGGCTCATATGGTTGACATTATTGTGGGTGTGTGCTACAGTCCACTTGACCAGGAGGAGGAAGATGATGAGGCCTTCTACAAGCAGCTGCAAGCAGCCTCACAGTTACAGGCCCTGGTTCTCATGGGGGACTTCAACCACCCTGACATCAGCTGGGAAGACGATACAGACAGGCCCATGCAGTCCAGGAGGTTCCTACAGAGCATCGATGATAACTTTCTGATGCAAATGGTGGAAGAGCCGACAAGGAGAGGTGCACTGCTGGACCTTCTACTAATGAACAAAGAGGGACTGGTTGAGGATGTGAAGGCTGGGGACAGCCTTGGCAGCAGTGACCATGAAATGGTGAACTTCAGGATCCTGCGTGGAGGAAGCAGGGCGATAAATAGGATCAAAATCTTGGACTTCAGGAGAGTTAACTTTGGCCTCTTCAAGGAGCTACTGGGAGGAATCCTGTGGGCCACGGCTCTAGCAGGCAGGAGGGTCCAAGAGAACTGGTCGCTGTTTAAACATCACTTCCTCCATACTCAGGAGCGGTGCATCCCCCTGAGAAAGAAATCTAGAAAAGGAGGCAGGAGACCCACATGGATGAGCAAGGAGCTTCTAGCGGAGCTCAGAAGGAAGAGAAAGATCCATGGAATGTGGAAAGAGGGACAGGCCACTTGGGAGGAGTACAGGAATGTTGTCAAAGCATGCAGGGATGCAATGAGGAAGGCCAAAGCCCACCTGGAATTGAAGCTGGCAAGGGATGTCAAGGATAACAAGAAAAGCTTCTTCAAGTACATCAGCAGCAAACGGAAGACTAGGGACAATGTGGGGCTGCTGCTGAATGAGGCGGGTGCCCTGGTGACGGAGGATGCAGAGAAAGCAGAGTTACTGAATGCCTTCTTTGCTTCAGTCTTCACTGTGAAGGCCGGCCCTCAGCAATCTCAGGCCCTGGAGGTAAGAGAGGAAGCCTACAGAAAGGATGACCTTCCCCCGGTCAAGGAGGACTGTGTGAGAGTTCACTTCAGCAATCTGGATGCTCACAAATCCATGGGCCCTGATGGAATGCACCCACGAGTGCTGAGAGAGCTGCCGGATGTCATTGCTGAGCCACTCTCCATCACCTTTGAAAGGTCCTGGAGGACAGGAGAGGTGCCTGAGGACTGGAGAAAAGCCAATGTCATTCCAATCTTTAAAAAGGGCAAGAAGGAGGACCCAGGGAACTACAGGCTGGTCAGCCTTACCTCCATCCCAGGAAAGATGGTGGAGCAACTCATTCTGGAAGTCATCATTAAGCAAATGGAGGAACAGAAGGTTATTAGGAGTAGTTAACATGGATTCACCAAGGGGAAATCATGCCTGACCAATCTGATCCCTACCCAGCCAGTCATGCCATTGTAGAAAGCTGAGGGGATCGCAGTGGGTGTTGTCTGCCTTGACTTCAGCAAGGCTTTTGACACAGTCTCCCATAACATCCTCCTAGGGAAGCTCAGGAAGTGTGGGCTGGATGAGTGGTCAGTGAGGTGGATTGAGAACTGGCTGAATGGCCAAACTCGGAGGG
>Ga0065711_1039803_pt1 | contig 17481 bp, 29 predicted proteins | sample Hoacrofraction12_FD_59098 | JGI IMG/M metagenome (GOLD analysis project Ga0065711, IMG submission 59098) | Hoatzin crop microbial communities from Cojedes, Venezuela - Epithelial fraction 12 v2 (version 2) | ecosystem: Host-associated > Birds > Digestive system > Esophagus > Crop | place... | reverse complement strand
TTTTTTTTTTTTTTTGTTTTTGCGTAGCCCCAAGGGGCACGCAGCCGTGGGAGGAGCGGGGAAGTTATCAGCCGGGAGATACCAGCAGCGTGATTCACTGCCTGGCCCCCGCGGGCTGCTGCAGCCGGATGGGTGCCCTCCCTGCCACCGCAGCCAGGTGCCATTTGCGGACCTCCATTGCCTGGCCTGGCCTCGCTGCCTTCCCCTCTCCCTACTCTCTGGCTCCAGCATCCCTTCCCAGGAGAGGGGGGGCTGCAGCACAGCCCCCAGCCCTGGCACAGCCACAGGCATGGAGCCAAGAGCTGGGATTCCCACGGGATGGATGGGGTCCAGCGTGTGTCCGGCTTGGCAGGAGCCTCCCAGGAGCCATCTTGCAACGCCTTGGGGTGCCCATGGCAGGTACCCACCTCCTGCCAGTCTGCAAACAGCTCCAAGGGCTGCTATTATGGGATGGCAGCAGAGCACTGGGGAGAAAATTTCGCACGTACCTAGCGTCACCCTCCACTCTTCTGGCATCCTGCAGGAGCAGAGAGCCCTGGTCGGTGAGAAGAGCAGGGTGCTGCGCCCCGAAATACCCCGTGCTGTCTCCAATCCACTTTTATTCACAATCAGAAAATAACTTACCATACAATAACACAGGCACGCACAGCACAGCCCTGGGCACCCTCCCCTCCGGCCACGATGCTACAGCCCAAGCCGGCCCAAGCTCTGCCTTGGCAGAGGTGAGCCCCAGCCCGGGGAGCTGTGCCCCTGCTCCCTCCCATGGGATGCTCCATCCCCATCCCGCTCAGAGCACAGCCTCGCACGCGGCCGGAGGAACCTGTGCATGGTGCCAGTGCGTGTCCCCCTCCCTCCCCTCCCACCCTGGGCTCCCCATGCCCTGCTGTCCCCTAGCCCACCCTGCCCCATCCCGCTGGGTGCCAGCGGGCACTCACCCACCCCCATGCCCACCCTCCGCCCCCGGTGCTGGTGTCGGCGGTCTGTACAGCATGGCCGTGCGCTCCCGGGGCAGGAAGCCTTGGTGATCTCATGTGGGGCCGGGCGGGCAGCGGGCAGCAGGCAGCCCTGCCCTCCCCGGGTGACAACAAAGTGCTGATTTTGGAGGGTGCCGAGCACCTCCTCTCATGCTCCCCCCGGAGCGGAGAGAAGCGGGTACCGCGGCTCCATCTCCCCCCCCCAGCGCCGATCCCCATCTCCCTCCCCCCCTGCAGGCAGGCACGCTTGTCCCTGGCACCCTGGGGTGGGCACCCATCCCTGCCCGGCTACTTGCAGACGCTGACCCACTCGGTGATGCGACACTCCTCGCAGGCCACGAAGCAGCACCAGTGGAACTTGCAGTTGCAGCGCTCGCTGCGGGTCTGCCGCAGGATGTTGTGCCCGCGGCCGCAGCACAGGCTCTCGCAGTTGTCCATGCCCGGGCTGGTCTTGTTGCACAGGCGCCCTTGGGTGCCCAAGGAGTCCAGAGCCGGTTCCCGCTCACAGAAGTCGGGTGACTTCTCGAAGTAAACCAGCTCGCTGATGCCGGCTCGGCGGCGATGCCGAGCGTGGCCTGGCTCCAGCTGCCCGGCGTTGCGGTTGTGGGGCCGGATGAGGGTGGCCCCATAGAAACGGTCCTTAAGCAGGGACCCCACCAGGCGAAACTCGGGCGTCACCTGCCAGCACGTCTTCAGCTGGCAGCTCCCCGAGGTGCCGTGGCATTTGCACTTTCTCCTCATGTTGTCCATCACCACCTGGGCGGAGAGGAAAGGACAGAGAGGTTAGCATGGAGGAGATGTTTTTTGGGGACCAGGCAAGCCATCATAGAGCTCTCTGTGGGTTGGCACTATGGGAACACCAAGGGCTGGTGCAAGCAGCCATCAGAGCCCTGGAGCTGCAAAGTCAGTGAGGTTTCACCCTGTTGTTGTGCCCAGTGTCACCCATGGCCCACACGCTGTCCCTTCCCATCTTGGCAGTACCAACTGGCTTTTCCACTCCAGCAAGGGATCGGCACCAAAAGGAGAGGGTGAGCTGCCTGACCACAGGGAGGAGAAGGAGCCTGGATCTCACCTTCCACTGCTTCTTGACTCCAGCAGCTTCAATCTGACTCCTGACCCCAGTTAACAGACAGCGTGGCTGCATCTTTGCAGTCCTGCGAGGACCCCCCAGGGATCCCCCATGCACCTCACCGACCAGGAGCACCGCAAGTGGGGCAGGTAGGAGGGATGCTTTCCCCTCCCCAGGGCTTTCTTCTGGCAAAGCCCCAGCTCCAGGAGTCGTGGGAGCAGCTCTGCTCTCAGCTCTTGCCTTTCTCACGGGAGCCCTGGGTGCAGCGCCGGAGGGCTGAGGCGCTGCCTCCCACCATCACCCGAATGCCAAGCAGGGACTGGAGGTGCTCGCAGCCCTGAGTCGTGGTCTGGGGAGGCTGCAGTGAGGCCGGTGCCACACGTCCAACCCCCCCGAGGGCCAGGGTGCATGGGTTGGGCTGCGGCTGTGGTTTGGCTGGCAGGGGACCGCGGCTTGTGCAGGGACCAGAGGCCAGCCGGGGGGGCAGGGAGGAGCTTGGGCTCCCTGGGCAATGTTGCTGAGCCCCTAGACTGCACGCGGGGGTTGCCTCGGTCCCCCACCCCTGCAAGGGGGGCTACTGTAGCCATGCCAAGGGAAACAGCTCATGGCCAGCAACCTCCAGGGGCACGGAGTGGCCTCACATCCCTGCACAGCCTGCGAAGAGGCAGTTTATACTGTCCTCTGCTCTATCCCGACAGGGATTCCTGCTGGGTCGCATGCACTTGCATAGGTTCCAGTAAGTCCCCTTCCCACGGGGACACCCAAGTCCCACAAGGAGCTGGGCTGCGGCTTACAAAGGCTGTTACAGGCTGATCCCCCCACCCAGGGTCACGCTCCGGGGCTCGGGGGAAACCCAGGGGACACATGGCCCTGCGCAACGTCCCGTCCCACGATGCCAGCCCTGCCTGGCTTCACGCCTGACACGCACTGCCTGCTCCTGCCCCCTGCCCGAGGGGCACACTTGTGCGAGGAGTGCCTTCTTTTGGTAGGGGTGGGCAGTTTTTACTCCTTGTTTTCTTGTTTTTGAGTAAATCTCCTCGTTGCTAAGTAGTTATGGTAATGAAGACAGGTCAGGGAAACACGCCTGGAGCTTGGGGCACATGGCTGAGAGGTCTGGGCTGGGCTTGACTTTGGCTTTCATCCTGCTGAGAGTCCTGTCTCCTGCTGAGAACAGCCTCCACCTCGCAGGTAATGAGCTGCCCAGCCTTTCCACCGTGCCCTGGGTGTGCCAGCCCGGAGCGCCGGCTGCTCACCACGGTCCCTGTCACCATCCACAGGAACACAGTGGCACTGGGACCCCATCCTTTCCCACATCCCCTCCCTGCTCCCTTGGCTGGACCACGGAAAATCTGTACATAGGGCTGTGGCTGGGATGGCCACCACTGGGATGGAGGGGACAGTGGCATGACAGATGGACAGGGGTTCATTTCAGGCTGCGGCTGGTTGCAGCAGGGGCTGGAGAAGACAGTGTGCATGTGCCATCTCCATCACCCAAGCCATCACCACTGAGCATCCCAAGCCCCAGCACCGCAGCACCGCAGCACCCATCCATCCTTCCCCAGGGAAGGCTTGTTTGCCCTCCAGCATGGGTGGTGCAGGGGGGACAGGGCCCTGCCAGAACCGGGAGACCAGAGAAGGACCCAGCTGAGCCTCAGCCCCATGCTTTTGCCATCAGATCTCCTCCATGCACCCCTAGCTGGCCACGTCCTTCCCCCCGTCTCACAGACGCCCGAGTTCGGCACATGCCTGGGCTCGCTGGTGCTTTCTTTCGCACATTCCCAGCTCCTCCCAGACACGCTCATAAGAGCTTTATCATAGGTCTTTGTTGTGAGGGTAATGGGTAGTTCCTGGCTGCCTTTCATCCTCTCTTGCTCTCTGATCTGGCAGGTTAGGAGGACCTGCAAAGCCTTTTGCAGGCTCCTGCTGCTCCTCGCTGGGGAACTTGCTCGGTCTCAGGGATGCAGGACACCCAACTCAAGACCAAGGTGACCACTGCCACCACCAGAGGTTGCAGCACATAACCAGCAGCGGCAGTCCCTCCCCGGCTTCATAGCTGGATGCAAACAAAGAAAAGATCAGCGTGTTTCTGCCTGGTTTCGAACCAGGGACCTTCCGCGTGTCACGCGAACGTGATAACCACTACACTACAGAAACCCACACCCCATGGCCATAGGATGTGGCTGTTGGTGGGATTGTCACTTCCCTTGGCATTGCAGGGTCTGAGCCAGGAGCTAGGCTCACCCATGTACAGAGCACCCTTGGGATGCGCAGGGACCGCAGAGAGGATGCTCAGCATCTGTCAGATGCTGGAGACCGCTGCGTGCTGCAGCTGCTCAGTGCATGGAGAGGGGCAGCGCGTGGCAGGGCATGGCACGTGGCATGTGTGTCCACATCACTGCTCTGCTGAAGGGGTTCAAGCCTCGGGACTTGGAGGAGAGGACCGCAGAGCTGCTGCATCCACCACGGCCACTCCTTTCCCAGGAAATCGCAACAGATTTCTCCTTATTACAGCAGAAGGATGGTCCTAGGAGTGAAGAGGGCTTGGGTGGCTGTGAGACCCATGGCGTTGCTAAACGAGCAGACGGGGAGCTGGAGAACCCATCCCCAGGCAACGTGGATGGCCAGGTCCAGCCCCGGCAATAAGCATGGCATTAACAGGCACAGAGCAGGCACAGCATCATCTCCTTGCTCCAACGCATGGCACCCACAGCCATCACAGCCCGAGCCCCACACGGGCTCAGACCCTCATCTCAACAGGGTCCCTGAGCTGGGCAGCCTGGCCAGCCATTGCTTCCCCACCTGCACCGGTATCATCCCCTCCTTTAGCCCTTTGGTCTTCCTCTGCTTCCAGCTCCCAGGCTTCTTCCATCAGTCCAGCTCTTGTCTCTGAAGCCACCAAGCGCTGACATTGCCAGCCCTGTGCCTGCCTGCCGTTGGGGACAAGCAGACCCCAGGCATTTTTGCTGTTGCTGGATCCCACAGGCACCAGGTGGTGACATCCCCCTCCATGCAAATATTCCTCTCTCAACTTCTCCTCCTTCTGCAGGGGGCTGTGGGGCTGCCCTTGGGAAACAGGCAATACAGACCCCAGATTTCTGAGCTTTGCCATGAGTCCCAGCAGTCTGGGTCATGCAGAGCTGGAGGGGAGCCAGGACGAGCCCTGTAGCCAGAATTGGGACAGAGGGTCTTGCCTGGTTTAGGGCAGAGCAGCCTGCGGAGGATTTAGCTGCCTAACACTGACTGAGCCTTCACCACGCACGAGCAAGCAAAGCCAAACAAGCAAAAAGTGCTAGCTTTCCCCAGGCATTTACAGCTTGGCCAAACTGGGACAGCTTTTCCAGGTGGTAAAGCTCAGCTCCAGCACCAGGGAAGGGCACACATCAAGGTCCTGCTCTGCAGCGTCCTCATCTCACTCACTGCTGGCTTTAAACACACTCAAAGCAAGCGGCACATCCAAAAGTCTGAGCCATCCTGGGGAAACACTCCCTGGGGAATTCTGATCTTTAATTACTTATTCCCACAGCCACTACACACCCCGCTGCGCTGCCCTGGCAGCATGTGGCTGGGGTCTTGGGGACAAATCTCCCACTGGATCCATGGGATGGGATCTCCCTTGCACCTGCTGGGAGCAAAGCCAGGCGGGGAAACGCAGCCGCCCTCCTAGCCCCTCCTGCCTGTGTGCTTCTTGTCTCCAGTGTCAGGCTGCTTTTAAACATCAGCTTCCAGACAAAGCGAGCTACTAATTAGCACTTTTAACGAGACCTGACATCATGAGAATGGAGGGGAGGTGGCCCTGCTCGCCTGGGCAGGCTCCAGCACCCCCTCGGAGCTGGGGGACGAGGCTGTGGGCTGTCACCTCCGCTCCCGAGGGGATGCTGCACTTCCCAGCTGGCACAGGCACCCACTGCCTGGCTCGGTCCCACTCACATCTGCCTCCTCGGGGCACCATCTCACTCTCTGGAGGCAGAGCCACGGCCAGGCGCTGAGAAGCCTGTGCTGTGTCCCCACAATGCCAGTGACTTTCTCCTCCCTGTCCATAGCTCTCTCCCGCTGCAGCTGCCCGACACCAGCTCACCCGGTGAACTGGTGTAGAGGCAGGAGCTGGACTCACTGCCATGCCACCCCGGTAGCACCGCCGCAGCACAAGCAGGTGACAGTGGCCTGAGGCAGTGTCCCTTGGTAGGGGGACAGCAGCGAAGCTCAGAGGTCCCCTCCTCAGCAGAGATGCTTGGCAGCAGGGCTGCACCACTGCCTCTGCTCCAGGTAAAATGGAGGAGAGGGGGTCCCTTGGGGGCAATCCCAGCCTCGCACACGTGTCCCATCGCAGCCAGCACAAGCCCCTTGCAGCCCTCCCACGCATGTCCCAGGGACCCTGTCCCTGCCACCATCGCCCCGCACCCCTGCCCAGCACCCCGCTCACCTGCCGCCCCACGCGGTTGTTGTGCAGCCTCATGCGGGAGTGGATGTCCCTGTAGGTTTCCCGGGAATCGAGGAAATCCTTGGAAAACTTCTCCCCATAGTCCACGTCGGGGCTGCACCCTCCCCATTCCCAGGAGTCCTGGAGGCCGGGGGTCTCGGCCGGCATGTGCTCCATGTGCACCCCGTGCACCATCCCTTTGCCGCGGTTCATGGCCTCCAGCTGGAGACGGTGCAGCTTGCGCCGAAAAGCCTCCTCATCGCCGCGGCGCTTCTGGTCGCAGCCGCAGGCCTGCAGCTTGCCGAGGGCGCAGGCGTTGGAGACGGCGTGCACCACGCCGGCAGCCGCGATGGCGTAGGCGAAGGCACTCTCCCGAAAGCCTGCGAGGAAGGAGAAAGCGGGGCTCAGGCTGGGCGGCACGGCCCCTGCGGGGAGGCTGGAGGAGCCAGCATCAAGTCAGCATGTAGGGAGCCGGAGGTTCGGCTTGTGCCTTGCCTTGTCTTGATGCACCTGCTCCCAACCAGACCAGGAGCGAATCCCCACTCAGTGCTCTCCAGCTCCATCCTCATCAGGACACATCACCATCCTGAAGGCCAGCCCTGCCCTGGCCGAGAGCCCAGCTCCCACCATCACCCTGCTTCCACATTGCTCTGGGAGATGCCACCATGGCATTGCTGAGGCATCAGCATTCCGGCTCTGGCGGGAAAGGCAGGACCTTCCCCCCTCTCCACTCAGAGTTTCCCACTATATTCAGCACAATGCCAGCTGAGGAATACTTCTGCTGAGGGCCCTTTCTGCTTACCCACAGGGTGCAGGACCAGACAATAACCGGAGCAGGCAGCACTGTCCGTCCAGCCCCATCTGTCTGCCCACGCTCCTTCCCTCCTCGAGCCCCGCCAGCTCCCGCAAGAAGCTGTAAATGTGACACCGCGCTGGAAAAATCGAGCATCCCTCGTTAGCTACAGCATGCCAAGACCGCACTGCGCGCTGCCAGGGCCGGCAGCTGGTTGTCATTAAATGCCGGGGAGAGAGGACGTCCGCAAGTGTCATTAGCTGGGGATGGGGCAGTCAGGGACAGGGACAGGTCCCACTGCAGGGGCTCCACCACGCTGCGAGCAGCCCGAGGGCTGCTTGGCTTCGCTGCAGCCAGGTGAAGAGCCTCCCCTACCTGGGAACTTCTATTTTGTTTTAAATGCAAAGCAATATTTTTATTTGTGGTTCCTGGGCCAAGCAGGGAGCCCACAGTGCCCTTCGCTTCAGTGTTCAGTGACCGGCCCCAGCACGAAGAGCGGAAGGAGGGAGAGCCAGACTTTGTGCTGTGGCTTCACACATGAATAAATAAATAGCTGGAGTTTGCCAGCCTCTCTCCCTCCGTTGGACGAGAGCAGCTTGATCAGCCCTGGCTTTGCTAGGGCTGAGCAGACGAGAGGTTCTGGGGCATTTTCTCCAGCAGATCCGTGTCATCAAATGGGGGGCTTAGGCGAGCACCCCAAAGCACAGATCCCGGGCAGGGGTTCTGCCAGCTCCCTGCCTGCACCGCCGAGTCACGAGAGGTGAGAGCACAACCGCTCCCCACCGCCATCGCCCTCCCAGGCGATGCTCCCCACCACGCAGGTCTCCTCCGTGGTTCTCTGCCGCCCGCCGAGCAAACGCTATGATCTTATTAAAGGGAAATGAAACGCAGCTCGGAAACCTGCATTTAAAGTCACGCTGCTCTTTTGTGTGTTAATTTGACACTGGTGCATTTAAAAAATTAATGAGGTGCTGCTTAAAAGCCAGCGGGAGCCTCTCCCAGCTTTCCCTCGGTGTGGGACAAGCTTGCTCTCCGCCTGCCTCTTCCCATGCACAAGTTGAACAACATTTTTCAGCGGGCAGGTAATGGGGCTGCTGGTGCGTACGCCGCGCAGCCTCCCCGGGGAGCGCGCTGGCAGGCAGCGCCTGCAACACACCCTCATCGCCTTTAGAGTGGAACAGCCCACACGAGGGGAACTTCAGCCCCCAGGTGAGTGATGCAGGATGGAGAACCAGCAGCAGAAGGTCTCCAGGATCCCCTGATCGCCCTCACAGCAGTTCCCCATCCCCACAATCTGGGCCAGCTCCAGCCGGAGCACAGCCCAAGAGCAGGGACCTGTCGCTGCCACCCCGCTTGGTGTCCCCAGCTCCTCGCACAGCCGGTGCCCAGGGACAGTGACACCAAACCCTCCACCCAGCGCAATGCTCTCCTCTGGGCCCTGCCTTTCCGTTAGCCTCTTTCTCACACGTTTCTCCAGCCTAACAAAAAATTTCCCATGCAGCACCTCCTTAAAAATCCCTTCTGGAGCTCAGACAGTAGCTCTACCCCACCCAGTCTGTCTAGCAAACCCAGCTCCTTACCGGTAAACAGACTGGGTTCATTTGGTGCCCTCCACAGCTGTGAAACCCTTGGGTTCAAGCCCCAGCCCTCCTCCCTCCTCCACTGGTCTCCAGCCACGTGTGAGCTGGTGGATGAGGCACGGGTCCTTGTCCCTGGAGCTGCCATCCCCCAGGCTGCGGGCAGGGGACGGGCTGGTCCCCAGGACTTGACATCCCTGTGCTCTGGGAGTCTTGTCCCCATCTCACTGTGGTCATTACCCTGCTCAGTATCACTCTCCCTGGCCCCACCGCTCCCACCTGCCTTCTCACCTCCTTCCCTCAGCCCCACATTGATGGGGAGCTGTGAGCAATGGGGAGAAGGTGGCCAGTGTGGTTCTGCTTGGAGGTTCAGTTTACATTCCTTGCTCCATCCCGGCCACACCAGAGCCCAGAGGATTGCAACAAAGCAGTGAGCAACGTGGCTGCAGGCGACAACCACCGGCCTCGTGGGCTCAATGAGGGTGGGAGCTTCCAGGAACCGCAGCCGAGCGTGGTGTGCAGCGGCCGGCCCCGAGCCCTTCGGAGGGAGGTTCTCTGGCTGCCCCAGCCACCTAAGACCTCAGCGGTAATGTTTGGGTCACCAGATCCCTCCAGAGATTGCAGAAGAGGTTGTAGCCGTGGGAGGTGTGAGTAGAAGTATTGCATCCTGCAGGGAAGAGGGAATGGAGGACATCACCCTGACACCACCGCTGGCATCCAGCCTGCCATGTACTTAAACAACCGTGCTGGGCAAAGAGGATGGATCTGAAATCTCGGACCCAGGTCAGATCCCAAAGCAGCTTTCTCAGCAGGGGAACATTTCCCCTGTGAGCGTGCACCTAGGAGATGGGGAGCCATTCAGCAGGACCCCAAGCCCCAGCTGGCGCTGGCTCTGCAGTAAGATGCTGCAGTTTCTCCATCTCTCACGCAGATGTGGGACAAAGGCAACGGACCTGGCTCAGGCATGGCTGTGGGCTCCGTGGTCTGCCGGGGCAGGGAGAGCTGGAGTTGTGGCCTTCCTGCCACAGCTCACCATCACGCCGGGGCAGCAGCACCCTCCCAGTGACCATCACTGCAGCGCCTGGGTGGCATCGAGGGAGCAGGGGGGACAGCCTGGTCCGGGTGCACCCCGAGGTACCCCAGGGATGGTCAGCTGCCCCCTCCACGCGCAGTACCCCCCCGGGAACTGGCTGGCAAGGCCGGGGAGAGCTTCGCCCGCCACCTCCCGCACACCCCGCGGAGACGGCCAGTCCCGACACGCCGCCTCTCCCCCAGCCCCGCTCCCTCCTGGCCCCTCTCCCTAATTAAACTGCAGGTGAACCTGCCAGGGTCTGGCCCGGTGCCAGGCACTAAACGCCTCCCTTGCAGATCCCGACTCGCCTCCCTGCACCGCCGTGAGCGTGCAGGGGATAGCCCGCAGCCCTCGCTCCTCGCTCCTCGTCCGCCCGCAGCGCTCCGAGCCCGCAGCCCTCGCCGCTCCACGGGCTGCACGGAGCCAGGCTCAGTCCCGCACCTCTGGGGACGCTGCCCTGTCCAGAGGGTCTCGATGGCCACCATCAGCTGGGGGACGGTCCAGGGCATGGGGGCACCCACAGGGATGCAGCCGAGCATACGAAGCACCCATGTGCGCTTTGGGGCAGGTGGGCAAAGTCCTTGGCTTGCCTGGGGGTACCGAAAACCCTGCCAGCAGCCCAGCTGCAGCTGCGCTGGGCCAGGCGCTGCGGTCTGTGGGCACCGGAGCTTGGCTGGGGCTCTGCAGAGCTGGGTGCCGGGGTCCTGAGCTTGGCAGCATCTCCCTGGATAGCCATAAGAGCACCTGCTTCCCTCCCCACACGGCAAAGCCTCCCCAGGCTCCAGCTCACCGCTGGCTGGGCCCCAGCACCTGGCGTTTCCAGCCTTGCAGGGAGTTCCCCCCTCCTTGCTGCATGAAATCAGGGTTTGGCCACGGCCAAGCAGACCCCGTGGCACCAGGGAGACCTTCTAAGGAGGGCATGGGGCATGACAGCATCACCCGCCCCTCCAAAGGCTGCAGGAGGAGCAGTGGGATGCTGCACTCCAGAGCCGTGTCCCTTCCAGCCACACATCCTCAGGGGCCTTCAAGCACACCCAGCCACTCCATGAGGGTCCAGTTTCTTTCAGACCTCCATATAGATGGCGTTGGGGTGAGCAAAGGGGAATGCACAGGGAAGAGAGATCCCTCAGCACACCTCAGACAGCCCCTGCCCAGCAGCCAGACAGTCCCAGCCCTGCTGGCATCGCACCCACCCATGGGTGCACATGTACCAGACAACGACAAGGACTCGGTGACCCACCGCCATCCACAGCTTTGTTGTTGTCAGGCACCCGGGCATGGTTCAGCCCAGCCAAGCCACACAGTGCCCAGCAGACCACGGATGCTACAGGGGGCATCACATACCGGGGGCAACAGGCCTCTCTCTCCAGCGACGTGGACATGATTGTGCTGCTCACCCTCAGAGCAGGGGCAGGGGACCTGTCTCAGCTTCTGGTGCAGAGGCAGCTGCTTGCCTCCACCTCACTCCTGCATCCTCCTCCACCTGTCCCTGGGGCCAGGAGAGGATGTCTCTGCCTGCACCTCGAGGCAGAGAGAAGGACAGCAGAGAGGGATGGGACCAGCGACAGGACTGGAGGGTGCTGTCAGGGGTGACAGCGTCAGGGAACAGGCAGGAGGGTGGCGAGGACGCAGGCAGCCAGCTGAGGAGCCAGGGAGGATGGGAGCAGGATTTGCAATGGCAATGCCAAGCCTGGATGCAGATGGAGGGGACGTGGGCCAAGGAGGATGGCGCGGTGCAGATGGCACTGGAGGCTCAGGGAGAGCAGGGGTGGTAAATCCCTGGGCACCCCCTCTGCTTGCCCTCTGCTAACCTGTTGTTGCGCCTCGCAGTCACTGTGCCCTGCACCCCAGGAGCGGCTGCATCTCCCTGCCACCTCCAGCAGGTCCGTGCTCTGCCCAGGATGCTGTCAGCATCCCTGTCCCCAGCTATGCTGCCCAGAAGCCCTGCCAGATTCCCAGTCCCACCTGATTTGAAGCCTCCCTGCTGCTTCCTGGCTCACCAAGGCTTGCACTCAAACTTCTGGGATCAGACCAGCGGGATGAGGAGACAGGCACTCATCTGCCACTGTCCCCTGCTCTGTCCCCAGAGGATGAACTCCCCAGCTCCACTGACTCCCTGGATGCTGGGCAGAGCATGGGACAGGCACTGGCACTGCACCCCGGGCGGCTCACACCCGTGGTGGGGAAAATGCGGGAGATGCGGGAGGAAGGGGCGGAGGTGGGGAGCGGAGTGAAGCAGGAAGAGCGGGAGGGAGAAGCCAGCTACAAATAATTTAAAGTGAGATTCACGCACGGCTGAACTGATGGCAGAAGAAGTGGGAAAAGGAATGAAAGATTAAAGGGGTCTGTCACTTCGGGTTACAAACAATGGTCCTACGAGCACGTTGCGTTCCCAGGCACGGCAAGGATGGGGCAGGGCGCGGAGCAGAGACCTGGTCCCTGGGGGTGAGATGCATTAATGCCTGTGGCACGGAGCCTGCACCCCTTGCTTTCACCACTCGCCTCTCCTCCGGCGCTGGGCTCAGGAGATGCACCCAGCATCCCTGCTCTGATGGCTGCGTCTACAACTGCTTCCAGGAAGAGCTCGGAGCTCCAGCTCTGCTATTGAGGGACACACAGAGTGCAGGTCACCAGCCTCAAGGCTTGCTCCACACCAGAACAGTTCTGAGTAACCACATGGGATGGCCTGGGTGCTTGGAGCTCGTCCTGCACTCTCTGCTGCCAAACGAGGAGCGCTGTGAGGGGCTCATCTGCTCTGCTGCACCAGCCCCACCTCCATCCTTCCCCTGTGCTGTGTGTCCACCCCAGGAGTGGGATCCCACCAGTGCTGGGAGCCTGAGCTGAGCCGTACCCAAGAGCTCAGGACTGTGGCAAGGGTCCAGGGGCTGCGGGAGTCCCTGCACCCACCTGTCATGGCCCTGACAGCAAGAAGGACTGCGGCGGCACCTGAGACAAGCGAGCTGCAAGTCACCAGCCGCCAAGAGATGTGGTGGGCTGAAGGAGGGATGCAGAAGGTCAATGCTCTCTGCTGCTGGAGCTTCTCACCCAGCCTGGTGGGACCCAGAGCAGTGAAGCTCGCCTGGGTGTGTGAGCAACTTGAGCCAGCAAGTCAGTGTCTCCTGCTGCCTGAGGAGACTAGAAGTGAACTGCATTCCTCTGAGGACCTGGAAATACCTTGATGCTTATCAGGGCTGACGTCCCCACCCTCCCTGCCAGGCTCTAACCTGGGTGCTGCTTGCGGAGGAAGAGATGCTGCCCTTCTCCAGGCACTGGCAGCCGCTTCATGGCAGGACCGCAGCCCTGAAGCCACATGTGCTCCAAGGCAGCATCCCCTCCAGCTTTGCCCATCTGCCCTGGACATGAGGGATGTCCCAGCACCGAAACGTTTCTGTGCTCCCCTCTCCAGTCATCTGCCCACCTGCTACAGCTGCCTGGGGGGTCCTGCCACCGCATCCCCTCAAAGGTACGTAATCCTCAAGCTGCCAACCTCTCCTCTGTGAGACTCTCCTCAGTCCCAGGGAGAGATGTTGCAGGATGTGGAAGGGTGTTTGGGGAAGGAGGGACAGCAGCAGCTCTCTGCTGGGCACCGGGCTAGAAGGCTCCCAAAGGAGGTAGGTGAGCAGCGTCTTTGGTAGCTTTCTCCTTCCGCGGGAGCTGGAGGAGCGATGTGCTTGCTGGGCACCTGGCCTGCCCTCAGCACCCTGCCTGCCTGCCACTGGCACCACGTAGTTCTCTCCTGCCCACAGCCTGGGGCAACGGGACCTTCGGTGCTTGCCAAAGCCCAGGCTTCAAGAAGGGTACTTAGATGAGAAGATACATTCAAGTCCTACAGCAGGTCCCATCAGGTCAGAACCCTGATCTGCACTGTGCAGGGCAGCCCCTTTGCACCCCCAAGAGTCCACTCCTGAGGGAAAGAGTATCAACCAGGGAGGCTCTGATAGATGCAGAGCCAGCCATTTCTGCGACGGAGACAAGGACACCCTGGCACTGGGGTGTGCCAGACCATGGAGGGCTAGGAGAGCTCTCCCTGCAGTGCATGTGGGGGCTCTGTGGGCAGGTGAGCTCCCAGGACAGCTCGTCTCCCTGCCCTCCCGTGCCACCACGCTCCGGGGTCCCACAAAACAGCGATTCCTCAGCTGTCTGCACTGGGCAGCCAACACAAAGGCAGGATGTCAGGGTGATGGGCTCGCAGGGCTACATCCCATTAGTGAAAGGCTTTTCTGCTCACCCTGATGCACCAAAACACCATCCCCAGAGCCGGAATGAACCAGGATGCTCACTGCAGCCACCAAACTGAATCCCCGAGCACGGCATCCACTGTCAGACCCACCAACCATGCTGCACACCCACGACACCACTCCAAACACCAGCCTACTCTGCACGGGGGGAAGATGCCAGAAAGCGGTGGGGCCTCGAAGGAGCTTTGGGAGCAGCTGGGGCTGGGCAGGGAGGAGCAGCACAGGACAAAGTCCAGTGTAGGTATCAAGGTGCATGGAGCAGAGCCCAGCTTTGCCAGAGCCCAGTCCCACTTCGTCTGGTAGACCCTGAGGTTTTTCAGGCTCTGTCTGCCTTCATCCATGGGGATGCTGAAGAGCTGGCCTGGTCCCCTGTGCCAGGGAAGAGCCGTGCAAGGGCTCATGGAGAGCAGCAACTGGGAAGAGGGAGAAGGGGACGGCGGCCACCCAGCCCTTACCTCTGCTGAAGATGATGCTCTCGTAGGGGATCTTGTTCTTGGTCTCGAGGCTGGAGCAGTTCCAGCGCTGGTCCCGGAACTGGTGCTGGCACTCGTGGATGGCGATCTGGATGCCCTGGATGGCCGAGGCGGTGACGTCAGGGTGGCGCACGCACACCTCCAGCTGCCGCCGCGTCAGCCCGGGCAGGGTCAGGCAGACTGTGTTGGCATTCAGCACCGGCTCCGATGGCAGCTTCAGGCCCAGGATCTCATTGGAGCAGGAGCTGGGAGGGAAAGGGAAACCCGTGAGCTCAGAGCAAGCAACGCGCCCACCGCTCGCTTCCCCTTCGGGAGGGGGTGGGGGGGGAGAACTTGTGGGGAGGCACACATGGGGAGGGGAGATGTTCCTCAACCCACATTGTGCCCGCTGCCAATAGAGAAGGCTGGGAACCCCCTGGGCACATTGACAGCTCAGTCAGGCAGAGATGTCCCACCGGCACGGGGGCTGCAATCCTCTCCGGCCATGCCAGCACAGCCCAGACACCCCGGCAGCCTTGCCCAGTGGCAGCCAAATTTGGCCCTCCTGCCTCTGGAGCCCAGCATCTCCTGGGGCTGCACCCCCTCTGAGCGCTCCCCCAGGGATCTCCCGCCCTGGAAACACAGTGCAGGCTCTCGGATGCAGACTGACCCAGCTCACTTCCCCCAGAGAGTGTGAGTTTCCCCCTTGCAGAACCCTGGAGCAGGAGACCCATCCCAGGTCTGGCTCCATCCCTGTTGCTGGCTGATCCCCTCCCTGCATGTCCCCTATCCCCTTGGCACTGCTGGTGCCTCACAGCAGAGATAACCAGAGGGACCAGCCTTTTTCTGCCAGGTCAGCTGGGAAATTTGGAGCCAAGCAGCCTGCTGAACACCCTCAAGCTCCCAGCAACAATCCCAAATCCGCTGTCACATCCCAGCCCCACTGGACCTGATGCCTGTCACCGCAGAAGAACAGAGACCAGCAGATGGATGGGTGTGAGGGGAGGCACAAGGTCTGTGGTGTGGGTGCTAGTGCTGATAGAAGTAGAGATGCTGCCTGGGGAAACAGGGAGGTAGATGGAGCGTGGGGAGATGGACACAGCATGTCCAGAGAGACGTGCCTCGAGCTAAGACAGTCGTACGCAGGACAGACAGATGCAGAGAGGGAGATGGAAGGGGAGGAAGTGTTTGCCCAGCTCCAGGGAGTGGCCTGAAATATCCTGGGATGCACAGTGCCCAAGCAGAGGACCCGCAAAGTGAGCGGCAGGCAGCGGGATGCCCAGCAGCATCCTGCATCCAGCAGCAGAGTCCATCAGGAGCTCAGCACCTCCCCGCTCCTTGCTCAGGACAGCTCAGTCCCTGCTGAGAGGTCTCTCCAGACAGGGTTCCCTCTTCCCTGGGACAGTCAAGAACTGAGTTCCTGGGAGAAGTAAGGAGCTTGGAGCCCTTTGAATCCTGATTACATAAATGAGACTTGGAGGGGGATGCTGGAGGAAGGACTGCAGCTGCCTTATGGAGCAGCCAGGTCTTGGGGAGAAGGATTCCGCCCCCTCCACTCCCCCAAACCCTGCGAGCATGGTGCAGGTGTGTGGATGGAAGCAGCTTTCGGGGGTTAGTGACTGACTTCCCCAGCTCAGTGCTCACCCAGCTCTGGAGGAAGGGCTCAGCCCCAGGGTCCTTGCTGAATTACAGCTTGCTCAGGGGAGAAGAGGAGCTGCCAGGGTCAGGCTGCTGCTTTCTCCAGCTTCCGAAGGGTGTTTATTCCCACCCCACCACCTCCATGGAAGATACGTGTGTCTGCCCCAGTGCAGATCCACAGTGACTCCAACAGGGAGAGTCGGGGTGGAGGGGAAGCAGAGAGAAGGAGAGCAGAAAGGTGTCCATCCCTCCACAGCCCCTACACAGGAGGGCAAATCCTCTGCCCAGCTCCTGCGCTCATTCACACCGTTGAAGCAAGCCCTGGCTGAAAGCAGACGAGAAGCAGGTCTGCAGCTACCGCCGTCCCCAAGCCCAGCAGCTCCTGCCCCAAGCGCTGCAGGGACCTTGTCCCCTGCCTATCCTGAGCCAGCCACAGCGCCTGCCTGCTTGTCTCAGGGTGTTCCGGCGGGGCTGTTATGGTCCTCCTCCCCACTGCACAGCAGGGAAACTGAGGCAGGGGCCCTTGCCTCGGACCCCGGAGAGCGGAGGGCAGGTCCTTCTACCTCTTGCTCCACCCAGGGCTCAGAGGGCCGGGAACCGGCAAGGAGCTGTCACTGTCACCCTCCCTAGGAGGACACAGCGCTCCCCTCAGCTCTCTTCCCCCTTGAAATCTGGATTTAAACTTGATTTCACGGTGACAAGCCCCCAGGTCACAGGCTGCAGCGGCTGCTGCTTTAATTAATACAAGTCCCAACGTTAACAAATTATATTTAAAGGGGCTGGAGGGAGGGGGAAGGGCGGGGGACCCCCCCCCTCCTCTCCACTCACACCAGCACCAGGATTAACCCCTGGCTGCCTGCAGCACACAAGTTTGGGAGCGGGCGGCGGGGAGCTGCCAGCCACCCGGGGGAGAAGGAGACGGACGGGGTGGTGAGTGTTGGGGGGCTGCTTTCTGGGAGGCAGGAGGTCCCCTCTTCTCCCCCTCGCCTTGGGATCGGCAGAGCCGGGGAGGGGACGCAGGTGGATCCCCTAACCCGGTGTGTGCCCCAAAGGCACCCACCCCTTGGGCACCGACCCCCACGGCAGTGGCATCCACCCCGGCCTCCGCGGTGCCCCCCGGCAGCGGGACCCGTCTCCGCCGGGTGGGAGGGGGGGAGAGCGGGGAAACTGAGGCAGGCAGGGCGGGGAGGGAAGGAGGGGGGGGCCGCGCATCCCGCCGGCGCTCCGCCGGAACGGGGGGAAGGCGGAGGG
>Ga0065711_1007726_pt1 | contig 17482 bp, 26 predicted proteins | sample Hoacrofraction12_FD_59098 | JGI IMG/M metagenome (GOLD analysis project Ga0065711, IMG submission 59098) | Hoatzin crop microbial communities from Cojedes, Venezuela - Epithelial fraction 12 v2 (version 2) | ecosystem: Host-associated > Birds > Digestive system > Esophagus > Crop | place... | reverse complement strand
CACCTGGACGCGGTGCTGTGCAGCCTGCTCTGGGTGACCCTGCTTGGGCAGGGGGTTGGGCTGGGTGACCCACAGAGGTCCCTTCCAACCCCGACCATTCTGTGATTCTGTGATTCTCTCCGCGTTTCTGCCACGCTGGGTCTGGGAAGGCACCAGCAGCCGGGACGTGAAGCCCACGTGGCTCTCCCCACCGCAACAAACGTCTCCGTGCAGCGCGTGGAAACCTCGCACGGCAAACGCGGGAGCGTTTTCTTCTTCTGTCCGCCCAGGCGCGTTCCAGCGTGCTCTTCGCAGGCTCGCCCCGTGCAGCTCCGTGGTGCTGTAAGAGCTGTGAGCATCCTTGGTTTTGTTTTTAATCTGGAGAAAAGACCCGGTGCTGTTGCAGGGGTTGCTGACGACGAGGACAGGACCCCAGCTCCTTCTCTTGCTGTAACCAGCACGGTGGGAGCTGCACCCCTGGAGCCGTAACCCGCTTCTTCCCCGGGAAGGAGACCACCAGACCTCCTGGACGGCGGCGAGGCCGGGGTGGGTACGGTCCCAAACCGGGGTGTGTTGTGCTCGGGGCTGGGCAGGTGAGATCTGCCTGCACCCCTCTGCCACGTCCCTCCGGGCGCACGTTGGCGTGGGACCAAACGGGAGCTGGAATTCCTCTTACGGCTCGCTGGGGCTCTGCCCGGTGCTTTGCCGTCCCCCTCCTCAGCCCAGCGCAGCCCCTCCCCATGTGTGGGTACCCCATAGGCAGCGATGGGTCCAGCACTGGGGGCAACTGGGCACAGCCCCCTCCCCACATGTGGGTACTCCATAGGCAGTGGTGGGTCCAGCACTGGGGGGAACTGAGCTCAGCCCCCTCCCAAAGTGTGGGTGCCCATGGGCAGCGGTGGGTCGGCACTGGGGGGAACTGGGCTGCCCCACGGCAGCAGTGGGTCGGCACTGGGGGGAACTGGGCTGCCCCACGGCAGCGGGGGGTCGGCACTGGGGGGAACTGGGCTGCCCCACGCAGCGGGGGGGCTGGCACCAGGGGGAGCTGCCTGACCGCGGCTGGGAGCAGCCGGTGCCCGAGGGCGAACACAGAGAATTTGACTTTATTTTACTCTTTCTTGGTTTTTTTTTTCCTAACGATTATTTTTACCTGCTTTCTCCCAGCTCCTGCCCCGCGGGTGCTGTCGGTGCCCTTCGGGCGGGGGTCCCGCGGCGGTGCGGGATGCTCGCTCCGCTCCTGGCTGCTGAGATTTTCCGACTTCTGGGGTGTGGAGGGGGGATCTGCGTCCCCCCAGCTGCCAGCCCGGGGTTTCGGGGGGCTGCTGGCTGGCCCAGAGCCCTGCGGGGGGAACGGCCCCGCCGAGGGCATCCCGCACGGCCCCGGCTGGGCTCTGCCCCGCGGGATGCGGGGATGGAGGCGATGCCAAAGCCCGCCAGGCATCAGCTCGGCGTGGAGACCCTGGCTCGGTGTCCTCCTCGTCTGGTCCCTTTGCCCGGAGCTGCCCCTGGCATCTTCCAGGCCACGGGAGGGGGGCGAGGGCTGGGCAGGGGGACCGGAGGGGAGCCCCAGGTCTCGGGATTTTTGTACACTCTCAGATGTCACCCGTGGCGTGGAGGCTCTGCACGGCTGTCCGTGCTGTGTGACCATAGAATCGTTAAGGTTGGGAAAGACCTCTAAGATCATCAAGTCCAACCGTCAACCCAACACCCCCATGCCTGCTAAGCCATGTCCCAAAGTGCCCCATCCACAGGTTTTTTTGAGCCCCTCCAGGGATGGGGACTTCCCCACTGCCCTGGGCAGCCTGGTCCAACGCCTGACCACTCTTCCAGCAAAGAAATTTTTCTGAATATCCAGTCTGAACCTCCCCTGACGCAGCTTGAGGCCATCATCTCTCGTCCTGTCACTGGTTACCTAGGAGAAGAGACCAACCCCTCCTCACCGCACCCTCCTGTCGGGTATTGTGGAGAGCGAGAAGGTCTCCCCTCAGCCTCCTCTTCTCCAGACTAAACAGCCCCAGCTCCCTCAGCTGCTCCTCATCAGACTTGTTCTCCAGACCCTTCACCAGCCTGGCTGGCCTGCTCTGGACATGCTCCAGCCCCTCAATGTCCTCCTTATAGTGAGGGACACAGCACTCGAGGTGCAATGCTCCCTGTGATGCTCGGTGCTGGCAGGGCTGCCAGCCTGCCCCACGGGAGAAGCTGCCTCGACCCTTTCCCCACGTGGGTGCCTTGGGACCGCTCTTCCAGGGGGTCCCGGTGTCCAGAGCCCTGGCCTGGGGTCCCCTGAGCACACCGACACCGGACCCTCTTGGTCTGCCCGCTGCACGGCTCCCGTCAGCCCCGGCTCCGGTTTCTGTGCCGGTGGCTGGCTGGGGTCTCCCGGGAACCCCTCCCAGGGCCTGATCCAGTTTTCCCAAGCCCCAGAGAAGCTCTGGTGTTGTTTCTGGCCACGCAAACAGTCATATCAGGAGGTGGTTGTGCAGGTTTATGATACGCTTAAAAACTGAGGTTGGTATTTGCTTTCAGAATAATTGGGAGGAAGAATGAGGCACCACGGGTGTTCCCGAGCCGAGGTCGGGGAGGTGGCGGGTCCCGGTGAGCAGCAGGAGGAGGAGGAGGACGCAGCTTGGCCTCTTCAGCCGTGCCTGGGATGGGGACCAGCACCCCTCAGACTGTGCCCTCCATCCCTCAGGTCCGGGCACCGCTCCTCCGGTTGAGCAGGGGATGCCTTTCACCGTGGCAGGAGCCGGTGCCGGGTCTGAGCGATGAACGTCCAGCTGGTGAGGAGCACGGGGCTTCCAAGGTCTCCCTTCGGCTGGGGCGCCGGCCGATCGGCGCGATCTGCGGGTTGCCACAGCCGGCTTTATCGGCAGCACAGATAATGTAGGTGCTTTCAGCTGTACAGAGGAGGAGAAGATAAGGGGTTCGGAGAGAACTTGACTGGGTGACTAAGATAAATTTACTGTACTACAGGAAATCGAAATGTGAAATAAAGATCTCAAACAACTGAAATATTTAAAAAGATACAGAAGTTGGGCGTGCGTGAGAGCCATTCTGAGCGAGCTGGCTCCCGCTGGGACCGTCCCTTATCAATCCATCACCCGGCCTGGCTGAATTTTATAAGAGATAATAGGGTGGAGGGAGACTGGAAATAGAATCTATCCATTACAGGAGACTGAATGACAGCTTCTCGGTGCAAAATAAGATCATAATTAACAGAGGGGAGAGAGAGAGAAAGTTTTCCCTTTTCTGCCGCTGTTTGTTGTCCTTTCTGGCTCCGTGGGGCAGGGTGGGCACCCACGGGGGTCCCGGGGAGCTGTAATGTCTAAGAAATATCTAAGGAAGAGGTGCCTTCACGCGTGTGTGCATTCCCCTGGGTGAGCTGGAGGAGGTGGAGGTGTTCCTGCCGCTGCACGCCAGTCTGGATTTCATACTGGGCTGACTATGGATGTTTGCAAACTGCTTTATTCAGCATCTCTTTTTTTTTTTTGTGCTGCCTCACAGTCCCACTCTGCTCACGTGGCTTCCACAGCCCGTGGAACCCCTGGAAGTCTGCTGGCAGGAAATCCAGACCCTCCTGTGTCACCTCCTGGGAGGGAAGAGAAGTTTGGTGTCCAGGCTGAGATCCAGTTCTCCTTCATGCCCGCGCTGTCCTTCCCACCACGGTTCCAGCGGCATCTTTGTTCCTTATTTTGGGAATGGCTCCTTAGTGCTGCAGCTGCTTCTCGAGGTACTTCATGTATGGCTTCATGGTGGGGCCCTCCAAAACAGCAGCTTCTAAAAAATGTACGTGCTTTTGCAATTTCTTGGTACAAGCAAGGTTACTTGGTCTCTGTCATCTGCTGCTAACGGGTCTTTATTTTTTCAACATAGGACCTCCAAAATACAGCCAGACCAGCAGCCCATCCTGCTCCGTGGGACATCTGGGGTGGTTGGAGAAGTCCAAAATACAGCCAGGACCAGCAGCCCATCCTGCTCCGTGGGACATCTGGGGTGGCTGGAGAAGTAAGTTGCATCTTAACGTTGTATCAAACTTCACCTCCTTTCCTTGCTGCACTCTGACACCCGCTTGTTGTTCGTCGTTCAACTAAATGATTAAATCCTCATGAACATCAGCAGGAGCCAGGTTATGTTCTTTGTCTTTAAAATGCCCTTCAAAATAGAAATGCCCAAGTGAAAACATTTCGGAATGTTTTTTCTTCTGGCTCATTTAATTTTGAAGCAGTGTTAGGAGCACTGCTACTGCTATTAGACCCAATATTTAGGAAAGTGAAATTGCAATACAAGTAAAGGAGTTTGTGAAGCATTTTGAATTGCAATGAGAATAGATCGGGTGGATTTAAATGCTGGGAGCTGGGAAACCGTGCTCATACATGGGAAGCCTGGCAGGGAAATCGTCTAGAAAGGCTAATGAGGCTCCTGCATGCAAGGGAATAGCAAACCCCAGACTGGCGATGCTGGGAAGGAAATCATCCTAATGTGCTAGTGTTTAGTAACCCGAGACTTTTAATTAATAACATGAGCAGGGACATTTGAAAAAATATAGATGATGCCTATTTTGAAACTGTCCATCTCTACATGTACTGCACATAACGTTCACCCTACAGCTAGAGACGGCGGTCGGGCTCCCGAGTCTGCAGCCGGTTTATTCAGTAACCCAGAGCAAACTCAGTGCTCCGTCTTCCAGGGTTCTCTGGTTGAAATGCAGGAGTCTGGAGGGCTGCAGGCAGGTTAGCGAGAGGCGGCTGCGTCAGTCCACGGAGTTAAACTCACGCGGTCGCTGGGCTATCAGCCTGTCTGACGGTGTAAGAGGTGCTGCCTGAACACGCACCCGGCCGTCTGCCCGGCACTGCGCGAGGGTCCAGCAGGTCGTCATGCAAAACGCTCAGGTGGGTTCGTTTCTGAGATGAGACAACCTAAAAACGCCCAAAGTAGAGGAAATTGCTACCTCGTTGTTTCTTGTTGTCTTCCTCACTGCCATCGCCCTGTGTGTCGGGGTGCGGTTTAGGGCTGACGTATCGGTGTCGGGGCAACTGGAGCCTTTCCAGCCGTGCTGTTGGGCTGCCCGGTAGCCTTCAGGCTTGGAAAACTGGGCAAACAGAGCCAGCGTGCTGATCCAACACACGAATTGCGTGGTGACCTTCAGGAAACCTTTGGAGGTGTGAATCCAAAGCCCGGAGCACGCATCCTCCCGGGGCGCACAGCAGCGTCCCTGGGGGTTAAGGTCCTTGGACCAGGGGAGACGCCGGGGTCCGTCCCAGCCCGGGCTTTGAGTTACCCCTAAATGGGTGCTTCCCCAGAAGAGTTCGGTTCACTCCTGCTTCCCACGCAGGGCCAGGGGCTGGGCAGGGTGGCCCTGAGCCCTCCCCCAGCGCCTAGCTTGGGTCTGAGCTTTCCGGTTTGTAGAGGACTAAGGGGAGTTGGCAAAACTGGGGCTGCCAGGGCTCGCACCCCCCCGAAACGTCGGTGCGGCCGGAGCTTTGCGCCCGCGCGTCGCCTGCTGCGGCTGATGGCGAGAGTCCCCGTCCCGGCGCCGCGGCAGGCAGCCCCGGGAGGGGGGCAGGCAGCCCACCACCCGCACCCCTCCGTCGCGCTGGAAGCAATCAAAGCGCCGCGCCGCCGCCAGATTGCCTTGTCCGTTCCAATGATCTTTAACTCCGTTTTTCCCCAAGCAATCAGAAGCACTTTCTCTTCGTCCAGGTGGTCTTTTCCCATTTAGCTCTTCCCAGTCCCAGGACCCAGGGCAGTCACATCTCATCACGCCTTCTTTCAAGCCATTTGTAAGTCCTGCTTGTGCTGTTGCCATCAATTTAGTGGCAGCCTCCGCTCCCTCCCGCGCTAACCACAGCTTATTTGGGAATGAAACTGGGTCTTCAGAGCCCCGGTAGATGCAAATGCAAATCTTCTGCCCCTGCAGCCCGGCTTTCCAAGCCTGGGCCCGTCAGCTTTTCGTGCAGACGGCAGGGTGGCTCTCCCCATTTTTTTTTTTTGAGAGGGTCAATCCCTTTAAAAACTTTCCCCTAGAGAGACTGTTACAAAGCAGATACAAATGCGGATTTTTATGAGTGACCTATTGTCTGCTGAGGAAGTGAAGACTGAAAACATGCAAGAACACTGCTTTCCCAAAGGCTGAATTATTATTATTGTTATTATTATTATTAATAATAACAACAGGCAACATCCTTTGGCCATCCAGGCTTTGAACCTTCCCAATTCACGGTGTTCTGCGCCTGCACGCTCCCTCCCGCTCTCCTCTGAGCAAGGAGTCCCTGGTCCCCCACGCCCTGAAGGTCTTCTCTGCCCCGGGGGGTCTGTCCTGGTGCTCCCGGTGGCACGTCTGTCCCCAGGGAAGGCAGCCCAGGGCTCCCGGCCCTCCCCGCGGGCTGTCCCCTGCTGCAGTGCCAAGGTCCGTGCTACAGCCTTTTTGGTCCGTAGCTTGCCCAGGCTTCTGCCTGGACTAGGAATCTTTCAGCAGCAGATTGCAAAACACAGGATCACCTGCACTGTGTATCAATAAAAAAGAAAAATATGAAGATACGGAATTAAAAGGTCACTTAATAGGAAGCCTGTCCTGTCTCTGGTGCACCAAGCATCAACTCAGCAAAACACTTTAGCTGGGTGATTAAATACGAGCTTGCTCTTCAGTCCACCGCTCTTCAGCAAAGCAGTTTAGCAAGTGCTGAAGCACTTTGCTGAACGAGGGTTTTGCTATCTTTCTGTTTTTCCTTGGGCAGAAGAATTAAACTCGCGTCGGTACCACCTATTAATAAGGCAGAAAGTAGCCGAGGCAGTACTCGCGCGGTGCAACAGAGCTCATCATTTTTCTATATATGAGCAATTAAACTGCTCCAGGAGGCCTGTGTCTTTATATCATCACCTAATGACAGTGCAAAAGTATTCAGGGGAAGGAGAGGGGGGAAAAAAAATCCCATCCATATTTAATTGGCAGAGTTATCACCTTCGCTTCAGAGCCCTAACTTACAGCCCTGCTGGCCAGTTTCCAAGTCAGATCTGTTTCCCGAGACTGGAAAGCGAGTAAAGTGTCCTTACATTATACTTCTGCAACAAAATACCATTTGAAAGCTCATGAGCACTCTCCCAACTGCAGGAAGTAACAGACAGTCCGTTTTCTTTGCGGCAAATGAAGATATCTTTGAGCTGTTAGATTCTTTTCTTTGTTTTTTTTTAAGGAAATTATTTGTGGTATTTATTATCATCCAGCCCCACACTTGCCTGTCAGATTAAATTTTTTATTGCACTAAAACAAAAAGCCATCTGGTGCTCCTCGGTACCGGCGAGTGGCAGCGTGGCCCTTCTTGACGCAGGGTTTTGATTCCTCCCAAGGTCCTTTTTCTCTTTTTTTTTTCCGTAAATTCTCCATTCCGCTGTTTTCATCCGTGTGTCCCCGAAGTCCTCCTAACGCTTGGTTGTGTTCCCTGGGGCTCGGCATCCTTACGCCCCGTCCCTCGGCGGTGCGTTTCTCGGGGCAGTGTGGGGGCTGTCCGCTTTCACCGCGCTTGTGAGGAAATCCATCGCTGTTCCGGGGGACCGTGGCTCCTCTGCCAAATACCTTGTTTACCAGATTCTTCTTGTTCTTCTGCAAGCCCCAAGGTCCTCCTGTGGGTTTGCAATGCTTTGCTCAGGCCCCGGGCTCAAACTGAAGCTATTTATCTTTTTCTTCCCTTCTTTCCTCCCTTCTCAGCCGGAGCTGAGCTCTGGCTGGTGATGGAGGTGCCTGGACCCTCAGGCTTCCTGATGTGCCTGAGGATACCCCAGCTGCCTTCAGGTGTCCATGCCAGCGCTGTCTGACGGCTCCTTCCAGGGGTTGTCCCTGCAGCTGTGGTGGAAGAGACCTCTGGCACACGCTGGCGGTGACGGTGAGGGACCCAAAACTGTGGTGGGAGGGCAGGTCTGGCCCCCGTTGGCTGTCATGTGGAGGGACAGCAGAAAAATCTCACCAGGAAAGAGTGGTCCTGACCACCCAGCCCTTCTTGGCTTGAAAACCCACCTCTTCTCGGCTTTGCAGTGCCCTGTTGCAGGGGGTTTTGCCTTATCACGTTCTGAAGAGACAGAGAAAGAAAAAAGAGAGAAAAAGGAGAGGAGAAATATCGATAACTTCCATCTCCTCAAGCCCAGTTACTAGCCTTTGACACTTCTCCACCACTTCAGCTTCACAAAGCCCCGGCTCTCAAAAGATTAATTGATGTAGGCCACTCAACCTATTTTCAAATCCCTTTCAGTTACCATTTAAAACCTTCTGATTTATTTTTTTTGATAAAGTCACTGAGGCTTTTTATGGATTCTCAAATGATCGTCCAGCTTGACAAATTGGATTCTTAAAGCTGGTTCTTTAAAGAAAAGGATGTGGTCTGACAAGACAAGAAACAGCTCATCTTTGAGACAGGGGTATAAATAAAAAAAAAAAAAATCCCTTTCTTCAAGCCTGGTGTTACTCAATGGGTGTCTCGCTCGTCACTGATAATCTTATCTGTCTGTGATGGGAAGGGACCCACACAAAGGGGCCCCGACCGGCTGGAGGGCTGATACGCCTCTGATTAATAGGACTGTCCAGCACGAGCAGAGCCTCGGGGAAGGTGATTAATGCCATTTGATACGAACTCTGACCCCCTCCCCTCGCCGACACCGCGCCGGGGGCACCTCCTGCCGCCGGTGATGGATTGACTCCTGCCGCCCGGTCCGCGCGCGGTGCAGCTGGCAGGGTGGTGGCAGCCGGGTCGTCACCCCTGACTTGTGCTGAGGTTTGTAAGGTCGTGTCGCTCCCCAGTGCCGCAGTCGATGTTTCTGATGGAGTTTTTATTGTCTGTGCTCAACCCCTGCTTTGCACTGGAGTCCAGGTACGCGCCGTGTCACCCCAGGCTCTGCGAACAGCAAAACCACATCCACGCCTAGCGTAGGCATGGGGTAGCGATGGAGCCGGAGCAGTGCGCTTCTGATCTTTGTGAACCCAAACAGGGATGCTCCTGCAAGATCTGTCCCATACCTGCTGGCCATCAATGTTCTTTCAGATGTGCCTGGATAAAACCCATGCATGGAAACGTAGCCGTGGTCGCTGCACTTCCAAGAGTGCCTGGAGCGAGTACCGCTGGGAGAGGAGAAGTCCAAAAGCCCTGTCTGCAAGCGCCTGCCTGCCTCCGAGATGAGCCCAGGTAGAGTCCAAGCGAGGCACCTTGGAAAATCAGCAGTCCTGGGCGATGGGGCTGCCCCGGTGTCCCTTGTCAGAGCACCTGTGGGCTGGCATCACCGCTCCTCTGCCTGAGGGTCAAGCTGGGAGCAGCCAGGAGCTGCCGGCTCAGGCTGGCACCGAGGAGATGCTCGGCTGGGGCCGTGCGGAGCGGTCCTGCAGACGGGTCCGGCAGGGCCACCGTGGGCTTGGGCATGGCCGCACGGCGTCACGCCGGTGGCATTTTGGCTTCGGAGAGAGGCGAGGAGCTGGGACCGCTCTGCCTCGCAGCCTCAGGGCTGCAGTCCGGCCAGCAGCCAGGGCGCTCGGTCTGCCCGGGCAAGGCAAAGTATAGTCTCTTTCTCTTTAAGTAATATTTTAATTGCAGGCTTTTCATTTTTAGGTTGACTACCTTTACTTCGACAATTTTGCACTTAGCAGTTACTCTGAATAGTGGCCCTGTGTCATAGCTCCTACCTGCTCTCTGTATTGTATGACTCCAGGTGATACTTCATCTCTTATTATGATTATTTATGATGATGTCCAGTTTAGTTCTGTAGCAGAGGGAGATCATTAACCTCTCCCGCAGTCAAGAGAACTCTCTGTGTTGTTTTCAAAGCTATTAAAGCTTTGAAAACTCCTCTTTTTTTTTTTTAAACTCAAAAACCTACAGGGCTGCAGAATAAAATGCTGACGCAGGTCGGCTACTGCAGGAGGAGCGCAAACCCTCCCGCTGCGTCTCACTGAGCTGCAAACGGAGCTCCGGAGTCAGGAGGAAGTTAGAAAATGCACGCGTGGTGCTGGGAGCCCGGAGGCAGGTTTTGGTGGTGCTGAGAGAAGAGGAGGTGGCTCGGGCTCAGGAGGGGCGGGAGATGCCACCGTGGTCTCCAAGGTCCGGTGTCCCCATGCGTGGGCAGAGGGAGGTGGGCTGCAGGCCCCACGGCGGGGTCAGCAGCTGGTTTAGCTGGGACATGTGCGTTGGAGCGAACGCGCTTGTTCCTCCAAGAACACCCACGAAAGCCCCCATGGATGATCATCACCTCGGGATGCTACCACTGGCTGCACTGGTTTCGGGTGCTTTTTCACGTGGGTTTACATGGTGCTGGGCCTGCCTTGGTGCGAGCGAGGAGTGTCTTGCAGGTTGCTGCTTTTGGAAGCTGCATATGGTCACTTCACGTCTGTTTATGGCCACCTAATGCCATCCAGAGATGCTGCTTGTTCCACCTGCCCATGGTGGAAACAGGGAGAACCTCTCGATTTTCCATGGCTGGCTGAGGTAGGGCTAATTGCCGGGAGGTTTAATTAGTCATATGGGGAATTTATCTGGAGAGAGACGGAAGCAGATGCTCTGCCTCCCACCCAGGCAGGTAGCTCCTGGAGATGTGTATCCACTCCAGAGACTGCGTTTTGCTCAGGACCGAGAGGTGGTCCTGATGAGAATCCGGTCTGTGGTAAGAGGGATGCTCGTGTCCTACAAAGTCACCTTGCCTCCCAGTTCCTTCACACCCAGAAGATCCTGAAATGAGATGTTCCCCATCTCCACAGAACCACAGGCTGCTCTAACGTGATGGCTGATGGTAATAAAGCCTTCGTAGACGTCCCCGTTTTTTTGGAAGCATATCGTGCTGACCATATGGCTGGGGAATACGGAGGCTACATTCATGATGGGATGCTAATGAATTGGTAACTTTGTCTGGCCTGTCGGTGCCTCTCAAAAACAAGAAAATGCTGTTCATTAAGCTCTTGTTAAAGTGCCATCATGAAGAGAAAAGCCTCTCTCTCTCTCTCTCTCTCAGAAAAAAGGTGCAATTCCTTGTTGTTCTCTTCCCAGTTCTTCCAGGTGAAGTTTGCTCTGTTTGAAAGCCAGGAGATGATTTTCCTAATGGCTGTAACTACATCGCTCATGTTCTGGCTGTGCTCCTCTAGCTGTGATGCATCCCAGGGGAGGTGAGTATTTGCTTTTCTACAAAGCAAACAGGGTGACATGAGGAAATATAGAGAATGAGGTGCTGCTTTCACAGGGCCACCTCCCCGACGCAGCTGTGTCTCCATGGACCTGCTTGCAGCACCTCCATCCTGGTGTCCTGGGAGCTGTCTCCCATGTCGAACGCTGCCTGAGAATGAGTCTTCATCGCATTAATGCCATTTAAAAGATTGAGGTGTTGAGGCCCAAGAGAATTTGAAGGACTTGCCTACCTGGGAAGAGAGCCCCAGTCTCCGGACAGCCACTGGGGGCTGTAGGCACCAAAGCAGAACATCCATCACCCCAAGGTTAAGTGGGCAGGGACCTCTCAGCAGTCTGAGCCTGGTGTAAGCAGATCAATAATAATAATGGAATATTAATATTATCCAGAAAGCATCTGTAACTCTTCCAGCGGATCATGTAGTGTAACCTTGCTGTCTGACCAGAAATCCCATCTGGCTCCTGACTCATCACAGGAGCTTCGGCACCCCGTGTCACCCAGGTGAGCTGGGCGGGGACGCCTGGACCTGCAAAACGAGCTGCTGTGAGCAGTGATCTGCTGAGCTGCCAGCCCAGCCAGTCGTGGCGGGTGCCGTGCCAAGGCTGAGCACGGGTATGCAGACGCTGTCTTCTTCTGGGCTATGAGGAGCTTCCACCCTGTGTTGCCCACCCTAAATTCAAGGCAAAGCAGCAGAGCTGGGCTACTCGGGCCACTTGTTTTCTACTCTGTGCCAAACCGCTGCGCTGTCTGCCGCCGCAGAGAGGGTGAAGCTCACAGGCAGTGGTCCTCACACCAGCCTGCACCACCGATGGACTTCAGCTTGGAGAAGTTGTGCTCCATGCACGGAGAGTGCATCCTACTACTGGGAACGATGGACGGAGAGCATCGTGCGTCCTGCTGGTGTGGGCAGCGAGCACTGGGGTGCCCCAGAAGCATCCTGCATGCTTTCATTAAAATGCAGAAATGAGTTTGTGGCTGATGCACTGCGTCAGTCTGAGTTTACGAAGACGTCACACCGAGGAGTGCTGAGGCTGGGTGATGCCTTCCCGTTTCCCAAGAGCCTTCAAGCCCTGGGTGCTGGAGGAGCATCGGGGCCGGGGCGGGCTGGGGTGCCGCACACCGGTGTGGGCGCTCACGGAGGGAAAGAACAAGAGTTTGAGATTGGAAAGGAAACTAGGCCAGAAAATGCAGCAGGTAGTTTGCAAAAGGATGATCCAAGCAGCTTTGATATGGATATGTTCCCTCGCAAAGACACAGCGCTGGAGAAGCTCTTTATCAGTGTCAGGCGATGACAAACGACAGCGGGGAAAGTCACGGGGCCGCAGCGCGTTGTCGCAGCTGCAGCACCTTGGAAATGATACAGGTATCGCCGCCGCGCCTCGGGGTCCCGCGCCCGCCTTAATTAATCACGGAGAAAAAGGATTGTCTTTGCTTCTGTTCTTTTTATAGCAGGATAAATGAGGGAGGGAAGGTGAGCAAGAGGAAAACTGCATGTGGGCACATTTGGGGGAGATGGTTCCCTGTCCCTGCCTCGTACACAAAGACCTTGCTGCCCGTCAGGAAGCGCAGGACATGCCCCTGCGTCGGGGGGGGAGCGGGGCGAGGAAGAGGAGGGGAGGCAGCAGCAGTCAAACTGGCACTAAACGCTGGGCCCTTTCCTGTGGGGCTGCTGGAGGCCAAGGACGGCGCAAACGAGCGGGGCTAATTGAACCAGAGATTAAAAAAAAAAAGGGGAAAAATCAAGCCAGAGTTTCTTACCATTACCTCCACTCCTTTTTTTTTTCAAGAGTTCCCTTGAAGCCTTGTCTGTATAAATGTTGAGTTATACAGTTCTTTGAGTCTTTACTAGAAATGGCTCTGAATTACTTTTTTTTATATAATCTGTTTCATTTCCAGCACTCTGCCGTATCTCGCAGAGGAATATCTGCAGCTGTCGACCGGCTCGCTCTCCCGCTGCCAGGCTGCTGCGCCGCCTCTTCTAATAAAGTTGCCCTCTGTTCCACTGCAGGGCAGCAATCTGAAATGAAAATTTTATAGGAGAGGTTGGGAAATGGAGTCTGAATCTGGGCTTCAGGTACGATTTTCATAATACCCCAGGCACATACACGCACGATGTCTGGGGCTTCAGAAGCGAAAGGGACTGTTTCCCTTAAACCCCTGCTCGGTGGGGTCGCTGGCAGTGTCTGAGGCTCAGCCCTCACCCGCGTCCTCCCCCGGTTACGGTGTGGGTTTGGGACCCGGGTGGGATGCAGCATCACCAAGACTTGGCATCACGGTCGTGGAGATGGCAGCGTCCCCGTGTGACCCGCAGGAAAAGGGGGCTGTTTGGTGGCACCGCTGTCACGCCGGCGCTGGGCTGGGGACGGCAGCCACCCTCGCCACAACCACCCAGCCGGCGAGACCCACGGGTCCTGGTGGTGGGCTCCGTGCTAGGTGGTGTCAGAAGAAGCAAAAGGAAAAATGATGCTGCTTCTCTTTCTAGAGGCTTCAGAGGAGGTGGGGTATTTTATACATCCCTGTGCTGCTGGGATCACTGGAAGCCTCTCCATTGCCCTCACTGGATTTGGCTTCTCCCCAGTAACTCCCATCTCTGGGCTAGACGGGCCGCGTGTTCAGCCCAGCGCAGCGTTCCTGGTGCTCTCTTTGCCCGTGAAGGCAGCCTCGACGGCTGGGCTGGCGGAGTTATCGATGTGTGCACAGATATGAACACCCGGACTCCCACTGCGGCGATGTTTTCAGTGGCTGCGGGTGCCGGAGAAGGTAAGAAAATCCTCAAAAACGCAGGGGAAATAAAGTCTCTTCAGAGGAGACTGAAACCTTCCCTGGTCTGCTGACGCGGGGCTGACCTTCAGGATGCGGTCTGGGAGGACAGAGCCAGCGTGCTGCTGGAGGTGGCAACGATGGGGCACATCGGCAGGGCTTCGGCAGGAGGGGACGCTTTGGTCTCTGCCCTGCAAACCCCTCCCGCAGCGTCCTGGGGGTCCGGGCAGCCCCCCAGCCCACGAGGAAAACCCAGGAGCAAGGTCAAAGCTGCCGGTCCCGTCCTCCAGTTGCAGCACCTTGCTTTGGGGTGCCGGGCAGGGTGACCTCCCACCGGGATGGGGTCTGCGGGTGCTCCTGGTCGCCGGCCTGAGCCGTTTCTGCTCTTGCTCAGCAGTGTGATGAACACGGAGGTAATTTCTTCTCTGCTTGCCTGTGATGATCCCTGTCTTTTCCATCTCCCATAAGGTCCTTTTCTTGTTGTTATTGCTATCATTGTAATTATTCTATGAAAATGTAGAGCTGCTGGGCCAGGGCTGGGGTCCCAGCAGTGCTGTGAAGCGCTGTCGAGACCCCTCTGTGCCCCGCTCGCCGCCTCCCTGGTGCGGAGCAGTTGCTGTGAGGGTCACCACGGCCCGGGACGGGGCACGGGCAGACTTTTGGGCACAGGCAGACTTTCAGGCTCGGGTGCTGCTGTCTGGGTCTGGCTCATCTATGCTAAACAGGCGGCATTAGCCCTCACCGGGGCTGATCAATATTTAATGTGGAATTTACAAAGATCGACTCGAGGACGCGTTTAAAATGGGAGCATTAGCCCTAGGTGGCAATTTCCGAGTCGCAGCAGCAGAGTTTGATTATTTAGCGAGATGGCATTTCGTACACTTAAAATAATCCCTAGGACCTCTCTTCCCCGAAACTGTTGACTTTTCCGTGGTTTTGCTGGTCTGTGTTCAATATTCATCACCCCACCCGCTCGCTCAGCGCCAGGCAGGGCTGAGGGGTCTCCTGCAGCCGGTGCTGGTGGCCGTGGGGACGCAGCTGGGCTCCCTGTCGGCGTTCGCCTTTTACCGGGGTCCAAGAGCCGAAGCCGTGCTGCCGTCCCAGCCCTTGGGAACCGGGCTGGGCTCTGTCCTCCCACCCCCAAACTCTCGCTGTGACCCACTAACACCCCAAGGCGACGGGGCCGGGGCGGCACGTGGAGCACGCGCCCAGCGCCTAACGAACCTGCGGCGCGTGTCCTGGCTGGCTCGTGCTCCGAGCCGCGCTAACAAGAGCCGACAGGTCTGAAATAGCGATCTGCGCTGATCCCGGTTGTGAACGCAGCAACCACGAGAGCCACCGGGCCACGGGATGGAGTGCAGGGACCTTACGGTTTATGGGCTGGAGCGGCAAAGGACGGCTCCTCCGAAAACGAAGCGTCCAGGGGTGCGTAAGAAAACCAGAGCTCCCCTTGTTTGAGTAAAATCAGTTCAGGCTTCAGAGAGAGAGAGAGAGACGGCGCAGCCTGGATCGTTAAGGGCCAAAGGCAGGATGCTGCGGTGGCACCCGCCTCGCTGATGTCCCCAGGCTGCACCCGCTGCCTCCTGGGTCCCTCGGGTTTGGTACCGAGTCCCGGCGAGGAGCTGGGGAAGGGCAGCGGCTCTGTGCCGGCACCGGCTCTGCCACAGGCACCGGCTCCCTCGCCTGAAATTCGGATTTCACGGGCGATGGCCGAGCCAGCTCTGAACCCCTTACCGGGCCGGCTCACGGGCGGAAGGGCAGGACAGCAGCTCCGAATTTCTTGCTTCCCAGCTCAGCATCGCAGAGCCCAGGGGTGAATCCCAGCTTTCGGCGCAGGGCCGGCGATGCTGGTGGGTGGTGAGCAGATTTATTCCCTTCTTCAGACCTGGCCCTGAATTTTAACCCATCTCTGCAGTCCTGGTGAGAAGAAGGAAACTCTTGCAATTGCTTATATAGAGGGGAGAAATTATTTCCCATCCTCCCCTTTATTGAATCATTCTACCAAGACTTTACTCAACTTTGTATAATTAAAAAGCTCGGGAACAGCTTGTTTCATGTATGGAAAAGGAGCACAACATATGGTAGTGACAGAGCTGTTCATAAATATGGATGTTTTTATATTTAAAAAAAAGAAAAAGTGGAAATGCATTGCTAAAACCACCGACGAGGTGTCGGTGAGGAGAGCGGGGGCACCCATGGGTGCGACCTCAGCCGCCCGGCCCCGTGGCTGTGCGGTAACACCAGATGTTTTGTTGAAAACTTTAATGTTGGCGATTTTCTGCTCGACGCCGCAGCCCCCCTGGCTGCTTACACACCCCAGGCTGGGCTGCCCCTCTGCTGCCGGGGGCTGGTGGGCTCCGTGCAAGCCTGCTGTAGGTGACCCTGCTTCGGCAGGAGGGTTGGACTAGATGACCCACAGAGGTCCCTGCCAACACCTACTATGCTGTGATTCTGTGCTGGTGGGGTGCTGGGGCCGCTTTGCTGCTGCAGGTCCCTGCTTTCATACAGAAGAGCCTGTGCAGAAAAATGAGGACTCCTTTCCCCTTCCCCTCCCCTCGAGTCGACGCGCAGATATGACAAGCGTTATGATTAAGGCTGAGCTGCGGCCCCACGCATCTCTCCCTTGCAGATTGCTATGTAAATCACCCACTTCATATCGCCGCTTCCCCACGCCGCGCGGGGTGAGCGGGGCTGGGGAGGGCTGGGGACGCGCCGGGTGACAGCCCCAGCCCGTGGAGGGTCACAGCCCGCCGGGACGCGGGACACGCGTGCCGCCATGAAGCCGCTCGCGTGGCGCCTGTAGGACCTGGCTGCTGCAGACCTGGCCAAGCAAATCACACATCACTTTTTAATAGTAACTTGCATTTTTTTTTTCCCCAGCAACCACCCGTCTGAAAAGCCAAGGCAGTTTCCAGCGCTGGGTCATGGAAGCGGCGTCGCTGGGGACAGGAGCTGGGGCACCTCCGTGAGCCAACACCAGCGCTAATACTGAAGGGCTGCCTTCTGCCCGCCTTGAACATGTCCCTGCTGCCCTGGAAGAGGAGGTGCTTCTCCCACTGCCCTCGCCCCGTAAAACTCGGGTTTCCCTGGTAAGAGGCAGTGGTGATGGCACTGGGCTGTGCCCCGTGATGGGAGGAGGCTGGGCTTCACCCCTGCTCAGCCGGCACCCGTGCTCTCCGTGCACAGATACCTCCATCCACAGATCTGGAGATGGCAGAGGAGGTAGGGTTTGATGGTCGAGCGGAGCGAAGCACAGATTTATGATGTGTCTGAGCTTCTTTCCTCTGGAGCCGGGGCTGGGGCTGCAGCAGAAGGTGCTGGGGTCGGGGGGTTCGGGTTTGGGATGCTCCCGGCAGCCCTCCCTGCGCTCGGTGTGGTCCCACCAGACCGACGGCTCGCCAGCCCCTCCAGCGGGCACCCACCTTGGGTGGCCCACGTTGTTTGATGTCACAGCTCCAACGACCGCCACGCACCAGGTCACCGGACCCGGCTGCTCCCGGGAGGTGCTGGGATGCCCGTGGGGCTGGCGATGCCCCCGCTGCCCTCCCACCGCCGCCTGCTCCCGTCCCTGCCCACCTCCCCTCTGCCGGGATCTTCA
>Ga0065711_1039802_pt1 | contig 17484 bp, 7 predicted proteins | sample Hoacrofraction12_FD_59098 | JGI IMG/M metagenome (GOLD analysis project Ga0065711, IMG submission 59098) | Hoatzin crop microbial communities from Cojedes, Venezuela - Epithelial fraction 12 v2 (version 2) | ecosystem: Host-associated > Birds > Digestive system > Esophagus > Crop | place... | reverse complement strand
TTTTTTTTTTTTTTTTTTTTTTTTTTTTTTACAAATGGCTGGGAGTGTTATAATGTATTTGATTTTTTTTTTCCAGAGGTAATCTTAGATGTGGAGTGAATGAAGTGAAGTCTGTTATCAATCCATAACATCTGCTGCAGTGTCAAGTGATGAAATGGGTGACTCCAGAGCCCAAGACAGCTGGGATGGCTTTCTTAATGCAGTAGGGTATTGTGCAAACAAACAGGCACTGATACCGTCTATGGTTGTCACAATTATTCAAGCTGGTGATACATCTTCCTGTATTAGCTTCTTGAGAAGCCCTATTTCTTTTAAAAGTAAACTACTGTATAACAATCACCCATTCTGGTCTCTAACTCAGTTGAGTGCAAACATAATAAAACATTGGAAATAAAAATAAATCAAAATTTGCCACCAGAGCAATAAAGCATAAAATAAGTATATAAGAACTTGGAAAAAAATCTACTCACTGTTTATAGAGCTGAGAAATAATGTATCCCTTTGTAGTTGAATCTATACTTATTCTGCATCTCTGTAGTGCCTCACACTAGTTACTGGGAAATCTAGTATATTGTTTAGAGAAGTTAAAGATTGAGAGTTAGAAAAGAGAAAAAACAAATATGGATCACTGAGAACATCCCTTTGCCATTGCAAGATAATTACTGAGATCACTTAAGGGATTTTAGATTAAGGGCAATGTTAAAATGATTCAAATATAAGGAGAGAAAATTAATTTAGTTTTAGGGTCCTAATATAAACAATCATCAGTTTTATGTCAACAAATAATTTTCTGCTTACAGGGTATATAGGAAAAAAAATGCATAAAAATGCAAGAGACAGGTGTTATTAGAAAAAAGCAAGACTCAGCAACTGGTTTTCATGAAAACTACGAAAATTATAACTTGGATTTGAATTATTTGCTGTCATTTATAGACAGGATTTAATTCGACAGTCACTTTCAGTCTCCAAAACCAAGAAACATGTGAGAGAGAAATGTATAAATATAAATGTAAAATCTCAAAGCATCTTTTCTATATTACTATGTTTATTTTTCCAAAATAAAATGTTTCAACCTTCCAGCAAAAAAAAAGCAATATTTGCTTTTGGAATTTTATCTAAAGTTGTGACATGTCAAAGAACAAGGCCACCAAAATCAGAGATAAAATTTGTCATTTGCACTTAATGTATTCATAAAGATGAATATAATATATATCATATCTAGGTTGAGCGACAACATATTTTCTTTAGTTTAGATCAGGTATTAAATGAATAATAATAGTAAAAAAAAATCAAATGTTCACCGAGTACCAAGTGTGAGTTTAAGCCCAAAATTTTAGAATCAGATTTTCCGACCAAACTTTATCTGCCTTTCTTCCTTCTTTCTTTCTCAGGAAAAAAAAAAAAAAAAAAAAAACCTTAAAAAAATTCTGACCACTATGAACATGGTGTTTAACTCCCTGTTGTACATATGGGAGAGAGGGCATGCAGACCTGTGGAACTGGTTCCAATCTCACTGATGATGCTGAGGTTGCGGTGAAGAAGGTAATTTGCTAAACTTAGGGCTAAAAGGTAAGCAAAAGATGAAAATAATGTTTTTGCTCAGATATTCTGCCTGGTATATCTGCCACGGCCTCTCTATTGCTCTGAAACAGTCCTACACAGATCTTTCTGATTGATTCCCCTGGCATATCTGCAGGCATCTCAAAAAGATATGTGTTCTAAGAAAGAGAGGTTGTTTTTTTTCACATTAACTGAAGCTGGTGAATCATTTTGAGGTTGAAGATTCTCCCTGCTCCTTCCCAAGATGAGAATAAATTACTAAAACACCAATTTTATGTTCTCATGCCTTCCTGACTTAATACAAGTACCTTGTTTGCCTAGATCTGTAGTATTGGTTATTGCTTACCAGAAGGCTGGAAGAACCCAAAGGAAGATAAATAGATTGTGTTAGTTTCATTTGGTATGATCTGATTCTGTTAGATCTTCTCATCCAATTTAATTTTTCAAAACAATGAGTGGAAAGAGTAATTTTCCAACCTATGACCTTTCAACAAACCTTAAACTGGTCCTGGAACAAAAACATCATTACACATACATAGTGCGTAGTGGTTGTCGGAAAAAAACATCGAAGGGCTAGACTGTTTGCCAGGAGTCGGGCTTGGTGGCCCCAAAGCTGCTGGTCATCTGTTCCCCCTGCCAGGGAGGGAACTTACAGTTTTGGCAGTGATACTTGAAGGGACCACACAAAGCAAATATTAAGGTCATCACATTCAGGTCTGTTAGCACAGTTGCCCCAAAACATTTTAATATTTCCTAGCAAGTTTCAGACTGTGAACTACTTTCTAGGCAGTGGAAAAATCTCAGTTTTTCTTAAGCAGAAACATTATTCTATTGTTAAATCAATGCACTAGCAAAAAACAGTGAAGAAAGATGCACAGAACATGCTGGGTCAGGGAGATGAAGGCATGGCTCCATGCTAGAGTAACTACAGAAAAGCAAAATTTCAGCTTATCTGTGTGGGAGAAGAAAGTTCTCCTCCAGCAAAACAGAAACAGGAAGGAGCTAGGAGACATCCTCAAGGAGGTGAAGAACAAGTGTCCTAGATGCCAGTGAAATAAAGAAGTACCAGCCTTGCCAGCATCAGGAGAACCCGCGGGTCCTCTCATGTAGTAAAGACTTCTTCCACACCATTGCGTAGAAGCCTGCAGACAAGAAGTTAATCACTGTTTATTTTTCTTGCGCTTCAAGAGAATTAATCTTCAGATGATTGTATACCTCTCTCTCTTTCCACTTCCCATCTTCTTTTTCTTTTGAAGACTTTCAATTTTAAAAATACAGTACGGAGAAATCTCCAGTGTTTTGAAATGCTCTGTTTCATTGAAAAAGGCAGCGTGCAGAAAAAACCCCATATGAGGTCCCATATTAGGGACCTCATTTAGGGAAAAGCAAGATGGAAAATTCAACAGCTGTAGCATGTAAAACTATGTAAAACCATTGATAATACTATTTCTGAAACAGTTTGTCTGTTAGAGAGACTGAGAACTGAAAATCAGCCCTTCACTACAAGAAAAACATTCAGTTGCTGGAGCATGTCTAGAGAAGAGCAATAAGCTGGTGAGGGGTCTAGAGAACAAGTCTTACGAGGAGCGATTGGAGGAAATGGGGTTGTTTAATCTGGAGAAGAGGAGGCTGAGGAGGAGCCATGTTGCTCTTTACAACTACCTGAAAGGAGGTTGTAGTGAGGAGGGTGTTGGTCTCTTCTCCCAGGTAACTAGTGATAGGAGGAGAAGCAATGGCCTCAAGTTGCGTCAGGGGAGGTTTAGATTAAATATTAGGAAAATTTTCTTTACTGAAAGAGTGCTCAGGCATTGGAATAGGCTGCCCAGGGAAGTGGTTGAGTCCCCGTCCCTAGAGGTATTTAAAAAATGTGTAGATATGGTACTGCGGGATATAGTCTGGTAGGAATGGTGTTGTTGGGTGGATGATTGGCCTTAGAGGTCTTTTCCAACCTATGATTCTATGATTCTATGAAAATAAGAGCATTGCAGGTAACTTCCATTATTCACTTCATTCATTCCAACCACTTAAAAAAAGACAGAAATCCTTAAAAACAGAGCAATAGCCTGCCTCTTCTGGGTATGTTTCCTGGTTCATTTTCAAAGCTTGGCTCTACATATGTAAATATAGTAGCTGAGGTAATTCAGACAGTGAAGGAAATACATGATTTTACAGTACTTGTCCTCCTCTTTGAAGTGCCACATGGACCCTTGCAAGCATGTGCTCACAGCACAGCTGCTCCCACCATGAAAGGTATGTCATGGATTTTGCCTGTTCGTGGTGCATAAATGAAGCAGCAGCTTGCCTGTTCTAGCTCTATTCTCCAGTTTAGCTGCCTTAAAAAACAAATTAGGAGTGTCCTCAAAAGTCATTTTCAAATGCACAAAGAAGCTGTGAGCTCCTTGGAGAATTTCACTGGTTGAAAGACACCAGTGAGAGTAACAGTGGTCATTCAGTAATTCAGGCTAGGGACAGAACTTGTATCTATGCTAGAAGTACACTTCAGGTTCTTAATTTCCTCCTAGATGCTCTCCAGCAAAACACACAGTTTCACTGCTGAAATTTTCCTACCATTACACACAGAAATATTGATCTAAATTTTCCAAAGCTGTGTATAGGTCAATTCATACTGACCATGAGAAAAAGAAAACCATTATTATTAGCAAGCTTTTATTGTGCTTTCATCATTCATTGCTGTGGAGACTGAATCAGATTGAGCAGGTGATCAACTGTGTTAATTAGTGAAATGACTGAATAAATTTAAAGCTCATCTGTTGTGAAACCTGTAGACAGAGGGCTGGACTATCTTGTATTCTGCTTTTCTTTTGCGCAAGAGTAAGAGAGACACAGTGTAGGATAGAAGTGGAACAGTCAGAAACAGACCAAGATACTATAGTGTGGTCTTAAACTTATTCCCATATAAGCCCTCTAGCCCAGTTGCCTACTGAACTGTCTCCTGTTGACTCAGAATTTTGTTGTTTGTTTCCAAGTTCTAATTTCCCTTTGTCTCTCTCCAAGAAGTTGCTTGGGGACTTTTGGGGTTTTTTCTACCCCAGGAATTGAAATAAGCTTCTGGTGCTTTGTCATTTTAAAAAGATTTTGAAACAAATATAAAGATCTTGCAAGAAATTTGTCTCTGTAATGCAGGCTAATTAATACTGGCACAGGGTGAAGTGGACAGAAATTGAAAACATGAATGATACTGATACCTTACCAGTAACCAAGTGCGAATGCGCAGAACCTTTATATTTATTATTATGCACACATGTGCGTATCTGGTACTCAGCAGTACCAGATAAAATAAAACTGGGTTAATATTATACAGACTGAATAAATCTGATATATTTTTGGTAGACAGTGTAGACTTTGTAGGAGGGTTGATATATCAATTAAAGTCTTGTTATTTGGGCTCTCTATTGGAGCTGAATATAACTTTAATATGGTACTTTGCATACATGAAGTATTTCAGTTTTCCTGTCTGTTAAATGGGGATGTTTGCAGGACTGGGTACCTTTTTACTTTTATTTTTTCCCATAGGTAGTGTTTTTCACAAAACCTGAAACTTTTAAATTAATTTTGTGAATTGGTATTAATTTGTTTTATCCAAACTCCCACTCCCAAAAATGCTCTTTGAAGTTCCAAAATGTGCATCTCAGAACTTGCAATGTTTTTTTTCTTAAATTTACTTGAATATCATCCAACCTAAAGTAAAGACAATTTCTTTTTTTAAGTTTGACTTCATAAAACTCTTTCAACTTGAAGAACCAAAGGGTTAAAATTGTCCACAGGAGACCTGTGTTAATACCTCTGTTCTTCTGGTGGATCTTCTAAGGATCTGGTGTTTTATCTAAGCTTCTGAGATTTCAGCTAAAACCTTCCTTTACTGCAATCCTGATATTTATGGCAGAATCATAGACATGTTCTCTACCTCTCTGCCTTCCAGGGCAAGTACCAGGGTGTATTCTGAGAACATGACAATAAGATTATGTTCCCCACAGAACAGGGCAGTCATGGTTTTCTTTTTCACTCAAGACAGTGTGGGATGGAGCAATGACCCAGCACTTTCTGATTAAAATCATTCTTCTTTCTCAGGCATCCTTTTGGCTCTGTGTGTACAGTTCCAGTGTGTGCAAAAATGTTCCACAGGTTTAACTGGGAAGTATGATTTTTCTCCAGGTGGATATACTTGCAAACACAAATGCTTTCCGTTTGCCTTGAGTCACGCTTGTTTGTTATAGCAGAGTTACTTCCAGAGCTATTTGTCCAGTTTATCCACTTACAGCCTTCAGATGCACTGACGTACTTCATGCCACTTTTGAAAGACAAGAGTTTTCCTTCATACTTTGTACACGCAGCTGACCCTTCCTGCACATGATCTGAGTATCACCTGTGGGCTAGCAGTATGATTGTCTGGGCTTGATGTTCATGGCTCGTGTTTTGGATTCACACACCTCAATGCTGCCACTATCATCCTCAAATACAAATGATGCATGGAGAGACTTTCAGACCTGCTACTAAATGCTTTTATTTAGGCAAATACCAATTCAAGTAAGAATAGCAGATGCATTGTGACATGTTGAAATAAGGGTTTCTTTCTTGCTAAAGGATGTATAATTTGCACACCAGATAAGAGTTTCTGAATTTGAGCTCTTTCTCAATACAGGGTAAATCTGGTGAGAAATGTAGCTTTCCTTTTTGAAGTACGGAGAAAGTACTTGTAAATTCAGATTAAATTTTGTGAGTGGCTTTGGCTGACAGAAAACAAAAATAAAAAGAAAGAGTTTGAATGTGCCACAGTATATGTTTTCACATTTTCTAAATGAGTTCTTTCTTTTAAAAAATGCTAATGCACCTTATAACATTATTAAAAACGTAAGTTTCCTGTCATATCATTTCACAGCACTGAATTTTGCCTAAAAAGTGACATATGTGGAAAGTGGAAAAAAATCTACATTTAAATCACCTAGAAGTGGACTATTTTATTTAACATCAAACATAACATTATGGGTCAAACTGAAATTTTGTTTTTTATTATTATTCTAAAAAATGAAGACCCAACACTGAACAGCTTATATCAGTTTGACTTTACCATTTTTTCCCAGTTCTTTTCTGGCCAGCAACATGTAAAATCTACTATTGACTCAGCTTTTCTTCGGGTTTCCTATATAGTCTCCCCTTGAGACATGGCAAGTCTTCTTTTGTCCTCTCTGAACAGGAATCCAGTGCTGTCATGTCAAATTCCAAGTTTTACTGACATATGTGTTATTAGGAAGCAAGACATATGTAGAGCTACTTTAATTGCTCCAAGGCTGCTCACAACTCCAGCACAGGACAACCGCCTGTTTATACAAGGTTGCCGCTTGAAAAAAAAAGAGTATTACTATATTTGTTCTGCATGGGCATAAATATGGTGGTGTCTCAGAACACAATCTAAACCCCATGAGAGGGTATGTTGAGAGAAATAAGCTAAAATCCAACCAGTTTTTCCCTTTTTGCAATATTCTTTCTCCTACTCCGAGACCTGCTCCTACCCGTTTCAAACCAGCAGGCAGAAAAAGCAACTCATAAACAGACATACTTGTCCCTACTTCATAGCAGGTGTCCACTGATGTGCTATGACATTTCAGCTGATCAAGAGAGGGAGATATCATTGTCTAACTGTGCCTAATTGTAAAGCAGCCTTCCTGAACAGTGAATCACCTTAATAAGAATTCAGACGGGCAGAATATAGCTCCCCACACTGAGAGCAGAGCAAGAACCCAAATCTTTCTCTCCTACCAGAAATACAATACTCAATGGACACAGACGACCAGCATTTCTCCATCCTACAGACCACTGTTCCTTTTTATTCTTACATCTGGAGCTTCACAATAAAACATCTCACAAAACCCATAATAAATAAACCCTGGTTCAGGAACCATCCCCAGTGCATTTCTAGTCTAGCCAACAAAATTACAACAAAGATGGATTTGGCTGGTGGCAATGATCAAATATCTTTAAGAATTCCTCTTGCACAGCACAGAATAACTTATTGCAGTTATAAGCTTCAGCTACGTTAGTATCCAGCACTCCTGGAAAATATCTCCTTTTGTTTTATCAGACTAGCAAGCTACCAATGAAGATGAATTCTTGTTCGGGGTAGCATCCTGGATTGAAAAAGAATGCAGTCAGAAAGCATGACATTTGTCTTCCAATCAGAAAACCAATAAACACACAACCAGGGGAGGCAGGAATGGGAGAAATAAATGTGAACATTACTTTAAGAGATCTTCTAATGTGCATTATTTATATACAAATTGCAACTAGTGTTACATGCAGTACTCTCAGGTTTGTGGAATATATCAAAGTACAGCAAATTGGAACAAGTTCTGAGTTTCCATTTACTTTATCTAACCAGACATATCAATTCTTTTTACTCCAGGCTGATAAAATAGAACTGCAGCAGACAAATGAGCTAGCAGAGCTGACATAATGTGTTGTCACGAAGAAATGTTGGATTAAAAAACCCAATAACCGTGACTTTGATCGCTTCTGAGGCTCCTACTTTACTCAACCCAAATTAGTTGTTTACTCATTCTTTAGGGAATGTTCAATATTACTGGGAAGTGAACAAAAAGGAAAGGAGTGTGCTTGTGAAGGGAGTTTACTTCCATTTTCTCTTCAGCTTATAAGTGGCATAATGGAAGGTGTGGGGGCTTGATACTGGTCCTCTATAGATAATGACAAAAAGTCATTGGATTCAACAGGAATAGGATCGACTGCTTAAGTTAACAGCCTTTATTCCTTGAATTCAGTGACTCCTTGCAGAATGCCTAGTTTAAGGGAAGTAATTATAAAGGTCCAATTTGAATTATAAAACAGAATTAGGAGAGATATGCGAGATGCAAACTAGAAGCCCACAGCTCTGGAATTGCTGCCAGCAAAGGAACGAGTATCTTTGACCACTGCCAGCAGAGAAATGGGAGTATAAAATTATGATCCAATTACACAAATTATCATTGTATCTGACCTTCTTAGAAATTTTTGTGTGTTTATTCCTACAATTTTTTTTTCTGAAAATGTCATTAGACCGATTGTACTTACAGGGAGCTGAGCCCCAAAAGGTCATAGTGGAAACCTGGGGCAGAGGCAGAAGTTACAACTGGCTTTAGGATAGCTGCACAAAATAAATGGCTGGATCATATTTTTTCTCTCCTTAAGTACTATATGCCACATATACAGGTAGTGAAAACTGATCTAGTTCTACTGAGATTAGAACTCTAGAGACAGGAGATATTTGTCAGGTTCCTTGTGAGTCAGTTATAAAATAGGTTCAAAAAGGAGCTAGGCAGGTGAATGAGAAATACAAGACAAAGAATCATGAACCGTGTTCTGATTTTTTTTTTAAGTGTAATACAGTTAAAGTCAACAGTAGTTTTTTTCAAGGAAAGGTTATTGAAATTGGCAGCAGTCCTTTAAATCAAAATCATCTGCAGTCTCTGCTGTGGAGTGGCAGTATATCAGCATACTCTGCTACAAACCGTACCTGCCGTCTTCACAGCAGATGCAGAAAGCTTCCCACGAAGCTCTGCTCTGCACTTCCAGGTATTGCGTCTCATGTATTTCCATCCATACTTCAGATTTCCTTTCTTCATCATGCTGCTTTAAAGAATCTTCAGGAGAAGCTGCTGTTGAGAAGCAAACACTGCAAAATGTAAAACAAAGAGTAGTATATTCCTTAAGCATATTGGTAAACAGCACTGCAAGACAATTTAAAGGAAAGAGAGATTCCCATGTTTATATGTAGCTCATCAGTGTTTATCTAGGTGCTTCTCGAGGCTGTTATTTATTTCATGGAATTGCTTAGAGGAAATTTCGGGCTCTTGGCTCACTGAATACAGTGAACAAACGACAGAAAACACAAGAGGTTTTGTACAAGCTCTGGTCCTCCTGGGCAACACTGTAAGATACCCTGTCCTTTCCTTTCACTCAGTGACTTCAACTGTCCCTTTTTCAGATTAAAACAATCAGAAATCCCAGCATTGTATTTGGTTTGGTTTTGGTTTCACCTGGTGTTAGCAATCTGAAACCAGGTAAGATAGAAATTCCTTTAGAGTCAGCAGGGAAAACAATGGTTGAACTTGCACTAGTATATAGTAATGTGGATACGTAGCAAATGGGGAATGGCCCGAGATAACCTCACTCAGGTACCATTGTATGTTGATTGCTGAAGGAGCTGGTTGAGGGAAAAAATCACATTGGTAAAGCCCTGCAGTTTTTTTGTCAGCTGACAACTAGTCAAGCAGAGCTTTAACACAAGCCTGTGACCCTCTCCAGAAACAGGGGCTTGAAGAAATACGTCAGATACCTTCAAATGAATGATAAAATCTCAAGTTGGTGAACCGGCTAGCTGCATAGCAGATTACCAAAAGTGAGCTGCCCAATGGCAGTGAGAGGCTGCCAAATAATCCCTGCATTGAAATAAAAGGTTCAAACCATCTTGAAGAACAAACAGATCCTCCCAACAAGCCTCACACACAGATAACTTGCAAACAAAACAGAGTCTGTGTCCTCCAGTGGATTAATCTTTGCAAGTACTTGCCATGTTCTCATCAGAGCTTTGATTCTATAGCCTTAAGGAAAACAAAGCTTTTGTTCCCTGCAGTGATGTCTGACCTGGTGTGTTTGCTGGTGTAAGGAGTAAAGCATTGTTCCCAGAGATGCTAGCTTGCACACATGCAATGGATCACAGATCACTCTTAAAGTTATCTGGGTAATAAACGTATGACATGCTTCTCAGTCTGGCAAATCCAGATATGATATTAAATAGTGAGGCTCAATAGAAAACCAGTGAACCTTTGTCTTCAAAAATTGCATTTTTGATTGTGTCATTGCAAAAGAACGAGTGTGTTTAGATACAAATAGATGGGACTAATGATTGTGCAGTCACTTGCACTAGGCTAAAAGGGAGATAGTTGCAATATTATTTGATCTGCAATATTTTGGTGTCCATAATCTTACTGGAACTGACTGGACAATGAAAGCAACACAATACTGCAGCTTGGTTTGGACACCTGGGTACCCAACCGATAGACAACAACGAACTCTACTAAAATTGGTGTTTCTGCTGATATCAAACTCATTGAAGGGACTCTGAATCAAGGCAAAATCTCTTCTTCTCTGTGAAAAATGAAGTTAACATGTCTACTTCGATTGCACATGTGTATTCTGACGTGTCTATTATGTTGAGCACCAGCTACTCCACTCATTTTCACTGCTTTTGTTTAAACCACCTGATGACAAAGACTTCATCTCTCTAATTTTTCAGTGACTAGATTCTAAAGTGAACTCTGACATCTTGTGGCCACAAAGAAAATGACCAGTATTTAGCTACTAGTATTTAAAGTAAGTCTTGTTGTCAGAGTTAGCACTATCAGTAGGTCTTGCACAAATATATATACATTTAAAATTTTAAAATAGGTAGTATACTAACAGGAACTTCATGTTTGCACTTTGGTAGGAATCTCAGAAACTTTCCAAACAGCACTTTCCGTTCATAGTATCCCATTTCTGTATAGCAACAGTCTTGTATTTTTTGTCATATCAGCAAAAGTAAGAAGATAAAATGTTGGTTTTACAGTGTGAATCTTTCGAGTTTTCTTTATAGAAGCAGAGTCAATAGCTTCATTTCTCTAATTAAGGCAAACTCTTTAAATAGTAAAATGCTTCGAGTTGCATATTTGACCACCTTCCTTATTTTTAGTTGACTGAATTCCTCTTAAGGTACTGTGGATTATCGTTACCAGCAAAGCTACTGTGACACTAACTGTAGGAAACACCGACATCTTGTGGAGAAAAAAAATACTTTTCTCAACTGATGTTAATGTCAAGTACTGAGGACAGACAGCTTTAGGCAAGAATTTTGTAGAGCTACAAGCACCCAGAAAATAGATAATTTCATATACACATAAAATTAGCTACAAGTACTTCATACACTTTATGTAGAGTGTCTATATACTTATACAAATACACACATACCCATGTATACATAGGCATACACGCACGCACTGCGAGGAAAAACAGTGCTTCTAACATTTATTTCTCTGTTCTTTTGTTTGTTTTGGTTTTTTGAAACAGTTGTTACTACGACTTGTAACTATGTTTCTTCTGCCTCTGTGAAACACAGTGAACGATCTCTCTGATTCTCAATAGAACTAATCCCATGTTTTCTCTTTTTCTTCTTTTTCTTCTGCTGACAGAAATAAATGACAGACCTTTTCTTCTCAGAAAGTGTAAAAAAAGGGTAACATTGAGAAAAGCCAAACTATACAACTGAAGGAGCTGGTCTGCTGAATATACAGGGTATAAGAATGCACTAAATATTAAATAGTACCACTAAAAATGCAGTTCACAGCCTGTTCAGTATTTCTCTCGGTACCTCATATTTCAATCATAAAATACATAAACTACACTCTATGGAAGTGCAACAATTCACTGTTGGCAAAGCACACACAGTGTCTGGCGTGGAGCAGCAGTGGCACCTACTGGCCGCACCTATCTCCCAACAGGTAAAATTTCTCTGTGAAACCTCCGCCAAGCTATCTTAAATACCTCTTCATCACTAACAAAAGTGTGGTGATGGAAAAACGTCAGCCTTCTGCTCTTGGTGCCTGCAGAACCCCATTGCAGGCATGACCTGGTGATGCAGATGACAGGGTCATGAGAGCATATCTTATATATATCAAGAGATATGGAAATAAGCCCTACCACTAGTCCCGGCCAAGAGAACCCAGCTGTAGAATTTACAGGCTATTCATTGCATGGAATGGAGGGATGTCCCCTTCAAAAGGATGACAAAACAGAGGGGTAGCTCTTCTTAGATGTGATCAGACAGTACAAAACTATCCAAAAATATCAATATCCAGAAATAGCTAAACCTCTTTTGTTCCAGGAAAAGGCATTAGTCTCCAAGTCAGTCCTTCTGTTAAGTTTTTTGTCGAGATGCCAGAAAAAAAAAAAAAAAATTACTGCTAAAAATCTGTGTGTCAGATTACCTCACATGGAATGATTTTGGTAGGTGTAACACTCAAACATGCAAACAGTGCTGGTTTATAAGGTTTAATCATTTCTCTCCATGTAATGTTAGAAAGAGAACCTCACAGACCACCGAATTTTTAAATCAATGAGACAAGGAGAGGTCTGGAGTGAAGACAAAGAGAAGACAAGAGCTGCCAAACACAATGGAAAAAATACAGTGTGTTTCAGGTTATGGCCCTGAGATTTATCCCTTTTCCCTTCTTTGCTCTTTTGTGAGACAGCCTCACTACTGTACCTGATGCTCAAAATTTAGATTTTTTGAAACCATATTGTTTAATTGAAGGATACAAAAAATGATGGCAAAATGGACTTAATTGTTGTCTTCACCAGGTGCACGGACTACTTGCTCGTCAAATAAGAACAGTAGTCCACAACTCGGTGAATTTCAGATAACGCCTAAGAAATAGACTCCTATATTAATTTATGTCTCTGTTGCTTTTCCTGACTTCTCCTCAGGACCCGGTCTGTGTCAGAGCTGGTAATACAGCTGTGTAGCGAGAAACTCAGAAAGACTTTGGGCCAAACGTGCCTCTTGTCTCCATTAACTGCCTTTTGGAGTAATTTTGGGTCCACTAGAGAAGCAATACTGCTGGTTTTCCCGTGGGCTGAACATGAGGTGCAACTGGTATATGGAAAGCCAGATGTGTATGTCCAGAGCATAAATAGGCTCTAAAGTCACTAGTTGTCCTTCTCGTTCTTCTGTGGTAGGACCATCAGGCAGAAAAGAACACAACTGAGAATTGATCCTTCTGTGTAATCCTTTTTAAAAGGTGTCTTCTGTCATAGAGAGCCTAAAATGTCTCTAGTGTTACCCTTTGGTGAAAGCTGCCTGGAAAAAAAACAGAAATGTGATGAACCATGTCCCCAGAGTATTTTGCAATTCTGGGAGCAGCATTTACACAAGCAGCCTGTGAAGGTTTGCTATATGCCTCATAGTCCTCAAACTCCTGACACATAACCTGGGATGCATATGAATCTGATGTCCCAACTTTAGGTAAGGAACTGCAAAAATGTGAAAATGTTTCATATTGTTTAGTGGTAGGACACTTAAAAAGGTGCCTTTGTGTGAAGATGAGTTTTCTTTTCAAAGTTTCCTTCAAAGTGTGACTCAGTTCAGTTCACCCAATATCTTAGATATATATGTTATGATGCAGGCTAAAATACTGATTTTATTCTTTTGGCTGGAAAATAGACTAGGTATTTGGTTTTCACGTAAGTATTTACAGTGGAGATGTCTGCATTTGGTGAGGTAAATCTCATTTTAGCTCTTTGGTTAACGCTAGTCACTTAGGTCTTGATTCAGCCAGGAGCTTTCTGATACCAGCTGTATCTTGTTCTGGGAGGACCCAATTTCCTGGTTAGTTCTGACATTGTGTCCTTCAGCAATGCATGGCTTTCACAGACACCTTGCAGCGTCTCCAGGGACATTAGAAGTTTATGCTTAGCTAGTTGAATGGAGCCCTTAAACAACCTCCAAAGTGAACAGAGACGCATTTTCAGTGGACAGTTCAGTTCAGAAATGTAGCAGATGGGATGACTCAGTGTGACATATATGATCTAACTCTGTTGTTATTCAGGTTTACACACCGAGAGTTTGAGGGACAGAGTCCCATGTCAATTAATAATAGGAGTTTGCATGGAAGGTGGAATTTTTGTTGGCTAAATATTAATGAAAAATAAATGACTGGGCATGACAGTAATATTGAATCAGAACAGAGATCCTCCTAGCCAACCATCCAGTCTCCAACAGTGGCCAAATGCAGATAGCCACTCCTTAGAGAGAGGGGATGAACTGAGTTGTTTGTAACACCCACACAGTACCACACCTTGTGTTATGAGAGTATAAGAGGTGGGTAAATGTCTCGTGATACTTTCCCAGAATACTCTCCCTGGTTCCAGTGATTCTGCAATTCTGACACTTCTTGAGCTATAGAAGATGACTTCAGGCATAAAACCGAAATAAAACAATAACAAACAAACAAAAAAACTTTACAGAACTAAAAATATTGATTTCTTCTTCCTTTAAATTGTCCAGTTGGTATTTGAAATCATGGGGAAAAAAAAACATCCAAAACCAACAACCAGCCAATAAAACTCTGATAGAATTTCATTGGCATTTGTTCACTCAGGTTAGCATTGAGTAGACACTAAATACCATTTCTGGCAAACTTTCAGATTTCAGACAGGTGCTTTGTGTTTTTGATTCCTCTTTGCGCTGTTGCTCATGCAGAGAAATAATTGGAGAATATTATGGGAAACAGATGCATTCACATGTAAACAAGGGTATATATTCATGAACCCAGGTATTAATTATCATTGTATGGTGAGCGTTTGCCCCAATCCACCAAAGCATTTCTGCATGTGTTTAGTTTACATCAAAGGGTTCATATCTGTTTTAAAGCAAAGCATGAATATTTTTTGCCGGATAACGTTGCTTGTGCAACATATCTCTTTGTACCGGGAATATTCTCAACCGTACCACTAACCTCAGTGGGCCAGTCACCCAAAGAAAAGCCAAAGACAGATGAGCAACAGATAGTAACCCACTGCAGCCTTAACTGCAGGGAACAGCTTGTGAATCAACATAGCTGCAAGTTATATGACCTCTGCTAATCCAAAGAAAAAGGGAAGAGTTACATCATAAAGTAGAAAACCCCTGAACTCAGAAAATCCCCTGCTGCTTTTCTGCGTAGACAACACACCAGCCTTCAATGTGATTTATGTTCCTCCAATATTAGATGCCTAGAACTTAGTTGCGTAAATCTTTGTTAGTCACCTAGGTGGTTTATACTCTTATAAATCAGCATCTTCTACAGAGGAAACAATATGGGTTTTTTGAGGAAAAAAACCTCGCAAACTTTAGGACAATTAATCAAACACCTTTCCTAGAAATATTTAATGTGATACTTCCTAACAGTCCATCAGAAACCATGTCTACAATAAAATATGTAATCTTACCTGCCTATTCAGGAAACTCTAACAGGACACATTAACTAGTACCTGACTTTTTGTCTTTTTCACTCTAACTGCATATTATTTGTTTTCCCCCATTACCAACAAACATATTTGTAAATGAAGGTGCTGTTGTCATTCCCTTTTCCAAAGTGGTTAAATTAACATGTTCTTTTTCTTATGAGATACTCATGACTTTGTGGGACAAAAATTTTGCGAAAAACTTAAACGATGATTTTTTTCTTCAGCTCTCCCCATAACCATAGCGAGGTTGATATCCAGTATCTTTTCCTTGTTTACATCTCTCTCTTCCCAGAAGGAATTAAGAAAGGTTAGGTAGCTTTTTACCTAGTCTTAAACCTATTGTTGAGTACAACCACAAAAATAAAGGTGTGAGTTTGACTCAGTTGTCTGAATACAGGTTCTACTACCATTCAAAGTAATCTAGGGAAGCCAGCATGTCTACATGAGTTTGCATGCAGAACACAAGCCTATGAGATCAGTTTTCTTGTAGATACCAGCTAGGATACCCCAGGATACCCAGACACATGAGAGATACTACTTTTATGAAACAGGATCCTAACCAATGCACGTATGCCCATGAAATAAAAGAATGAGGAGGATAGTGTACTGCTTGAGATATATATTAAGATAAGGAAAATGCTAAATATGCTGTGTACATCCTTTTCAGGAGGGAAAGTGAGTTTTTGCAGAATTCAGGGTACTGCACAAGGTGGTGAAGGTATACGTGTTGTCAAAGCTTGTAAAGAAATGTGTTCTTGGTATCCCTTCCACTGTAATGAATGGAAGGAAATAAGCGTCTCAAAGGATAATCTGTTTTAGGAGATGATTTTAGGTGTTCAAGATTTTTAGCAGGTATTGGCCATTGTAAATGCTCATACTTGACTTTCAAAATAGAGTCTAACAGGAGTTTAGACTGCTAACTTCAATGCATTTGGGCTCAGCTCAGGTGGGATTTAAGCTGAAATGAAGAACTCGTGTCTAAGCACTATCTGAGAAGCCACAGTAACTGTTCGCAACCACAGAAACGTGACCAGTGTGATAAATGACCTTTGAGAGACCAGTGCTCATCACACCACTAGTGGCAGGCCAGGCAAAACACCCTGGATTATTTCAACTGGCACTAGATATTCTCATGTAGGCAAATGAATCAAGTCACCTGCATTTAGAGGTTATGTGTGGATGTTGACTGGCTTTCTGTATGTCCATTATGGCTCATGAAGAATTGGTCAATATCATCAAAGGAGCCTAGGGAGTGACTTAGTTTATCTGACTGTGGACAATATCTTATGTAGAAACACCTGCATGTAGACACCAAAACCTCAAGTCAGTTGCCAAAACAAAAGCATATTAAAAAAACCTCTGGTATTCAAAGCCTGAACATGGCAGATACCACAGTCTCTTTACATGCAGGAACCCTCCTGGAGCAGGAGCTAGAAAGCGCCCTCTCAGACACCCTCCAGTTGTGATACTTAGCAGCTACATTTAGGCAAAGCATTTGAATCAGGTTGTTAGATTTAGAGCGTGGTGATGTTCCCAAAAGACACAATAATTTTTACTGTGAGGAGAGCTGCTCTTTGATTATCGTCTGCTGGGATTTTTATGGGCACTTTGAGGGAGAAGACTTGGAAGAATTACAGAATCACAGAATCACAGAATAGTAGGGGTTGGAAGGGACCTCTGTGGGTCATCTAGTCCAACCCCCCCGCCGAAGCAGGGTCACCTACAGCAGGCTGCATAGGACCTTGTCCAGGCGGGTCTTGAATACCTCCAGAGAAGGAGACTCCACAACCTCACTGGGCAGCCTGTTCCAGTGCTCCGTCACCCTCAGAGGGAAGAAGTTCTTCCTCATGTTCAGACGGAACTTCCTGTGCCTCA
>Ga0065711_1039801_pt1 | contig 17484 bp, 8 predicted proteins | sample Hoacrofraction12_FD_59098 | JGI IMG/M metagenome (GOLD analysis project Ga0065711, IMG submission 59098) | Hoatzin crop microbial communities from Cojedes, Venezuela - Epithelial fraction 12 v2 (version 2) | ecosystem: Host-associated > Birds > Digestive system > Esophagus > Crop | place... | reverse complement strand
CCGCCTGGACAAGATCCTGTGCAGCCTACTGTAGGTGACCCTGCTTCGGCAGGGGGGTTGGACTAGATGACCCACAGAGGTCCCTTCCAACCCCTACTATTCTGTGATTCTGTGATTCTGACTTCAACTGGTAGTGTTTTATACTTAACCAAAAAAAGAAAAAAAGTTGCTTGCACACAGCTGAGAACTTTATGCTTGTCTAAAGCTTGAACTGACCTATTTTGTCATTAAACTTTACTGTAGATGAGAGAACTTGAAATCCTGTGATCCTTCCTCCAAAGCATGGTGTCTATGCAAACAGGCTTTTGGATGAATACTTTTCTTTTTCCAGACCTCTCTGGGAAAAAATACTATTTAAGCAGAGAATGAAAGAAGCCCAAAGGAACAAGTGAGAATACAAGTGAAAACATTGCTTAGTTGGCATAACTTTATGAATCGTGCCTAAATACTGTTTGTGTAATGTTATTGCTTACAAATTGTTCGCAAATAGATCTCCATTCTCTGTCCTATCTAGTAATATGAGCTCTTGAAAGTAAACAATTTAGTTTACTTTGAAGCATAAGTAAGAAATATGAATAATAATTAAACATTGATGAATAATAACTAAACATTGGAGTTTAACATTCTAGGTTTTTAAAAGATCATTTTGTTAGCTACCTTATAACAGCAAAGAAGAGTAATAAAACCAAGTGGAAAAATAAGTCAAACTAATTTTTTTCTGTATAAGACTGTCTACTTCCTGAAAAATTAGTGACTCAGGAGGAGAAGCTGAACATTGAGCAGGGAACATTGCAATTGCTAGTGAATTGCAACAGATAGCTACTATGTAAGATTTAAAATATGCTCTGAAGATATTTAATTCTCTCTCATTGTCTGTATTTTCTTTCTTAATTACTAATTCCACAGGTCACTTCCTTTATTAGTGGTGATTCACAACAGGAAGTCCCTAAACCACTTGGCCAGCAATATTCACGATTCACTACGTAGACACAGAGTTCTTGATCAAAATGGTTGCTGTAAGATTCACTTTAAGAATCTTTTCTTAAATTCTCTCCTGGTTTTTTTTAAGTCAATGATCTTTAAATGTATCTATTTGAAGTTGCTTTCACATTGAATAACATGATCAGATTCTGAATAGTTATTACATTCAGTGATTAAAGTATGTGAAGAATGATTCAAAACAAGCATTTAAAGTCTTTTCACTAAAACACAAAAAATGAGAGCTGAAGAGGAAGTGTTCCAGGCATCAACCAAAACCTCAAATATTGTCTAAGGAATTGCAGTAAAAGAGAAATCACATAAAATCTTGATCCCTTCATTGTCTTTTTCTGTAAAAAGAACAGTACAAGGCCTCTTTTCCTATTAGCTAACTTTTTCTAGACAAAAAATGAAAACAAAATAAAATCATTCCTCTTCTTCATCATAAACTATTACGGGAATTTTCTTTAAGTAGATTTTTAAAAGTACTTTTAGAGACAATGAAGCTGCATTTATTGACAAATAAATTAGACCTGAAAAAGTAAAAAAAAATAAATCATGACATATCATAGCTAGTACTTAGTCACATAACATTCACCTTCTGTTAGGAGTTTTGTAAGTTTTGCAAGTTTCCGTAAGGTTGTGGTTTACCTAATGAGATTTTGATACAATCTAACAGATTTGAAGATCTAAAGGTCTGAAACCTTTAAGGTATTATGGTTATTTTATTTAACCTTCTGCATTATAAATCACACAGAACCTTATCGTGTAACTGCTACATGAAAAGTTCCTCATAAACAGTGAAAACATGTATGTAACTGAGAACTTAACACCGTAACAATAGCATTTACACTCATAAATAAGAGCATAATTTCACTAAATGTCTTCACTTCATGAAAGAATTGAAACATCTCCTTTTCATTCTCTTTGCTGTTGAAAACGGTGAGAAAAGTTTCCACTTTCACTAGTTTTTTGTAGACTCTTTAAACTTACCTTAAAACTTGAACTGTGGTTACAGCTTGATAATTTACCAACATTAGTTGTTGCATCTATGTACAGCCTTCTACTCTATCCATATGTTTCTTGTATTTACAATACAGCTTTTCTTTCTGTGTTTTGATACTTGTTTTGACTAACACAAATCTGTCTGCACTCCTGTTATACAACAATGGTACTACTTTTGTTTTGTTCTGTTTTCTCTTACAAATACATTACAAATATTTCAGCTGAATGTTCTTACCTTTCATCACCTGTCATTAGGCCACATTTCCTTAGTCATTATTATATTTGCTATTGTCATTCACGATTCTGGTAAGTTTGTTTATCAATTTTTTGAAATCTTTTCAGTAGTGTTCCCACTTCTGAAACTTACAGAACATAAAAATAATTTGAGTGACCTTTTCTCAGTATGGTACAGCTCTTACACTCTTGCTGTTGGTGCACGTGTATATTGCACAATGCATCACTATATTCTTTTTTTTTTCTTTTCTCACATAAGGAAATGCAACCATCTAATAACCGGCAATAATACACTAAGAATTAAGTGAAAATATATGCAGTAGTTTAAAGCAGATTTGAGCACCTGAACTTTGGGTCTAGGTAATGCAGAAACTTATGAGGCACTTAGATCTCCATATTCTTATTTAAAACTACGTTTTGCATATATCATTGAGTCTTCCTTTTTTAAACACTAATATCTGTTAAATTCTAATGGATTGGTTAAAAATTTTAAAAATATAACATTACAAATATACAGTTCTGTAGATGTTAGAATTATTTTGATCAGGATATCTTATTGAACTTCAATATTTGTATCTACAGTTCCAAAAAAGTGACCTCTACTTCTCTTCCACCTGATTACTTACCATCTCCATACTTTTGGAAGCTATTGCTGCATTTTTCATTTTGGAAGCACAATTATGGGACCTGATTTAATGAAATGTGTTGTTATCAAGACTGTTCTATAGAGTTAACATTGATGTGTGGGGCACTGGAATATTTATCAACCTATAAGTGTTTTCACTTTTAAAATAAGTATTGGCAAAAGGACTCAAGGCTGAATAACATGATTCAATGAGGTCATACGGAATCTTATGACAAACTCAGTATTTTCACATGTGATTCTGGCTAGAAGATTAAAATAGGTTTTTCCTTGATAGATTTTATTTTTTCTACAAACACCTTTAAAAAAAAGTGGGCTTCTTGTCCTGGTATGTATGAAAGCTGTATTCCTGTGCTATATGTGATCATCAGATCAAATAGATTCAGCTTGCTGAATCACAAAATCAGTCACAGAATGGCTGAGGGTGGAGGTCACCTGATCCAATCCGCCTCCTCAAGGAGGGCCACCTAGAGTCATTTGCCCAGGACCACGTCCAGATGGCTTTTGACTGTCTCCAAGGAAGGAGACTCTATAACCTCTCTGACAAACCTTTGTCAGTGGTCAGTCAACCCAACAGCAAAAAAGTGTTTCCTGATGTTCAGAGAGAACCTCCTGTGTTTCAGTTTATGCCCATAGCCTCCTGTCCTGTTAGTGGGCACCACTGAAAAGAGCGTGGCTGCATCTTATTTGTACCTAGGTATCTTCAGGTGTGTATGTACGTTGATGATGTCCCCTCTGAGCCTTCTCTGAGCAGTCACTGCAAATACTGTTGACTGGTTCTTCCTAGAAGTGGCCTCTCTAGGGAGCAGAAACATAAGGAGGTACTGTCTGGATGCAAATGGGCTGTGAAAACCTCTCACTCATCCCCAGAATCTTTAACAGTGTCTTGGTAATGAAAGCAGATATAGTGAGAAAAAGGGATTTTTCAGGATGAAGCAGTAAAACCAGTCCGCAAGACAGAGTCCTATGGCTCTACTTTGAGGAGCACCTTCCACTGCAGAAATTGGCTATCTGAATCATAGGCCTCTTTCCACTTTTTCTTTTCTTTTTATTCTTTCTTACCTATTTTACTTAACTTCAATATTGTATTACCTAATAGTTAAGAGTTTAAACTGATAATTTTTCTCATTTTTATTTTTTCCTTACATAAGTATTGAAAATTATAGGTTAATTTTAAAAATATTAGAAAATTAGGTGTTTAAATAAAGTAATTCCCAGACCTCAGAGAACTTTTAATTATGCAAATGGTTCATTGCAATGCACAAGCTGAGAAAGTGCAAGAGCATGAATTTTTATTGCTGGTACTTATTAATATGAATGGGATACATTTATTAAAGATTTGGATTTTTTTTTTATTTCGAAGACCTGATTCCATAGAAGGCCTAGCAGCTTAATGCCGAGTGTTACTGTCTTGCTTCAAGTATTTATAGAAGACTTTTTATAGGAGTAATCTCCATATAATCCCAAGTACACTCGTTATGAGCAATATGGAGCATATGAAATGATTGTTTCCCTGCTTTGTTCATTCCTGAACTGTCCAATGTGTCCCAGTGCATACAATTCAATAAGGTGAAGAGCAACCCATACAAAATATTTGTAAATGTAAAACTAAAATTGCAAACTGCTAATGAGGAAACCTCATCCAGCATGCAGGAGCTGTCACTCTGTGGTCAAGCTCCACTCGCTGCACACAGATATAAGGTCCAATTTCCATTCTTCAGGCATTCAAACTTCTCCTGACTTTAGAAGGAGCTTTGTGTGTGTGAAGAATGCAAGATGAGCAGCAGGAAGCCCAAATTAAACCACAGTGCAATCTCTTTACTACTGCTCTTGCAACATTACTGAGAAATATCACCACATTGCCTTAAAATGGAGAATGGATCATAACAGCAGATGGAAATAATGTAAATGGATGAATGTACACGAGGAGCTGAGATTAGAAGTCATCCTGATTATCATTTTTAAGAAAGAACAGTTGACTCCTGTGGCATTATGAAATGTCATACAAGCAGCTTTGCTGAGAGCTGTGGAGGAGAAAGGCTGCACATGAGACACTGCTTGGTTCATATAAACTTCTTCCCCAGAAGCACTGAAATCAGCTAAAAATGCTTATGTATTTTTAATGAAAAAGAAGGCTTACAGTCTCCATAGATAGACAGGTTCTTATAAATGCATACATTTATATAAATTCCTACTGAAATCCCAGTGACCAACCTAAATTCACAGAAATCCTGTTGTATGCATCTGATTTAATGACTTTGTAAATGCCCTCCAGAATAACAAGCAGTTGCTATTTTTGCTGGATTTCACTTCAGGCTTTCTAAGCATAGTATACAATTCAAAACTCAGGGAATAATTGTGAAAAAAATGCTTTTAAGTGACCTCACAAGCTGGTGTCAACAAAGCTTATTGTACAGCAGCCTTGCAAAAATTATCAAAAGAAATTTAGTCAGAGGTACTAATGAGGTCATTAACGGGGAAGGATCAATGTTGTAGCATCTTCTGAACTACTAGGTCACACCTAGTGTAATGAACATATTTTCCTACTCAGGAAAACTAAACATGCTAACTGTAGTGCAATTCTTCTCCTAGTTAAAAAAATAAAATTAATTGGAGGTATGTACTTTACTTCTTGTGACATAACTAAACACATGAATTCATTTCATTTCTTTCAAGATAAACTCCATTGGCAAATGGGAAAAAAGACAAAAATCTTTATCTCTAATTTACTTAAAGACAGGGTTTTTTTAAATAATCAAATTAGAAAATATCCTCATTTTTTATTCTCTGTAGGAGAAATTCAGAAATTTTCACTGTAGAAGCGTCTACTGTTGTAGATGCAGACCACACCAGCTGTAACCTTATTGTTGTCTGCAATATTCATCATAGGAGTCTGCTCCCATCCTGTCACAGACATTCTAACTAGGGGACCACAGCATCAGCAGGCATCGCTGCACAACACATGGTTGTGGTTGTGTGACTCCACTTGTCAGGAGTGGTTATGTGCAAAATGTTTTTCTTTCAGCTGGAATTGACAAGGGTTTTTTGAAATTACAAGAAAGTAGAACCTATATGAATGCAAATAAACTTCTTTTCTGGGAGTTTTCACCAGAATTCTTAAGAAGTCCATAATTTATATTCTTCTCCTCTCATGCAGGCTACCAGCAAACCTTGTGTCTGTCCTTCTGAATTTATTAGTTCTGACCATTATGACTCTAATGACTCTAGCCAGTAAGTTTTCCTTGGGAGAATTCTGTAACAACTTTTCCAATCAAACCAAATACAACAGTACAGACCAGACTCACTTTGGGGCTTACACCTTACATGTCCGTCTGCAAATGTGCAAATGAATCACAAATACTGTAGAACTTGAACATATGGGCAGCCAGGTAATGTAAAATATTTGATACAAATGAGTTGAAATTATATGTAAATGTGTATTGTGCATGCACATAAATATGTACATATAATAAGTATATATCATGTATTTGTAAAGATTAACCTACCTCGTTCAAGTGTTTGTTTCTCTATCTTGGAACTGATTATCTTCAGATATTGAACAGCAAGCTCCTATTCATCTTTGAACATTACATATGTAATGGTACAAGTTACTACTTTCAGCTTTGCAGGTTAAATCAGTTATCAAGATAAACTAAAAGGGTATCTAGACTTGTAGGGACTAGAATATTACAGGTAAGGAAGACTTTCCTTTGAAACGCTTTAACTATCATGGAAAACATTAGATTTAAACTAAAAAAAGTGGAGGAACACCGCTATAATTCCCCTCCCCACTAGAGTACAGGACATGTGCATGTTGGGGTTTGCAGCAATATATTCGGGACTTGCAAACTCTCCTCTGGAGGGGAGAACAAAGAAGAGCAAAAAATGTGGGAGCCATTGAGAAACAAAGGCTTGACCATCACAAAATTTTATTAAACTCCTCTAAAAGGAGCCTCTATTAAACTTCTAGTGTCGAGTAAACTCTGATTTGGTTTCACTTATTTCCCACTTTAATCACTGAAATGATACAGAAGAAAAATGTTATGTAATGCTCCAAGTGTAAATGCAATCATTAAATATATTCAACCATCTGGAGTATTTTATTTTAGCCTTCTCCTGGATGCATTTCTTTTCTTCTACAGGTAGTATCAGTGTAGGAAACACTGAAACTTGTAGTGGTGTAATTTACCTTTTATTACTGCACTCAGAATCTGGTTTGGTTTTCATCAGCATTACTTCTTACTCAGACTTACTTTCAGTGTTCGTTTGCTGCCCAATTTGAATGTTATGTGAGGTGCACAATTACGCCCGTTTCAGTCTGAATTATCAATACAGCTCTCTTAAAACCTTGTTACCGCTTACCAACACAACTCTTATCATACCCACAGTTAAATAAGGTTGAGTTCAAAAGTCTTTCCCAACATTTCAATTAATTCATCCCTGATATTGCAAGGATCTTTTTTATGCACAATTATTTAATGTCTTCTTTCATGCTTTTATATCATACGATGAACAAATGTTTGCTGAGGTGCCAGGAAGAATGGTTGATGCACAGACTTTGTGTTTTCAAAATCATGGCATGTAAGTAATGATATTATCAGATCCTTAAAAGTATTTGCTTGTCTAAACAAATCTCTCTGTTCCTTCATGTGTGCCAGCAGAGCATTTTAATACTTTTCTGTCGGCTCAATGTCAAAGATTAGCATCTGACAAGCCATGTCAGGCTTCTTTTTCAATCAAACCAAATACAACAATACAGACCAGACTCACTTTGGGGCTTACACATTATACCTTTCCTACTGCATTTGAGCCAGTGCGACTTCATTTATATATTTTACAAAAAACCCCACACATTTGCAGTGAAATTCATGGAATCAAGCCCAAAGTTGCAGGTGACAATGATTAGATGCATTGCCTTGAAAAGATGATAAACTGCTTCTTGTCAGTTATTGAGATAGAATATACAGAAAAGAAACTTGTACTCCTCCACTGAGAACATACAATAAAATAGAAAGCCTTCTTTCGAACCTTTTCCTGTAAGCATAACATTTTGTACTTACAAACATACTTCAACAGTTAGAAGATATTTTGTAAGCCAAATGAAACCTGGATGATCTAGCAAAGGTATTTTTTTCCTTTTCTCGTAAGACATAGACATAAACTCTTAATGAAAGGATACAGAAAAATTCTCATGAGAAAATCCTAGGGAATTATAAAATCACTCACCATGTGACTGAAAGAAAACAATTTTATCTATAAAAGGAAGATTTAAAAGGTAATTAGTTAAAAAATAGCTATATATTTTGCATTTTAGTTTTTGCATATTAATAACAATTAAATTCATTGCAAATAGAGGTAAAAAGTAAGGCACTTTGGCTCTATCATCTATCATATGGCTCAAAGTTCAAAGATTTACAGAGAGATGGAAGTTTGATCTTAGGCTTTTTTTTCTTTAAAATTTGATTTTTTTCATGACAAATTCAAAGGATCATTTTGGTTTCCTCCAATATGGGGAAGGAGAACCAGTGTTTTCCCTGTTTTATCTACACACAGACATGCTCTTTCTCTAGAGAATTGACTTTGTCTCTGAACAAATGGAAAGAACCCCAAAGTCTAGTTCACTAACATCACCGTTCCCCAAAGTTGCGTGTTTCCTCAATGAGTAATTTGGATTAGATCCCTCTCACAACACAGCTGGTTCAGTACAATACCTGCTCAGAATAATACATTCTGAAGCTTAGTGCAACTAATTCCAAAACTATAGGTAGCTGCACAGTAATTTTAAGAATATGAAGTTGAGATTTGAAGAGTAAAACAGATTTTCCCTCTGAAATAATTCTTACATTAATTCAACCAAAATGCAGTTAAGATGCTATTATTTAAGATTAGTATACTAATAATGTATTTGGAGTATCCAATACAACTCCTTTTCAGTCTTACATTTACTTCTATATAGAAAGTTAATTATATTCTTCTCTACCCCCTCCACCCTTTTTTTGTGGAGCAGGAAAGAGGTAACTTGCTATTTGGAAAAAAAGCACATGAGCGTTGAATATAAAAGTTCTCAGTATTCTGAAAAGCAAAAGACAACCACAATACATATTCCACCTGTGTTATTGCTGCCTGTTCTGATGATCTAGACCTGACTGAGTGTCAAATTATTTTCTTTTGGTCTTTGATTTGAAGTCTTATTTAAATTACTTATTCAAAATGAAAATTATTTGTACAAAGGTTCTTTACCACAAGCTGTGTTCATCCAAGATGAATTAATTTTCTGATTTTCAGCAAATATAAAAAAGAATATCAGTTTGGTCTTCATTTGGTATATTTTTTTAGTGTCAGTGTTACCAATATCATTTACTTATGTTTACACTGTGTGATTAGTGAGAAAGCTGGCATAGTATTTTGGCAAAGTCAAATTTAATTTTGAATTTGAAAGTAACATCAAATTTCAAAGAAACATCAATTTTTAACTGAAATAATATTTACCCATAATTTACAAGCTACCCTTGATGTACAGAGTTAAAAATAAGGACCTTGTGTCTTTGTGAAAATAAGTACAGATGATTTTGGTATGTGTGCACATGCATATATACACATGTATGCCTCTGTGTCAGTATAGCTCTTTAGATATGAAGGCAAACCTGTATCTACACAGATAGCCTGTATCTATCCATAAAGCCATGCGTGTATATTTTCCCTTGAGCAGATATAACGTTCTCAGTTCAATTGACCTAATTTTCTTTTGGTAGAAACAAGCTTCTTTATAATTAGCAGTGAGGAAAAGGTTATTCAGAGTATGGACTGATAAAGTAGATAACTTGTTCTTTAAGTTGGTGAAAAAACTGGTATGGTAAATTATTTCTGTACTGAACTCCATTTGGGTTGGCTTTTAGCATTACATTCAATAACTTTTTTGTGAGCCCAGAACATGTGTCCTAATTTCTACTGTTTACATAGGGTAATAGTCTTTCCAGCAAAAATGGGACAGTACTTTTACACAGGATTTACTCTAGCATAAATTGGCATAATCCATCAGCCTCTAATATTTGTGATTCCCACCTCAGCGTAGTCAAGTGCTCTCAAATAGCAGATGGGGGAAATTAATCATTAAACCAAGCAATAAATGAAAACTGTCATTTTTAATTAGTAATCAAATTAAAAGGAAGGATTAATCCTGCCATATGACCATTTGGATACCTGAGGGGAAAGAAGAATTTTCAGTTGATGTCACATTCCCTTGACATAACAATTTGGGAGAAGAAAGGGAGGAGGGTTCTTCTAGTTAGTCGAATACAAAACAAAAGAATTATAAAGAAGTAGATTACTTTTCTTTTAATTTCTGCCTTGCTTTCCACAGTGGAGAGGCTCCTTTCATGCAGATTCCTTCTTATGTTCCATTCTGAAGAGTTCTAATCAATTAAAAAACTTTTGTTTCTTGTAAGTGGCAAAAAATCCGTTATTGGCTATGGCTGAGCAGCTTAATATTCCTCCACATCAAAAAATACTTTTTGTTTTCGGTCACAGAATACACCTTTGACTTTCTTCAACACATATTTTTGCTTCTGATGTAGAAGAAACTTAGCTGCAGAAGAAAGTCAAAGGTGCAAAAAGAAAATGAGACACTTGAACCTAGACATACACTTCAATCCCAATGGTGAACACTGTATTATATTAAGAATGCTGTCCCACCACATTTATTGGTTTTGATCTGTCTACAACCACATGCAATTTAATCGCTGAAATATTGGTATATGTGATAATATTGGCTAACTAACTGATATACGATGATGTACATTTTGCTTTCAGGTTGTGAGTCACAATGCAGAAGCATAAAGGTAATAGCTTCATATAAACCATCTGTTTTTTCCAGTCAAACGAAACACAATTTTGGAAAGCAAACACTAGCTTTGTAAGTCATTATAATATTATCACTAGAGCAGAACAGACTCCCCTCATCTTTTGTTAGGTTAATATTGGATGAAATGGAAGTATGAACTAATATCTCTAAAAAGCAAAACAGAACAACTTTCTTTCATGTTTGATAGGAAGAATATAAAATATAATTTAAAATACAAAACTAGTGAAAATTATAACGATATTTATCAATGATCTTTCACCCTTATTTAGAGATATAACTATCTCCTAAATTTATACATATATGCATACTAATTTTTTGAAAATGGAACTGAAAGTGAAAAAGTGCTGTTTCTGTAAAGATATATCAAGGAACTTATTTCCTTTTGTCCACTCTGCTAGGACATGATTATTTATTCCGTTAAAATAGTCTTATAAAAACAGAGTAAGGGAAAGGATTGTTAAGAAAAAATCCTTTCTCTTTACAGGCTAAATCTCAAAGTTGTTTGGGGTTTTTTGCCTGGGTTTCATTTGTATTTTTAAATTATTCTTTTCTCTGAGATTAAATACATATATTCACCTTTTTACTTCATAAAATGAAACACTTCTCTCACAGCATGGAACAGAGGAAAAGATCAAATGTTAAATTCTTCCTGCTGTGAGATATTCTTGAAGGCTGAATTTCAACCTTCATGATCTGCTTCATGCACACATATGAGAGAAGGATTGAGAGGAGAAGTGTTTGACTGGCAGTCTATGAAAAAAGCACTTGAAAAAATGTGGACTGGAAAGTTAATTATTTTCATTTTTGTGATCTAAGTATGCTTGCCTTTTTATTGAATTTTAGTGTAAACACAAACAGTACTTGTCTTACAAGTGCTCTAGAATCCTGACTAGCCATAAGGAAGGTTTAATTTTACCGTATTTGAAGGAGAGAAAGAGTAAAGTGGTTTTCAGAGCAAGGCCTCTCAGGAAAATATCTTTTTATATGAGCAGTTAATGGTGGAAGTAGAATATAGCAAGAAGCATTATCTAAATTACTTTCAGCAGTTATTGGTACTGCAGTGTTTACTACAGTGCTTAGTGACTGCAATTGATTAAGACTTAATTATGTTTGTTGATAACATAATTATAGTGATGACCCCAATAGTAAGTATCTTGTGCATAGTACTCACTCTCACTTTCACCATAGGCTGAAAATAAATTCCACCACAGTTTAGCACTTCTTTATCAAGGCCTGTTAGAAGGGTTAAGAAGAAGATCACACTAAGAAAATGCCTGAAGATTGTTAGTGAGACAAGATTTTAAGGTAATATCTTTTAATAATGAATAACCGATCTCAAACCAATTATGTCTTTCAATGCGTGTTTGTGAAATAAATGAGGCACAGAAAGTCTTTATAAGCATAAAAAATAGTAAGCACATATAAATTTAAAAATCTGATTAGACATGTTCAGAGGAACTTGTCTTCCATTTTCTACTTTCATTCACATTTCCTAGCTATATGCCTAAAAATATCAGAAGAGCAGTATCTTTATTTTACCTGCAGAAATTTGGCAAGAATCATGAATGGAGTGCATTAGGGTTTTTTATTTTCTGGGTTTTTTTGTCCTTCCTTAGTCTGAAAAAAATCTAAAAAAAAAAGACTTTGTAACACATTTCAGTCTTGGGGAGAAGTAAAGAGTCCTTGATCATAAAGGTAACATTTTGCTCTATTTAATGAAAGCAACGACAAAAAAAGAAGATGCAGGAATTTTTTTATGTCTTTCTAACAACCTTGCTTTTCATTGCTGGATGTAGAAAATGTCATGATCTGTCTGAAACATTCAGCAGCCGAATACCAGAGGCTGACTCTCTGACTTACTCATAGATCTGTTTTTTAAAGGGGATATAATAAATATAAAACATATAGCGTGTCTGCATATAACTGGAAGTCATGTAGACCACTACAAAGAAAGAGAACATCTGATTTCTTACACCTTTTAGAGAAATATCACTACTGCAACATGCTTTGAATGGATCTCAGATTCTGGCACCAGTGTTACACAGTCTCTTTAAAACTGCATTGCTATCAAGCAGTCCATAATCTACTGTTGTTGAAGACAGCGCGAGCTGTAGGACTCATGAGAGGACAGAAGAAGAACAGATGGACTGGAGGCAGACAACAGCCAGTCAGATAACGAACAGCTCTCTTGCCAGGCCTTGTCCCAGTTTTTCAGCCATTGGGCTGTAATATTAATTTCTTGTATCCTCATGAGCTACGCAACTGTTTTGCCTGATATTTACTATATGCCTTCTGGGCAAACTGTGTCAGTACCTGCAGAAATAAAGCATTCATGAGGAAAAGTCTCTGTTAATGCTGTGTTCCCAGCCTAAATCTGGACTCATGATACAAACTCTTAATAACCCTTTTCTTATAATTACGCTCATTCCTTCTATACCAGACAGCAGGGGACATGAACAATGATCACTGTTTCAGTGTCCCTAGTCCCTGGCAATTTGTTACACTGACTGTAGCGAATACTAGAAGCTACATTGCACAAGCATTGGTGAGCCACTGGCAACAGTGATGTTCTGTACTTAGACGTGCAGAGTTTTCCACAAGGTCCAATGTCTTGGAAAATCAAGGTGATGCCTTACACAAATTACATTAGGACAACTCCTACTCAGAAGAGAATTAGAGCAAGAATTATATGATGGGCTGACAAGAGAATACAAGAAAAGCAGCCATGGGTGTAATATTTTCCTCTGCAATATTGTAGAAAGTGTTATTTCGTTCCAGTGGCACATAAAGGTCTCAGCCAGTTATTCTACATTGGTTAGTCAACTACCTTAGTGCACTGGAACACAACCTCTAACATGAAATGTCAGTCTGCATGTTTCAAAGATGTAGTTACTGGCCTCCTATAGATTATTTCCTTTTATAGTAGGATTCTTAGCCAGAGTTAATAGCAAAAGACCCCTACTTGACAGGGTGGCTCACTCTATGTAACCAGTTCTTCCTGAAGAAATGCTCTCTGTCACTTTTTCTATTTATATTTGTATTTATTTCACTGAATTCTGGAGAAGAAGAAGTACAGGGAAGGGAAAGAGAAAGACAGTGAGTCTGATGGAAGGAGAGGGTAAGCAGAAGTCTTAAAAGCAAGTAAGAATCTAAGACAAAGCTTCATGATAGGCAATGACATGTCAGAATATGCCCTTACTCAGAATATAGGTCTAAGTTCAGAGTGAATTAAAAATACAAATTTAACCTCTGGTATTATCTACTCTGACTGAAGTAAAAAAAATGTTCAAAATGTTTAATTTATCCTTAAAATTTACAGAGGTATCTCTGTAATATTTTTTTCAGACTCCTTTGGTGTAACCATATAGATATTGTTGCTGACAGCTACCTCTTCATTAATGTTATACTCAGTTTAGTAGCTGAACAACATTTGCTCTGTAAGTGGAAAAGGAGATATTATTCAAAGTGGCAATGTTTCCTGCATAAAATCATAATATTTACAAAAATTCCACAAAAACTTTCTAATGCTTTGCAACTTGTCTGTATACGTTCATAGGTAAAAATGTTTAAGTGTTTAAAAACAGGAAAAGTATGGGGTTTTGCTGTTGGAGCTGTATTGTTTCAGTAGTTACAGATTCGCTTTGTTGGCAATCATTTTACAAACAGTCAACTGAATCTGCAATTCGTACAGACTGCCATTTTGTTGTCAACATGAAATATATTGGAAAGACATGTTAGATTAGTAGTAATGTAAACAAAAGATGCACAGTAGTCAAAACACTGTAACAAGTTAGAATGAAAGCCTTGTGCATTAATCTGCCCCAGCTTCACACAGATAATTGTCTTCTGCTGTATTTATTCAGTGAACACAACTGGTAGACAGAAGAATGCTGATGTTCACAGCTTTATAAGAAAATAGAACGAAAAAAGTTACAAAGTAAAGTTTTTTTAAAATCTAAGACTTGAACAGCATAAGGTAGTTACAGGCTACCTTGTTAAACATTGCTTTCATAAATGGTGCAGCAGTAGTGGTAGACCATTTCGCTTTTGGATGAAACTATCCTGATGATAAACTTGAAGAGTGCTGTTTCTCAACTATTCCGGCAAAACAAGTGATTGATGTTGATTTCATAGTAACAGTCAAAGTATTAGAGCTTTCTCTTGTGTGAGCAAACTGCTTGGGCAGCATGCACTTGTGAAATGTAAATGTAAAATTAATCTTCACCTGTTTTCAAAGAAAAATGTTTGCATTAAACAAGCAGTTATTTTTGCACCTTTGCCTGTTCAGGATAAATCAGGTATAGCCTGATTTATAGAATGGTCTTTTTCTCCAATAGTTTGTAGCAGGTTAATTCTACTCAGAATTAATCAAGCCCTGTATAAGTGTCTATCAGAATAATCAGAAGAGGTCTTCTAAAAATCAGACTAATATAGTGTAAAAACTATTGATTTTCCATTTCAACTGCAAAGACAGAGCCAAGTATTTTTAATACATGCATTTTTTAGTTACCTCAACAGTTTAGACAACTTTGTAAGAGTATCACTAGAGTAATAAATATGTACAACATTTTAATCACACTGTTCATATTCAGTTGTCCATGGGTTGCATAATAGTTGAAAAAACAACAAGCCTAACTGCAGACAAAGTTGATATATCCCCACGGTATAAACTGTAGTGTACTTTGTGACATACAGACTCAGGCTGTACTTCATTACAGTAGACTATTGGTGACATATTCTTTTTGTGGTTTATGTCCCTATTTGCATTTTATGTTATTATAGGCAAATTTATATATTGTGTTTTCCATGATTTGGTTAATCCTGATTATCCTCGCTTTCCTTGTTACTCCAGGTAACTTGGAATTGATGAGTAGAGTAGTGTTAACAACACAGATATCTCAGTAAAGTGTTAGATTTCCTCTTCAGCATTTTCCTTCAGCCTTCACTTTCAATTATGCATCCATAAAACTAGAGAAATGATATCACAGCATGCCCTCTATATAGATGCCAACATGAACCATCAAGAAATAAGTCAATTGTTCCTTGCAAAAGCATCCATTTGTTAGCAACAAGTGCTTGAATTCCTTGCTTGAATCTGTTTGTAAATAGGTGCCCAATGAGGGATGCTCACTTTGGAATAAAAACCACGCGAAGAAAATGAAGTTTAAGCCAAGGCAGATGCATTGAATATGAGCCACCAGGTGGCACCACGACTGACAGCTTTTTTCTTAGGAGAGAAGAGGATATACTTCAGAGAAAAGTACCTGTTTAGTGCAATGCTCTTCTTCATCTTAATACACCAGTAAAACACATTAGTTAATTGTAGCTCTTTGCCTGGGATTGTTGCTGCATGACAGAACTCCCGCTCACAGCAGAAGCAAGTCTAGTGCTCCTGCTTTTTATTCCAAAACCTGCAATGTGAGTGTGCTCTCTCCAAAAGCAACACTCCCTTGAAATTTTTTCTTACTGTATTTCTCCTCCTTCTCGGAGGCGGAAGGATCAGAATCCTTTCTATAATTTCTCATGTTGAATTTGAGGGTGTTTTTTTCATCATTTAGAAATAATAACAGAAAGAGCCAGAATCAGTCTCATGTCATACTTCCCCAGAATTTAATTTCATAGGAAACGAGCCCACAGATCATCCTCTTTTTTATTTTTTTAAAGTATGCTGAATTCTTGTCACCAATAATGCAATTTTTGTCAGAGCTCGAAGAATCATCATATCCTCGACTTGGTTGTCAGCAGTTAAAAAGACGTACGGAGTTATGAAGTGCTATAGAAAGGTCTTCACATCTCTTGTCAGCCGTAGTTCTGTGTGTGTCTCTATGCATTTCTCAAACGCTTGATAGCACTCTCAGTAAACTTGCCCTCCTGGCCTTGCCAGATTCCTTTATAGAAATCAAGGATCACTGTCCATCTGTTTAGCTTTATACACTAGCCCTGTGAACAGCCTTCAGAAATTATCTGGACTGTGTTTCTTCACAGGCCGTGGTCAGAAAGCTGTGGTCTATTGACTGCTCATGCTTTAATGACCTACTCCTCATGACTGTCACCATGTTAAGTGGCTACTTGGCTTTCACTAAGCTGTTGCCTTTGCAACAAGTTTGAACTACAGCACGTATATACTATGGTCCAGAGAAGTAAATTTACTTCTCTAGAAGGGAAGGTACTCTTGAGAAATACTGTGATGGTTTAGTATGCTCACTTCAATTGTTTGATTTGCGTTGACAAAACCCACTTTTTTGCTGTTAGACTTGCATGTAAATGTTTTCATTTTCTCTCTTTTTCTTTACCTAGGCTTTTGTAGAAGTCTTACCTAGACTTTAAGAGGAGACTGTCATTTGCTAAGGCACATGGAGGCCAGGGAGGTGATTCGAGACAGCCAGCATGGCTTCAACAATGGCAAGTCCTGCCTGAACAACTTAGTGGCTTTCTATGATGGTGTAACAACAAGAGTGGACAAGGGAAAACCTATGGATGTCATCTATCTGGATTTTTGTAAAGCCTTTGACACAGTCCCCCACAACATCCTTCTCTCTAAATTGGAGAGCCATGGGTTTGATGGGTGGACCATTCGGTGGATAAGGAATTGTTTGGAAGGTCGCAGCCAAAGGGTAGTGGTCAACGGCTCAGTGTCCAGATGGAGACCAGTGACGAGTGGAGTCCCTCAGGGGTCCGTACTGGGACCGGTGCTGTTCAATATATTTATCAATGACATGGACAGCGACATCGAGTGTACCCTCAGCAAGTTTGCAGATGACAC
>Ga0065711_1008801_pt1 | contig 17486 bp, 10 predicted proteins | sample Hoacrofraction12_FD_59098 | JGI IMG/M metagenome (GOLD analysis project Ga0065711, IMG submission 59098) | Hoatzin crop microbial communities from Cojedes, Venezuela - Epithelial fraction 12 v2 (version 2) | ecosystem: Host-associated > Birds > Digestive system > Esophagus > Crop | place... | reverse complement strand
CTGGGCAGCCTGGGCCAGGGCTCCATCACCCTCAGAGGGAAGAAGTTCTTCCTCGTGTTCAGCTGGAGCTTCCTCTGCTTCAGTTTGTGCCCATTGCCCCTTGTCCTGTCGCTGGGCACCACTGAACCAGAGTCTGGCCCCGTCCTCCTGACACCCACCCTGCAGATATTTATAAGCATTTATGAGGTCCCCTCGGAACCTTCTCTTCTCCAAGCTGAACAAGCCCAGCTCCCTCAGCCTCTCCTCGTAGGAGAGATGCTCCAGTCCCCTCCTCATCATCGTAGCCCTCCGCTGGACTCTCTCCAGTAGCTCCTCATCTTTCTTGAACTGGGGAGCCCAGAACTGGACACAACACTGCAGATGGGGCCTCCCCAGGGCAGAGCAGAGGGGAAGGAGAAATACAAGCCAGTTTTTACCAAAACCACTCCCTGCTGTTGTTTGTAAGTGGGGCACATCATCTTGCTCTGCTGCAATCACTATTGCGCTTGTTCTGTGAGGTTTTTGTAACGGCACTACGGAAAAAAATCAGCTCCTGCCATTTTCTATGAATATAATGAAAGAGAGTGAACAGACCGAGTCTAGAATGACCTAACACGCTCACAGTGAATCTACTTCTGATGCAGAAGGATCTGAAAGTGAATGTAGCCTTTAGGAACTACATAAAATATTTATAGTATCTTGTTCTTTATTTATCAATGCCACCAGCAACAAAACACTGCTTCATTTTGCAGAGGCTCCGTTTATATAGAACTGCGTACGAGAAGCCAGCAGAAATAAAGGGACAGAGAAATAACCCTGCCTTTTTTAGTGGATTTCAACTTAAAAAGCAGACAAATACAGCCCTGAAATAAGTCCCAATCTTTGAGCTCTAAATATCTTTACATTACGTATGTATAAGTAGGCATATGCCACATAGGTCAGGCTTTCAGCTGCCCGACACAAATCTGCGTTTGGCACTCTTCACTGGACCCCATCTGACTGCCCGTGTCAGACAGGTTACTGGAGTTTGGTGAAATTATTGCTGTATAATTGCCTTGTGTACAAAAAGAAAATACTTAGAGTTTCTCTTAGCTCATGGTGGCCATCTGCAATTGCACATCTCCAACCCCTATGACTGGCAATAATTACCTAGTTTAAAAGCACAAGGAGAAGGAGAAATGCCCACTGCCTTTTTCTCCTCCTGTGACAAACTTGGGAAACACTCAGCGTTCAGAGATTTGTGCACGTGAGCAATTTTACACGTAACATTTGCATCTCAGCTTATTCATTGTCGTGAACAACACACAAAATTAAGGAAAATGAGAACATTTTTTTTGTGCACCACTGAAGTCTTTGTCATTTTGGCCTGACAAAATCCTCCTCCAGCAGCGTGCTCACATCCCTTTGCTCTTTCTCTTCTCCTGTTCGGCTGCAGACTCGCGCTGGAGGAGTGGAAGCCAAAGGGTCATTCACCACCACTGGAAACAGTGGAGCTTCTGTGACCAGGCTCTTCATCTCCATTACTTTAGTGCTTGCTTTGACTGATTCAAAAAGGAAAATAAAACTGCCAGTGAAATGAAATTCAGCCGCTGAATAACTGCTGTGGAAGAGGAATGCGCCGGCGTGAAGAGCCTTCCTGCCCTAGAAGACACGTCAGAAGGGTCATCAGCCATCAACCCCAAGCATGGTGCTCTTACAAACACCCCCCGTGCTCCAACACGGCAACCCCCCCGAAGCCAAGCAGAGGGTCGGCAGTGGTCTCACCGCACCCTAACGTGCACTTTTCCACCTGGACGTTATTCCTCCTGAGGTGGACATGAACTAACGTTTCACATCAAGCTGGACTCTGTTAGAGCGTACAGGACTGCGACGTCTCTTTAGCTATCTGTTTTACATCAGCAGCACATCAGACTGGTTTACCAAGGGCCAGGAAAGCAAGATCTCTTTATCTTGTCCTTTAGGTGTGTTTCAGAATGCCCAGCATTATTTTAAATCTTCGTGTATATCCGCTTTTTTCTGTCTGAACAGCATTCATTTCCTGTTTTGATGGAAAATTATTGATCAGCTAGAGATAAAAGTGCATTAAAGGACAAGAAAACTTTCTGGGGAGTCCTCCCATGATGAAGAATTGAAGGATTATTCTGCTGACTGGTGTTTTGTAGAATGGCTCGTTTAAAATAGAGCAAAAACCCTGACGTAGCTAAAACTTCACTCAGTTCCCGGAGCTGCCTTTACGCAGCCAGTGTCTTTTAAATACTGTTATATAAGCCAGCTCTCATCTTATTTTAATAGTTAAGGCTTTTGAAATAAACTCTTCTGACAGTACAAGAAACGTTAAAAAAAGAATCAGACCTCAGGAGGGAGTTTCTGCAGCAGGGTCTGCGTGTTCAGTGGTCCTTTTTTCTTTCTGACCTGCTATCTTTCATCAGTCCCAGAGAGGAAACCGAAGTTATTCGTATTCTGCAGTGAATGACAATGATTTTATTCTTTTGTAAATTATATGTTCATGTGGCCTTTTCTAAGGTAGGAAAAAAGCTGCGGAGGAGAAATGAAAGGGACTTTTGCTCAATTTGTGAGGGAGAGAAAGGAAAAAAAAATCTCAAGAGAAAATGAAAAGAAGGCAAAGGCTTACATTACCCTGGGTTTTTAGTCTGGAAATAGCTTGTGTTCTTCCCCTCCTATCGTCACAAGGAGAGACGAGAGGAAGAGGTCCCTCATCTCTCTGGGGAACAGTGGTGATACAGTTTAAGCTTAGTAGCTCTCCAGGTAACAGTGTCGATTCGGCTTTGGCAATTAGTGATGAAGGGGAGTGTTCCGAAGCAAGCGGTAGGGATTTTTTAGTAGGTGGCATCCTCCCTGCCAAGTCACTGCTGCTGGAGGGCATTTTGATGTCGGCGTTTCAAAATGCAACGCTGACGTCCTGGTCCCTTGTAGCTGCTGAGATACAATCCAGCGATGTTTTGACAAAGATGTACAATAATGGGCATATTTACTTGTGATTTGCTTCATTTCTGCTCAATGTAAACTGAGCTGAACACATCCTCCTGAAGCCCTTTACGCTTTCGAATACATTCGAATGTGATCTGTGCACCACGCACTGACAGTGCGTAGCTTAATTAACATTAATATTGGATTTGTGTCCTTAGGCTAATGGAGAACAACTCATATGAATCCAGTGAGACTGAAGTAAACAAAGGTCTAGACTGCAAAGAAGATGCTCTGGGAAGAAAGGCCGTCTGCCCAAATGGATGTAATTAGCTCTTACAAGGCTTCCTTTGCAAAACCTCAGAGCAGATCTCTGCTCCCGTAACTCCTGTGCTCCGAGCTTCCCCATCCCATGAGCAGTTCTGCTCCCGAGCACTTCGTCAGCCCGGGTTGGGGCTATGGGCATTACCTTTACATTTCCCCTCTCGGAGAAAATGGATTTGTGCCTTCTCCGTGTGCCGGGGTGGGAAGTGACAGCTCAGACGTCGCCACCCTGCCCACGCAGCCAGCGTTTTTAACAATCTCATCTCTCCCTGTGGCCGAAGTGGCAGCTGACTGTGCAGTCACCATGGAGACCGGCAGCAGGTTCGGGAGATGCTTCCAGCTCTCCTGCTCCAGACAGCAGATGCTGGGTGCCCAGCATTGGGGGGTGCCGGAGGCAGAGACCCTCGGGATCGCCAGCTCGGGGGCTCGAGGCGGCTGTCACTGGGGCAGCGTCGCCGCGTCTCAGGCAAGAGCTGGGAACACCCACAGAGTTCGAAGAATCAGAAAACCTCTTATGCTGTTGTCTGATTTTCAAAAGCACTGAGAATCCTGTCTGTGACCTGGAAATCCATGATATTTTAGCTTCCTTTACGAGAGACCTACCTCCTCCCAGCCTTTCTAGCGAATAGAAAGCTTGTGGTAAGACTATAGAATTATACCTCAAAGTTATGTTGCCACGAAAACTTTCCTGATTCAAGGCATATGTCAGGACTGAGTTCATCATGTGGTGTAAAACTACTGATTTCAGTAGTGGCATTACAGGTACGTTTGACCCATGTAAATATTTTTTTACACTATGCTTCTATATCTTTTCCTTCTTCCTCCATGATATTCTCCTATCTCAGCAATTTTTATTAGAGAAACCGTATTTAGATCAGACCACAAACAAACAGCAGCTTTAAGTAACAGCTCCATTAGGGTCTCTGAACTGTGTTATGTTGTGACAGAAATAGCTTCTGGATGTTCCTTGCTGGGTACGATCAGAGATGGGGATCAAACAGCTTTAAACATTGATTTAGCACGGGAAGCTATGCACAATGAGGGCTGTTCAAACAGCAGGAAACCAGAGAGGCAAGTCAGGGATTGAAAAAGAATAATGGCTAACTGGGGAGAACAAAATAAAAGTAGTTGGGTAAGGGAAATAGAAGGGATGGAACATTATACGATCTTTTCTTTGCCAAAACTAACCCACAGTATATATCAGTCTTCTTTCTCTATTCAGACAGCAGAGCTTTCAGCATTTGGCTTGGCTTACTCGGTATCATCAGTTCTGATATTCCAGTAAGTGATGTATGGCTGCGTGCCTCCGAATCAAGGAGATCTATTGATACTTGTGGCTAATATTTCTCCTGGATATAAGATAGCTGTGTTATTGAACAGGGCGAACGATGCTTTAGAACGTCATTGCCTAATTGAGGCCAGAACAACTGATGTCAGGAAGAACAGGTTCGGCTGGAAAAGCAGGGTTTTTTCTATCTAGCCACATTTCAGGTGTCAATCCCTGAACCCAAAGAAGACTGCTCAGCGGGTGCACAGTATCTTGTTTGGCCTTCCTCTTTCATTTTGAGATCGTTCTCAGGCAGCTTCCAGCCAAACCCTTACTTGCTCTCCGCTCCTGTCTGCGCAGAGGAAATTCTGCCTTTTGTTTCGTGGGGGTGGGCAAAAGCATCTGCTGGGTGGATGCTATGCCCGTGGCTCTTCCCCGGTTCTGCTCGCCGCAAGGCGCTGACGTGGGAAGGGAGCGCTGCCGGGCTCGATCTGGCAGCAGGGAGGGATTCTGAGCACGGAACGCCTTGGACAGTATCCGGCTGTGGGCATTTCTGAGCACGGCTGATAAACAGGAACCTGAACAGAGGTTGTCATGGCCCTCAGGGAAAGAGCAGCTTCTCCCTCCCAGCCCAACTCCGGGATGCCGGCACGACAGTCCTCCTCTCTGGGGATGAGGCACCCTCAGAAGATGCTCCTGCCCTGTAATACATAAGGGCTGGAGGCTTCGTCCTCGCCACGGAGCCTACGCTACCTCCTTTGCTGAAAAGCCACTTTCTTTCTAATAATGCTCTGGCACGGGTTGTTGCACAGGGTTATTGCAGCCCGGATACAGATCTTTGTGTTTGCCCTGGTTGAACTTCAGTGGAGGTATCAAAGAAAGAGTGGAGGTTCAGGGGAAGATGAGAAAAAAAATATGCAAAAATCAGAGCTGGAGAAAGAAAACAAAGAAGAGATATAAGAAAGTATTTTGGAAGGCAGGAGTCAAGGAAGATAAGAATAACATGGATGAAGAGGAAATGAAAAAACAAATACTCCTTTTCACAGCTGTTGCACTTTCATATTGCCTTTTCAGTCTAGGAATATATCAGGTCTAGGCAACAGGGAAAAAAAGAAATCTCCATGTTATATTTCAAGTCCCACATTTTTTTCTTGCAACGCTTGAATAAAACAACGCAGAAAGGTTTGCAGGGTGCCAGGGGAGTCTGAAGCTGCTGGAAGCTCTCTGATGGAACCCGTCAGATGTGAAAGCATCCTGATTAAGGTCACGCACTCCTCTGCTTCCAGCTCCGTGCAGCTGTGGCGTTCTTCCCTCTGCATTTCTTGCTGAAGCTCTGAATGACTCATCCTTGAGTTTGCCTTTGGGGTGGAGAGTTTTCCTACGGCGCTGAAATCCAGCTGGTACGTGAAAAATGTCGGTGTTGCTGTCGGGAGAGGGTCATTCTTCAAAGAGTTCAACTCAGTCTGAAAGTTGGAATTCTATCAGTCATTTTTTCAGTCAGATTTTATTGCTTTGCAGGTATTTTTCTATAATAACACTTCAAAGTAACAAAGCAAATATACCCCCCCCCCATATTGTTAGTTAAACTCTTGCTAGGGATTTTCAAATAAGCATTAGAAAAAATAACCCAAGTCTTACTGGATCGCAATTTTCTTCTCTGAAAAAATGAGCATTTTCTAATCATGAGTAGTTCCACTCATAAGTGCAAAATCCTTTCCCTCTTGCAAATACAAAAAATTCAAAGTTTCAGAATACTTTTACCATTACAATTTAGCAATTAAAAGGAAATGAAATTGTTATTTAGGAATTAAAAGGAAAAATCAATTATGCACCAGTTTGGTTGACTAATTGCACTTCACAGACTCCCACTTAATTTTTTCTATTACGAAATGCCTTTATTGTAGCAAAGTTTTTTAAAGTTTGGTTTTTATTCAAGCCTTCCTAAATGTCTGTGGATTGTCGAGCTCTTTTATCTCAGTTTTCTTAGGCTCACCAATTAATTGATTTCTTTGCAAATGGAGAAGAGTCACAGACTTGAAACTTTCAGCTGTTGCAAAACAGAAAACATCTGCACTGTTAAAACACAGATAGTGCTCATCAAAAACAGCGAAACTGTAAAAATGTTTGCTATTTCTGTTGCAGCTTCAGCATTACAACCTCCAAGCACTTGAAATGCCTTTATGAACTAAGACTTATGAAATTATAGTAGACCAAGGAAAAATGTACCCAGTATAACTAAGCATCTAAGGAAATTGCAAGTTTTCTCTGACTTTGAATATTTCTTTTTGTGTGTTAGAAAGATAAATTAAAGCGAGTCACTGCTGGGAGGCATTTTGAAAATGTTTGAAGTCAAGAATGATATTTAGTTCATGGCATCTTCTTTAGTTGATTCATGTATGCTAAAGATGCTAAGTAGACTGTCTTGGGCTAAGTGTGATAATCTGAACTGCAGCAGTCACATCTCGATAGGTAAGAAAGCCACACCACGTGAACAGACTGAGTGATACACAACAAAAATCCCAAAATGTGTTGGGTTTTTTTTGCTTATAAACTCTGCCTGGGCGGATGAGGGACCACCAGACCAGCCTCACCGAGTCCTTGGCTGGTGCATCTTAGGTGCAGGTTTGCAAAGCGCAGTGTAGGCTTCCCCTGGGAATCAGGCCTGAAATGTCTAAAAAACCGTAGAGGAACATGAAGACGTAGGCCTTACAGACTGAAATGTCCATCTGTGCGATTCCAGAGCTGGTCCAGGGTACGCTGGTTGTCTGTGGAAGCTGCTGGTGAACCGGGAACAACCTGGCTGTCCTCTGACACCTTTACGTCTTGCTGGGGTATTTTGGTAGCTGGCTGTAGTGTGTTTATTGGCTTTTTCTGGGGAGGAGTTTCAACGTAAAACCATCACCACTGAGTCTGGGATGATTACCGACAGTCTGATGAAGAATTACTACAACCAGATTTGGAACGTGCCATGAACCTGTTCAAGCAGAGCTTACTGTCCGTCGGGTATTTGATAACTAAATAGATGGTTTAAGAAGTTTCATTTGCTCACAAAGCTTACAGTATTGGCGTGACAATGTGAATGTGTGACGCTAGCCATCACAGAACGGTTAGTGAAACACCACAGACAGTTCTCGATGTCATTCAGAGGAACCCTGCGCTACCCCACATGGTGCTCCAGAGGGATGTTTTCAGCAGCCGTCCGACCTCCTGTATGAACAGCTGGCATGCAGGTCAGAAGCAGAGGAGGTAAAAGCATCAGCTGAAGGGGCTCACAGGGGAGCTGACAGAATACGCAGCGTCACACTGACTGTTATGAAGACATAGTCACAATGGAGACTATGATATCTATTACACTGCAGTTCAACAGTTTGAGAAATTTAACTCTATTTCACAGTAGGAAAATTGGGTGTTTATATTACAATACCACAGATCATATACTCAATAATATTGCTGTGAAAATAGCAACACAGAAAGGGTCTGGTCATTAATGTTTTACAAAGATAAAACTAGTATAGAAATTATGTACATCGGTCCTAATAAAGAACCACAAGACAGTGAGCACCATACTTCTGCACTCAGCATCATTCTTATCCAAATACGTCATGGAGGTGTTCAGACAGAATGCAAACAAAATTAGTGCTGAGAATGGGTTAGGTTAGGGCAAAATGCCTTTACCCAAAACAGGATAATACTACATCTGGCACAAACACAGCATTTTTATGGAAAGACTCCTTCCGATAGCAGCTACAACAGTCACAAATACCCAGAAGAAAACAATTGCAGGGTGATCAGATTGAACACATGGGAAAACACACTGACCAGGGCGAAACGTACACAAAAGATGAGATCAAAATATATAGATATATTTCAATATTGTGAGGAAACTCTGCAAATCAATATTTTGCATTTCGGCGTAATAGAAAAATCAATGCTTCAAGAAACAAGCTCACTGTCAGCTAAATTTTCTAGGGTGTTTCTGCCAGTTAGTACAAAAAGGCATGCATATTCACTTGGAGTGGGTTTAACAAAAAATAATCTAAAGAGTGAATTTAAAATTGGAATTAATACTTAAACACTTGGGACTATCTCTAATAATGAACCTAGCAGAATTATCCCGCAGGGCCGTCCTGGCACTGGAGCGAGTTCCTCTGATCTGTGGTAGGAATTTCTGCAGCTGCTGCACCCGGTGGTCAGCCCCGACCCTTCTGAACTGTGAAGGTTTCGAAGGAAATGCTGGAAGCTAATGCCACAAACAATAATCACACAGATGAGACGGGCTCCATGCCGTAAGCACCTCTTCAGTGATCTTCTCCCGCGCATTTAGACGAGGCATTGGTGAGATACGCCGAGTTCCTGGAGCAACGTCGGTAGCTTTGCATGCTGCTCCTACAGAAAAAGAGGTTTCCCTACACCTTGAAGAGTTCTGGAGCATTTATCCCTAAAGCCCTTTAGTTGTGCCGATTCCAATAATGAAAAATTCTAAATGAAGCAAAATACGCAGCTTGCTGGGCTCGCTAGAACTGAAAGGTGGGGTTGGACTTCCAACATGGTGATTCACAAAATATACATACTAGTGCAGGTGAGTGCTAGTGCAGATGTTTAGAAGCACACACCTGCAGCAGAGGGTATGTGCCGTCGCTGTTTCGCTACCAGCTTGTGAAGTCCCAGGCGTCTGACTACAAGCGTCGACCGTCAATGTTAAAGCACACGAGTCGCGCTGCCTGTAGCGTGGACACCTTTCCATGGATCAGTCTCCTGGCAAGGAGGATGACTCAGCTTAACGCTGCACCCTCTTCCATTTTGAAAATGTCCTCGCTAGTGGGAAAACATTATAAACTTTCCAGGACACCATTTATTAACAGAGTCACTGGTGTGCCTAGTTTTTATGATTTTGGCAGATTTTTGTACAGGACACAGGCGGGAACAATACAAACCAGTCTAATTTTCATTCCAATTATTTTGCTTTTGTTTGTTTACCTTGAAGCTTGATTTATAAGATATATTAAGGGTATGAATGATGGATTAAAACACACTCGGCACACTCAGTAAGCCATGGAATGGTACCTGTACCCAGGAAAGGGATTCTGGAGGATGCTGCAAGTATCTCTTGCAGGATGCTTTCATCCTTGCCTCTAAAGAGCTTTCACAGAATTCTGCAGAGAAGTGTGCTATCTGCAGATCTTCTGATGAACTGAGGCAGGTTTCTACTGAATGCGGAGCTGTCCTCTGGATGGCACCAGCTTTGTGTCACGTCCCTTGCTGTCTCCTGTGCCACCTTCCCCTGGACTCAAGAGATGTGGCCTACGTGTGGTTTTGCCAATGAGACAAGGGCAACGGAAGAACTCAGCACGCTCTCTCTGCCTCTGTGGGATCCTCAGTAACGCAGAAATGTAAGGAAACCTTTTTTTTTTCTTTGTTTTCCAATTTCCCTTTGAATGTAAGGCTGCTCAGAGCAGTGGTGGAGTCCCCATCCCTGGAGGGGTTCAAAACCCCTGTGGATGCGGCACTTGGGGACGTGGTTTAACAGGTGTGGGGGTGCTGGGGTGACGGTTGGACTTGATGATCTTAGAGGTCTTTTCCAACCTTAACGATTCTGTGATATATGATTGTATAACAATGATTAATTGACTGTATGTGCATTATTGTACATATAAAAATCCTTCATTTTCCTCGTGTATAAATGCAGTGAGTCATTACATTCACTTCAATATGTAATGGCTATTTGATATGCATATATACATTTTGATATAATGTTATTGAAATGCTTGCACCTGCCTCTCAAGAGAGGGGTATAAATATTCTTTGACATGGTGAAAAAGGAAGATACAATAAACTAAAAAGACAATGTGGAAATAAATATGCAAAATTTGAGAAAGATCTTGAAAAAACATTGAGAATTTAGTTAAAAGGTCCTAGTTCTGCGTAAAAGTGAAAGGTGCTTTTGCACACCTCCAATGACCTGGCACAGTAGTCCCTCAACAGTGTGATAAAATCTGAAGTTCTGTAAAAAATATGCATTATGTCAACCAATAAAAAACCCCAGATGTCAATATGCTCAAGAAGCACCGTTGACTTTGGCTTAGTTAATGTGCGCACACTGTTTAGGAGAGGCCAATGCTTGCTGATGTTAACTTATCTCCACTTGTGACTGTTGATAAAAGTCTCACTGGAAATGCAAAATACAGCAGCTTTTTTTTTTTTAATTACAAAAAAAGATGATTTGCAAACCAGAATTATCTTTGCCTGGACTCTTTAGAACACTTGTCAGGAGCATAAAGGATCGAAGTCCAGAATGAAATATGAAAAGCAAAGAAAAAAAGTCTAAAAGCACACAGAACATGAAGTATTCGGAGTATTAACAGCCTCAAAAGAAGTGCCACATAACTGCAAACTCCTGGCTTGGCTGCTGGCGCGTTCCCAGCCTCAGCTGTTCATTCATAATGGGTTTTTAGCCCATCAGAGAATCTTCTTCAGAAGGCAGCAGTATTGTGATCTGTGTGACACTGGTTGCTTAACTAATGTCTGAGAAGTAGAGTCTCTCTCATTTTAGAAAGATGATATTCCTGCAGTTTCGTGGAGTAGAATGAGACACAGAAAGCTTTAAAAATGTGAATTGGGGTCCTGGGAGCTGCGATCAGGTCAAGAACAGACACAGCATGCATTTGTGATGAACATAAGTATTATGAATATGAAGGATGTCAAATGAAAATGCGTTCTGGTCTCAGCAGTTTGTCAGGCTGGGCGGGCATCCACTGGGAGAGAACAGGCAATCTTTTCTTCAATTTCTGGAGTGGATGAAAGATAAAAGAATTCAATATTTTGCCTGAGTTTTTTTCTGATTGAGGAACTATAAAAATAGGATGAAATTCTGAGATACAGCAGTGCTGGAATTAATGGAGGTTCAGCCCAGCCCTCGGAGCTCTGGTGTTTCAGAGAAGGTCTGCAAGCCCTCAGATTGAGCAGTACCTCAGAGAGGACTGCAAACGGTTGGTTGTATCTCAGCTCTTCGTGTTGGTCGCTGTGTGTAGTATCAGTGTTACCTGTGATGATGGAACACCTGGTAATAGGAAGTGTATTTTTTGATGGCTAAGCCTGACACAGAGAAAGTCTGAGTTGCAGCTGCAGATTTTTGCACCCGGTTGTGCAGTTAGAACTGCCCACCAGATAAAGAGGATCTCTTTCATGTCCCTTGTCCCCAGAGTGGTTGCTGAATTCTACAGTGGCAGACCAAAGTGGCCTCTTCAGGGAGGACCAGGAGCCTGTGGAGGTCATAGCAGAAATGGTAGGTAGTAATTTCTCTGCGGTTCCTTCCTTGCTACTGCCACAACGTATAGCCTTCATGCGTTCAGAGGCTGAGGGTGACGATGACCGCTGCCGAGAGCCCGGTGTCTGCCTGGGGGAGTCACGAAGCTGCAGGCAGCTCAGGGCAGCAGCAGAGCTCTGGCCAAAGCAGAACCAGGAAACCTTTTGAACCAGGAAGGTCAACCAGATGAAAGCGTGCGCAGGCTGCATGCTGTCCGAATGCCAGACGGATTGGGATCACTCAGTGACTCTCATGCAGGTGATAAGTACCTAAGACCCTTCCTCAATAACGTTAGAAGTTTGTCATTTATTTAACTGAGCATTGCACTCTCTCTCTGTGTCTCTGTCNCATAGACAAACACTGCAGACTGTATGTGCCATGCAATACTGCAAGTTATACTTCATTTTTAAATGAATTATATCTAACTTTCCTGTCTAGCATCAGATCACTCCAGACTCTGCTTCCCTTTGATTTTTTTGCCTTAGAAGTGTTCTGCTTTTGAAATAACAGGTTCTGCTAAGAACATCTCGGTGAGTGCATCCTCACGGCATCTGCATATAATTTTGAAATGTTTGTCTCAGAAATTGTGCATCAATACAAAAAGGTCTTCTGACAACAGCTAAGTAAAATAAATGGTAATACTTGTTACTTCACTGAAGGGAAGGAACAGTGACGGAATTCCTCACAGCTGGAGTCAGGGATGCCTGGATGCCCGCTTGGACGCACTTTTCTTGGTGCTGTTTCATCTCCTCTGTTCTCTACCTCTAACCTACTTTGCTGCTACACGGAGCTTTTCAACAGAGGCCTTTTAGAAAGAAGATTAGAAGGTAAATAGTATTTTACTTATTTTATATGACGAAAGAGAACCATGAATTAGGAAATATAACTTGGTGTCCAGCAGTACAGTGACCAAGACTTTTATGACATCCTGGCTCTTCAGAATCTCATCCTGGCCTTAGCCATCACGACACGCCGAAGCCGAAATTGTGGGGATAGAGATACCTGTTATTCTCTTGTTGTACGTGATCCCTTCACTGAACTAATGTAAGTAACTACATAAATATGTAACTTTGGATAGAGGTAGATGTTTAGTTTCTGTATATGAAGAAAAATAAAAAAAGAAATCTTCTCTTCTCATAGAATATGCATTATCTTAGTTATTAAAATGTTGGCCTGGATTCAAATCCCCAGTCTGCTGAATCCAGTTCAGGGATTGCAATCTATGTGCTCCAGGAATACCCCACCATTAAACGATTATTTTAGCTTGAGCACCTGTTTTCTCTCTTTTTGGATCTCTTCCATTTTATGTAAATAATTAATCAAGCATTGAAAGAGCGATGCGGACCTACAGCTCTTACATCCCGGCTGAGCCTCACACCACCGGTCTGTGGGCTGCAGCCAGCTCCTGCCTGTCTGCATCGGGTGTTCTCTACAGGTAGGAAAAGGTGCTTACGAAACGTTTTTCACTGGAGTGAAATGGGACTGTGGAGAAGAGGTCTATTTTAAGAATCTGACCATCCAGGGTATCTAGTGCTTCAACTAGGATCAAACCCCTTTGCAGGATATGTGACAGCCCTTGGCCTTCGCAGTTGGTAAGTGCAGAATCCGAGTTTATTGAGCAACTACAACACCAGCAGGGTTGGATGGCAACAAAGCATCCTTGACCGAGGAGTGTAGTCCTCATCTCAGTCTAAGAAAGAAAGCTTGTCTTCACTAGATAAACTTCACTGGACAGGTAACGTTAATGATCTAATTCAGATGACCTTTTATAAAAAGAGTAACTGCCTGGTTAGTAGGCAGGGAGTTTTGGCAAAGGAACCTTCTGGGTAGAAACCAGATTAATACCCCAAATTTAGCTCATATCATAGACTGATGGAAAAGCAACCCCAGAAGTTAGAACATGGTTGAGAATTTTAAACTCCCGTATTGCTAACTAGAGTCATCATAGCAGACCAGTATATTCGAGATTCCAGAGCTGGCTCAAATGACTAGTCTACACGACCTAGACTGTAAATTCAAACCTGTAAGTCTTCTTTTTTCTTTTTTCAATGTATTTTAAACATCCTGAGAAGTCTGTCTGCTACAAAGCTCTGACTTTCCTTTCCTCTTATGATATGTTAGGTATCTTACAGCATTGTCAGGCATCAGTCTGAAAACCGCTGAGTAAATCAAAACACAAAGATTTTAGTTGCTCATTTTAGCTGTCATTGGGTTTTTGGTACTGTCTTCCACATACAGCTTTTAGAAAATTCTTATTTCGCTTTTACTTTTGTGACACTTCCAAGAAAATTTGGAATTTATATCTGACACTTTTTTTGTAGTCAATGGATGCAAGTCACATTATTTTGAAGGACTGCATTTCAAGGAAATGCTAGTAAAGAAAGGCACCAATATAATTTTAAAAAGCACATCTTATCAAGCACCTTAGCTATAAATAAACGCTGTGGAAATACACAAAAAGAATCGTTTTCTCAGCTACAAAATCTTCAAGGTTAAACATGCTTCATTTGGGTTACTATACTCTTTTCTTTTTTATTTCAAAGTGAGTCTGCAGATCTCTACTATTTCAAACTGAAGTCTAAAGGTAAGCTTGACTGAGGCAATCTCCAGAAAACTTCATGTTAGATACTTGGTGTTGTAGGGACATCTCCATCAAAGCACGCCACAGTAAAGCAGTAAATGCAATTGAACTTTGTATTTGCTGGTGATGCTTTGCAAGACCATTACTCTCTGTGTGACTCGACTCAGCAAGAGAAGCAGCACTAGTGATGAGTGAAGATCCCTGAAATGAGTCCTTTTTCACCTGCCTGATTTAGATTGTAGCCATGTTCTCTTCACTCTTCTGTGTAGTTAATCTAATTCTTTGTGTATGTGATGGAAGTCTGCCAGGGCAGAGGGATTTTGACAGTCAGGAATACCAAAATCTCTTGCTTCTATACAGCTAAATCTTAAAATACAGCAATATTTCAATAGTCTAATATCTTTAAAGGCTGAAACACAGAGAGTATAAGGAGGCCAGGAAGAAGATATCTTCAGTGGGAAGGACTACCAAGCAATAAAGAGAAAATAAAAAAGGTACAAGTTATGCAGGTAATTATTCAAAATGCCAGTACAGAGCAGCTCTAAACAGAAATCAGATAGACATCAACATTACTATGTCAAGAAATACTTAGCATGCAAAAAACCTCTTCAACCTCTTTACACTGCCATTTTTAAAGGGCATCGGCTGAGAAGAAGTGTCACAGAAGCTGAGGTCCACCACAGAGTTTCACTTAGCAGTTGCTCCTAAGTGCAGTCCCTGAACCTTTGCCTAGGAAGACGTAAAATCCGTCTTTCAGACTGTGTTTGTGTAGCAGAGCAGACGGTATTGCCTCCCTCCGCACGGATCAGTAGAGGTCAAAGTTTTCTTAGCTGGGATCTGTCTGGTGGCACTGCTGTGTGGGGAAATCAGGCCTCTTTTATTTACTTTATGTATTAGAATATTGGAGGTTTTTTTCTTTATCCCTAAATACAATAATCTTTCTTCATTTGCATTAACAGTAGTGAAGTATATTCAAGTTGAAGTATGCAGGCCTCTCATACAAGTCGGCATATACTTGTTATTCTGCATATCTCACCAAGCACGTAATCCACATTTGCTTGAAGTGTGCAGTGATCTTTCCACTGCTCTTTTTTGTTTGAGTATCATCAGATTATTTTATTTTCATTTTTTAAGAATTGCTTGCTTTATGTAGAGCTAGTATGGAACTGTTTCCTTCTTCAACAAGATTTAAAGCAAGAACAAATTCAAATATCTATAATTCCAGAATGTAGAACTGTTAAGCAGGTAAAGTAAATGTACTGTTGATGTATATTTACTCTCCGTAGGGATATTGACTTTATCATTTAATGGTTTAGTTCTGCAGTTATTAAAACATTAACTGTTTTCCCAATAGCCATTATAACAACAGCTTTGGTATTTGAAGGTCAAATAAATCTGATGTGGTTCAGCCTAAAAAGACAGCTTTCTACTGAAACACCATCCTATCTCGCTCCTCTCCAGACTGCCCCTGCTTCTCTATTTCAGTTTATGCCATGGTTGCTGCTGCCTGGTCCTATTCTCCTTTCCTCTATCGTTTCTCAGAAACAGCCCACGGAAATCACGAGAAATGAGAGCTGGAAGAGACCTTGAGAGACCACATCATCTTTCTTCCTTTTTCTGTTCTTCTGGTCGTGTGGATTCTCCAGGAAGGATATAGGTATGGAGGACTTAAATTACGTGCTTGGTTGGGTAGTGGATAGTCTGTGGGTCAGAAAGCTCTGCTTTCCTCCTTTTTGCTCCAGGAGATTCACTGTGAATGCATGCTCTAAAACAAAACTCTTTTTCTTCTGAGAAAGAAAAACACACAGCCAAATCCAGACAACTGTGCAGTCTCAGTCTTGAGGTGGACAAAAAATTTGTCAGGCTGAACTAATATCTAATAATCAATTTACACCTGTCTAGATATGTCATGTACTTTAAGGTCATTTGCCAGAGTGGTTTTCATTATTTATCAATTATGTGTAGACATGAAAAGACATAATTTTTCCCCTCTGGAATCTACAGACACCTGATCTCAAGCCCAGCCAGACCTTCTCATCCTCATCCAGCCATCTGGATTGCTCAGAACTCATTTTTCTCTGCTGAGGCTCATGCCATTTTTTGTGTTATTTATATTTTTGTATAACGCAGTAGAGAATGGTTCCCTTAGAAGCACCAGGTAAGGTGTTGTTTCAGATTAGTAGCAAACGGTGATTTTGCTACCAAGTACTGAGAGTGTACTAATACATTCAGGCAAAGGGTCGGGTGATGCTGAGAGGCTGTGAACGGACCAGGAGTGCTTGCGTCTCTCCTCCCTTCCATCTTTCTAAGCCCCCTACACCAACCTGGTACCTCGGAGAGCCAGGACTCAGCTCCTGGAGAAGGAGAGACAAGGCAAGACAAGGATGGAAACTCCTCCTTCCTCATCATATCGAGCACTGGGACAGGCAAGCAGTGCAAAAGACGGTTCAGCGAGGCACAAAGTGAGCGTTGTGAACATCATCATGCAGCGGTAGCACGAGTACCAATAATTCTGGTAGCTGTTGGTATGTCATTTATTCAAAAGGCTGGTGTTATTGTGGTAAGGATATATTATACTTCACTGCTCCAAATCAGTATACAAGAAGCAAATAAACTAGAAAATATATTAAAACTCTCCTGTCCTCTGGATTATAAGACTGAAATTCAGGTTTGACAACAACACAACAGATCTGAGGAAAGGAGATCAGTGTCTGGCAGCCCTGTGGGCCTGGCGTACATTGTAAAGCTCCGTTCTACCAGGATGAACGGAGGTGAAAGCTATAAGGCAGTTTATTCTGTGTTGGATTTTTTGTCAATATCTAATTTGCTAACGTGCTTCATAAGTAACCATAACCATAACCTAAACAACAACCTTTTCACAAACAAAGCTCTGAAATCCTGTTTCTTACCGAGTAGCCATCCCCCTGGTGCCATTGGAACTACTCATCAAAACATGATGCATCTGGAGCAAATGGGACAGAACAGCACTATATGAAAACCAAGAGAAAAAAAAAGAGGAAAGTAATTCGGCATGATTAATGCAAAAGGGTGGAAAATTATATCAGACTTTTAATGAGCCTTGACCTAGCCACAGTAATCAAGTACTG
>Ga0065711_1039800_pt1 | contig 17489 bp, 15 predicted proteins | sample Hoacrofraction12_FD_59098 | JGI IMG/M metagenome (GOLD analysis project Ga0065711, IMG submission 59098) | Hoatzin crop microbial communities from Cojedes, Venezuela - Epithelial fraction 12 v2 (version 2) | ecosystem: Host-associated > Birds > Digestive system > Esophagus > Crop | place... | reverse complement strand
GACTGGCTGCGCTGGGGCAGGATGCTGATGGGGCTGGGGGCGCTGGGGCGGGCAGGGGTGGGTGCAGGCGGGGGGCCGGGCCCCCAGGGAGGCCCAGAGATGCTCAGGGGAGGGCTCCAGAGACCCTCTGCACGCAGCTGAGCCCCGCAGCCCGCTCCGGGGGCTCAGGAGCCCGCGGCTGAGCGGGGAGAGCCCCGGACCCTCCGCCTCCGAGCTGGGAGCACAGGGGGGGCCCGCGCCGCGGTCAGGGACGGGGAGATGCGGTGGCGGTGCGGGGCCCGGCGGTGCGGTGCGGGCGCGGGCGGTGCAGTGAGGGTCCTGGCGGTGCGGGGCCCGGGCGGTGCGGTGCCGATCCCGGGCGGTGCGGTCTCGGGCGGTGGCGGTGCGGGGCCCGGCGACGGAGCGCGGTCCCAAGGCCCCATCTGGCGGCGGGCGGCCGCAGGGAGCCAGCCCGGCCCCGACCCCGGGGCTGGGGACACCCCAAACCCCCGTCCCCCTCCTCCTCAGACCCATCCGCGGGGCCGGCGGCAGCTGCGGGGGGACCCACGCGTGTTTCCCCACCGACGCACGGGAGGAAAGCCGGCCGGCAGCCCCCCCCGCCTGCCCTGGCAGGGTCTGCTCCCCAAAGCCCCGGGAGCCGGACGGTCCCGGTGGCTCCGGGCGGGAGCTGCGTGGTGGGAAGGAGAGAGCCCCTGGACAAAGGCCTTCGGGGGTGCGAGGGGTGGGATGGGGCTGGGGCAGCCTGGGGAAGGGGAAGGGAAAGGAAAGGAAGGCGCTGTGGGGGATTTTCTCATTCCCAGGGGCACAAGTTCTCAGCCCAGCATCCCCAACGTTTGCTGATCAGGGCAGTGATGCGAGGTGGACAAAGCTAAAAGTAGCTCGAGGGAAAAACTGGGTCCAGTTCCTGCAAGAGAGGGAGAAATCCCGGGTTTTCAAGGATATTTAAAAATGCAGAGAGAAAGCCAAGAGCAGATCTCAAAGTACCCGAGGAAGCGGAGCTGCTGGTGGGTAAGCAGCTGTTGACTTTTGCTTCTCACACCAAGTCTGGCCTTGAAGATGCTCCAGGACTTCCTTGTGATACTTCCCTGATTTCGCTGGGTGGGTTACTCCTGCTCCTGTAGCTGTCACTTACTACCAGAAGAAATCGTTGTAACTGTTTTTCAGTTGCTTAATTGCTTTTTTATGCATGGTTCCTGGCCATGGGAATGTCTGGCAAGGATCTTCCTTTCCACTGCCCCTCCGCTGAGCAGGACTGGTGGATCCGCTGTGGATTTTCTTGTCCAGTGAGTAAAACCAGGGAAAGCTCTGAGCTGAAGAGAGACATTTGTCCTCAAACTCGCATACGAAGTTTCATGTTAATGTTGTTTTACCCTTCGATTTAATCCTTTTCTCTATTAATATTTGTCAATACAACAATGTTCTGCTTTTAAACAAAGTCAAAGCTTTGCTTTAAAGAAAAAAGAAAAGTAGAATAAATTTTTAAAGCTTGGACGTTTTTCAGCTCCCCATTTCCTCCTTCCCTGCCTGTTTTGGTGCAAACTGCAGTCTGATTTTAGTTAAATATATTATTCTGTAGAAACATCAGACAAATGTGCCTAGATCTAACGCTGTCAGCCTCCTGAAATGGAGAGCTGCAAGGTCTTCCTCATGCCAGAAGATGGACACAGGGAGGTGAAGCTGCTTCTCCTTCACCGGGATGGGCTTAGATATCCAAGTGATCTGGCAGCTGCTTTTGCAGTAAGGCACTGGTCCCAACACCCCTGCATTCTCCCTGGGGCTCAGCGGGGCTGGATCCCCCTGCCCTGCTCATCGCCCCGACCTTTCCAGCTGCCTGCTGTGTGTCCCACGGGATTGCTCCTTCCTCTGACTTCTGGAGAAGGGTGACATCCTCCTGGGTGCCTTCGGGACTCGCTGTGGCACTCCTGGCCCTCGGTCCCCCGGCAGAGATCTGGCCAAGCGTAGAAAGGAGACAAAGTTCCCCATGCTCTGACGCTTTGTTTGCATAAACAGTTCGGCTTTTGCAGGGAGAGAGCAGGGAGCTGGGCCCTCCGCGGCCGTAGGGTCTCTGTGGAGGGAGTGAGCAGGTTTGCGATGGTCCGGCTGTCTGCCTGCACAGGAGGAGGTTGGGATGTAAGTTCGGACAATTTGTGAAGGCATTTGGAAGAGGCTACAGGTGTTTCTGTGCATCCCACGAGTCTACCTTGAGAGTTTCTTTCCCCTGTCGGAAGTTCATAGGGAATAAAGAGTCTTTTGGAGGACCAAGGAGTCTTGCAGGCTTAACTCGCCCATCTCTGCTCCCAAGCCCTATGCAAGCTGGCAGCAGTGGCCGCTCTTCTGGAAGCATCTCCTGCCCCGGCTCTGGGAGCACTGGGTCCCACCTGGTGCAGTTTAGTATGTGGTGAATATTTGAAATTCATGTTGAACTCCTTGCAAGTACCATCTCCTCTTGAGACGCTGCAGTTCATTTTTTTCTTAAGTACACACAAATATTGCAAAGTCTGACAGTGGTTTGTGTTGGCAGATTCCCGCTGCTCTCATGTATCTATCTTGTGTGAGTTAGGTGATGTGAATCATTTATTTGGGTTTTTCGTGTTCTTATTTGGAAAATTCAGGTTCATGTTTCGGAAAACTCAGCCCCATGTTCTAGCATGGTCTGAGGGTATAAACCTACTTTGAATTAATGCTTATTACCAACATTTTTCAAACCAGATATTGAATGAGAGAGGTTTTTAGTTAATATAAACCAAAGTCAATTTATGATGACAAAATATTGCTAAGTGTGTCAGGGAAAAGACAATCTGCTGAAACGTTTGACTAAAGTTAAAAATTGGAACGTTGTTCTTTGTTTGGTGGATTCCCAAAGCCCTGCTCTAGCAGGGCGGAGAGGTCACTCGTCACTAGCTGCCTTTGCCAGCTCCTGGTTGTGTTTCAGGAGGATGGAGACTGGTGTTTTCAAACAGCCTTTGGCAGTGAGTGATAGGTAGGGCCCTTCTGAAACTCAGCTGGTCTGCTTTGATGGTGGGGGCTTTTTGCTTGTTTGTTTTTTTCTTCTTTAAGGTATCTTGAGTGCATAAATGGGGTTATGGGTGTTTTGCTTGAGAAGAAGCCAAAAGTGCAGAGCCCTAAGCATGATGCTGTGCTCAGACTAGCGACTTCCCACACTTTCCTGGTGCAAACACTGAGGGTTGCAGCACCAGGCAGGAGCACCTTCACGGTCTGCAGCGTCCGTCAGCAAACGGCTTGGCCTTGTGAGCTGGAGGTTGCTGAACCTTTGTTCTCTCCTGACACACAGTGGTTAAACTCCCTGAGACGTTTTGGAGGCTGAGGAGCTGGAGACCCAGCTGCTGCTCAGAAACACCCAGGACCAGACCTCCGCTCTACATGGCTGTTCATGTCCCTTCACTGCGTGGCTCAGCCGCTGAGCCCAGGAAGGCAGCTCATGCTTTGTGAAAATGTCTCCAACCTGTTCATGCATGGGTGTTGGACTTCATTATATTTTTCCTTCACAAATAACTTGGCTAAAGTATGGGAACACTGGGGTTTCCATGGTTCTCGTTGATCTCCTCACCCTTGCTCGAGGCGTTACTCTGCAAGAGCCACGACAGCCTTGTTAGCTGATGGTGTCTGGTGTCTTCCTCTCCCCTCCCTAGGGCAGGCAGAGGAAAGCAACACACCTGCCTGGTTTTCCTCTGTTCTCTGCCTGAGGCGGTTGTGGGGCCGTGTGGGTACGGAGCAGGCAGGGGTTTAGTTGGCTGGGTAGGATATAACATGGTATCAGCATTATCCGTCGCCCTTCGTGATTGCTAAAGCAGCCTACAGCTAAAACCATGATGCTGATACTGGTGTGCCAGGATGGCTGGCTGCAGACAGGTCACTCCTCTGCCCTTGCTCCCATTTCCATGCCTTCTGCCAGGGCTCTGTCCCACCACAGGGTCATCAGCCCTGCTGCAGTGAGATGAGTTCAGCCTCTCGCAGGAGGCTCTGCTCCCTGCAGAGTATGCACAGGGATGGCGAAATACGCTCAGGGATTAAACAGCAACCTCTGTTCAGGCTGGTACAGCCATAGCCACGTGCGTGGTTTCAACATAGGATAAGAATGCAAAGAAGGAACCTCAGGCAATCAGGTGAAAACCATGTTTTTCTTTGGATAAAATTTATAGATGTGTATCAGAATACTTTTTCAAAACTCTCAATGCTTGCACTATGGTTGCACATCAGAGCCAAACAAGAGTTCATAAAGTAAAGAAGTGCTGCTCTGAGAGGATAAATAACACTCAAGAGCAGATCATGCTTCCAGTGGCTTGAATTTAAATAGTTAAATCTTCTTCCCTCCAGTGGAAGTTTTCTTTCTTGCTTGCCAGATGTCAGATCTTGTGATTATTGTCTGTAATGGCGTGCACTTCTGAAATAAGGACATTAATAAGTAAAAAAACCTGTAACTTTCCCTTCTTTGCAACGACACTGCTATGAGCATGGAGCAGAGCTCCACAGATAACTGTTAAACTGCAGGATGCTGCAGAAGGGCAGAAAGCTGCTGTTGGGCTGACAGGAATGCCTCTGGGGGGGAGAGATTGTCCTCAAGGCCGTAGTGGGTAACGCAGCTAAAAGTGAGTTACAAACCTGAAAGGCCTGAGCTAGAGATTGGTTTATATTTTTTGTTTTCCGTCTTCCTCGGGCATGGAGATGCCCTGCCAAAGGCCAAGCAATCCCAAGGTGATGGCTTTGCATGGGACACGGAGCCAGGTCCCTTTCCCGCAGGATGCTGCGGGGAGTGGGCACAGAACGGAGACCACCCACCCGTCTGTGGGTTGGAGTGTTTAGTGTGAGCACCATGGTGTACCGAGTTGGGCTAAACCAGCATGGGTTCATCCAACAGGCTTAGTGCCATACAGCTCTGGAAACCCCCTGGGTAAGCCCTGTGGCTCCGTGCACCAGGGACCGTGGGACATCGTTCCCTCGGACACGGCTGAGGTGGTGTGAAGAGAGCAGAGGATCGGGTCTGGTCACCCAAGCGGCGTGGGGCTTCTGTCTCTGTGCGGCGCTGGTCACCCTGCAGCCTCGCCAGCAGCAGTGCCGATCTCTGCCTGGTGTCAGCCATGTCAGCCATCTCTGCTGTGCCAGCCAAACCTTCCAGCCCAGCCATGGTACCCACCACCCCAATTGCCATCGAGCCAAGCCTGTAGCTGCCTCTCTCCCACCCAGAAGTCATTTCTCCTTGAAATCAGAATGTGGAAGTCATTCCCTCGTGGAAACCTAAACACCAGTATGCTGGGGGCAGTGGGTTGGGCTGTATTCATTCTACTGTGATGGCTGTGCAATGGCAGACTCTAGAGCTGCTTATCTGTGGGGAGAGGAGAGACTTTTCGGGGACGGGTCTGGTGCGGGTTTTTTAACCAGAAGTCCAAAAGGGAGGAGAAGTGAGAGACAAGAGAGCTGCTGAACGTCGAAATGCTGATGTATCAGATGAAGATATCTATAGAGTCAAGGCTTCATACCCTGCATTTAAAACAAGAGCATCGATATGTTTTCACTCTTCGTCCCAAATAGAGCTGGGTACCTGATGTTGTCTGGCAATGATGGAGAAAACTGCAGTTGTCCGCCTTTTCACACTGAAGACCAGCCACATCTATGTGAAGGTCAGGAAAGTGGAGCAGTCTTGATGCCATGCCTGGTTCATGCTGACCTCAGGTCAGTGCTGGGCTGGGGTGACAGTGCAGCTGCTCTCCTGTTCTCCCCCTTGGGCTGGGGCTGCAGGAAGATGGCCCAGCTGAATGCTGGAGATAACTATTCCAGAGTGGCTTAGCCCCTTCTGGATGGGAGATGTGCACCAGCCAGGTCAGAGCAGAGCTATGACCCAGGGAGGATGAGGGAACCTCTGACCCCAGACTCTGATGGGTGACCCGGCTCTCAGATATCACTCTCTGTGGGATTAGTGGGGTCTAACACACGCAGGTATTTAAACATTAGCAGATTTTCTAAGGCGGAGCATCGTGTGGGTGAACTGGGAAGTCTCCCTTATTCCCGCTGGTAGGAATTTGCCTTTTCCCTCTTCTCTCTCTGCCCGGAGCTGGGTCTCTGTGGAGAAGCCGAAAGTGGCAGTGGACAGCACTGCTGAGAGGGGCTGGAGCCTCTGCTTTGAGCCAGGGCCCACAGGGCACCACTCTGCCGGGGCTGCACAGGGCTGGGGCCGGGGCTGGCTCCCAGCACGCATACCTGCATCAGTCCAGGCTTGGTGTCCGAGCTGCAGGTACATAAATTGGGCAAATCTGGTGCAAACTGGCTGCAGCAAGACTTTGCATTCCTAGCCAAATTTCTGCTGCATCAAGACTTTATGTTAGCACCTGAATTCCTGCTTCTGTTTCCTTGCGGTGGAGAAGGAGGCTGACAGCATCAAAGAGCATCTCTGGAAAATTCTGTCTGTGAAAAGCCAGAGCAGCAAAGTAAACAGGAGCTGCCCAGAGGAGCTGGGAGCAGCAGGAGAGCTGCGAGGCACAGCCGCAGCTCTAGTCCATGCAGGTAGATCTGCTTGGCTGGGCAGAGGTGAACAGGAGTCCTCCATCGTGCTCAGAGCCGCCAGGTTCAGCTGCAGCCTCTCCCTGCGCAGCCACTGGTCATCAGCACAGCATCTCGGCTGCAAACCCCTCCTTCGCCTTCACCTCCCTGCGGGCTGCACATTCCCAGCAGAGCGGGTTGTGGTCACTGGGCTGTTTTAACCTAAATATTCCTTTCTTAATTTTCATTGAAATACTGTTGTTTCTGTGCTTTGAGGCAGGCTTAGATGACTCGGTGCATGCGGAACCCGTGGAAGAGATCCTCAGCTGCTGTGGGCTGTTGAAGCAGGTTGGGGCAGAGCAGCCCAGGATCTGTGCATGGACCTGTGCTTCACAGCAGACTCTGCAGGTAAATGCTAGTTTCATGGTGCTGGCCTCTCAAGACTCAGCAATTTAGGGGAAAAATCTGGAGATTTCAGAATAAGGAGTGTTGGGTGCTTTTGATTTATTTTCTGAGAAGTATATTTTCGGCTAGAATCTGCTTTGTGGAAGTTGCTGCTCTGGCCAGGGCTGAGGTTCCACTGCCCTGCACCCTGTTCCACTGCACCTACCCCAGATCCAGACCCCACAAACCATCTGAGAAGCTCCCATTGAGCCAGAGATCCCAGGAAGAAGGGAGAAGGCTGTTGCCTGCAGTGTCATTAGGAAGAAAGCAATTAAACCCTTTGAAATCATCGGAGCTCTGGTTATCCACCTGCATAACTTCTCTAATTGCTGGGGAGAACCTGCTTTAAGATGGACACAGAGGCAGATTGATTCTGCATCGCATTGGCTCTCGGGAACTTTGTTCTTTTTTTGGTTTCACTTCAGCAAACGCATCTTCCCCAAGGACTTTGTGCTGCACGGGGCACGAAAATGTGTTCTCATCACAAGACAGACTTGCTCGCCTCATTCACAGTCCCAGCAGTTTCCTGGGTGTAAACTACAGATGGACGAAAGCCACTTTATACTTTCTAATGCATGACCAAGTCAGCTTGCTTCAAACATGAATAATTAAAGGCTCACATGCATTTGTAAATGTCTACATCTTAATTAAAAAGCAACCCCCTCCTTGAATATTTAGGCAGCTAAAGTGGCATTGTTCTTACCAAAAGAGAATGAATTATTTACATGATATGCTCTACTCTTTAAATTACCTGGGTTTAATGTACTGCATAGGCACTTTGTATTGATACAGATGCTATTTTGCTTCCACTTAATCATCACAATTTTATTTATTAACAAGAACAAAAATATCCAGCGCTGGCCGATCTGATACTTCGCTCTGCCACTGACAGTCTGCTTTTCTTCCCAATCTTATGTTGCAGTAATTGAATTTTTGCTGTAAAGAGTCTGTTTCACAGCCCGTGGTACTTGGTGCTGTGTGTGAAATGGGGTGGTGGTGTTTGTCACCACGGTGGCATTTGTCACCACGGCTGTGCTGACACTGATTTGAGTTTTGCTCTTTGCACTTTATGGGGGCTCTGCTGGTTCCAGTTCATCTACTCACAGTTTTAACAACTGACTCCTCTCAGGAGTTTATTTTTAGGGAAATGTGGGCCCTGCGGTTTTTTGGCTTCTCCTGTTTCTCCTAAAGCATCCTGCAGCCGTGGCAGCAGTTCAAGGTGAGTTAGAAAAAGCAGTCAGAAGCAGAGGACAAGCTGCAAAGCTGATATGCAGATGTAGCCATGGAATGCTGGACGACACGGCTGTTCTGGGCTGGTGCACCGCTTCTGCGTATTTTGGTTACCAATAACTCTGAGTTTTGATTCCCCCCTTCATTTTCTGTTTCATCTATCAATTGTTTGGTTTTTTTATATCTGTAATTCAAATCAGTTGGGATTCAAGCTGCCCTGTTGCTCAGCAGCCTCCTCGTATGGATCGCTGTGTTAGTGGTAACGTAGTACCACACTCTGTTAGCCAGTGTGCGCTGCTCAGGTGCACAGGGATGCTGTGTGCAGTCTCCTGACTTCTTTTCCACAGTCTCTTAGTAAGCAAAGGAGTTCTGACTCTCGGTAAGATGCAATGAGCTGCTGTTAATTCCAGAACAGGCAAGAGTGTTTAGCAGAAGCAGCTTAGAAAACCGGGAGCTGATGGGCTGCAGGAATGGTGTTATCACATTACAGCCGTTTCTAAGTGCTGGGTCGTATTTGACAGATTAGTAACAGCTTTTTCTAGTTTAAGGTGAAAGGACATCAGCTGGGAGGAAATGCAGCAAAGACCGGTGAAAGCTGCTGCCGGGGACGCTGAGCTTCCAGGCTGGTGTGGCCATGACAAGGCAAGTGGAAAGTTGCTGAGTGTGCAAAGTGAGGTGGTTGCAGGAGTGACATGGAAAACCTCAGCTGTCTTCTGAAATATCAGGCCTAATTCCAGTCAGCACAGTTAAGAAGGCTCTGATTGCTGTAAGTGACTACTGAGGCGTGTGTAAGATCAGCTTCTAATTGTAATGCACGTGTGAGGTTCTCACAGAAAAATCACTGCTATGCATGACAGGAAGGGACATGGAGACTTACCCTAATCCGTTGTCCTGTACCAAGCCGAGGTCAGTATATCTAGACCGTCCCTGACAGATGCTTAAACACCTTTTTCTTGAAAGTCTTAATGATGTCTCCACCCTCCAGTCTCCTTGGGCAACCTGCCTCAGAGCTTTGCTGTACTTCTGCTTTGAATGTTTTTCCCCGACAGCTATCCTAATTATCCCATCCTATTATTTTTTGTCTGATTCCCAGCAGACATGGAAAGCAAGCCATTGCTCTCTTCTACAGGAACCTTTTGTGAATGGAAAGCTGTTACCCCATCTCTGCTCTGCCTTCTGTTTTCATGAGTTAACTGACTTGTTTGCCTCTGGCTCTCCTTAGAGGCTCTTTTCTACATCTCTGGATACTCCTACTGCTGTCCTCTGGGCTCTCACCAGTTGGGGCCTGTCTGTCTTGATGAACACTGGTCGAAATTGGATGCAGAACTCCAGGTGAGGCTTTAGTAACAGGGAAGGGAAGGTTTACTTTGAGTCTCACATGCAGCTTTTCTGTTTATAAATTCCAGCACGATAGCTGCAAAAAAAAGCAAACAATGTCCTGGTGGCCCTTGAGATTTGGGCACAGTGGAGATGATGACCGTATAAGTACATAGATGGACAAAATGCAGATTTTCACCGGTCAGACAAAAGAAACTGCACATGGGGGAGTGTCACCATGAGGGACAGACTGCTGCTAGCGTATGTGCAAGCTCCAGGCCTGCCCTGGTGAGGACCAGTGGTGGGTGTGGAAGAAGGGGTTCATTCGCATCCTGTCAGCACCTCACTCACAGCAGAAGCTGTGCGGTTGTCCGCCCTGGGATCACGCCAGCCGGGTTTCATCATGCTGGTGGCTTCGGACCCTGTGGGCTCCATGAGCTGAGAAGGTCTGAGCCTTCCTGCTGCTAGACTTGGCTTTCAGTGCTTCTATCTGTAGGCATATGTATTTAAGCTGTTCTTCTCATTTGCTTTTCACTTCTGGAGGAAAAACCTCTCTGTGAAATGATGAGTTGCTTTTTTTCCCCACCCCTTCAGCCCCAGTGTTAGGCAGGAGGCTGGTGAGTGATGCCAAGTTGGGCTCTGCAGAGGATGGCAGGGAGGCGTTTGGAGGAGCCCACGGTGGTGGCTGGAATTCCTGTTGTCATAACAACCCGATGTAGGCCCTAAATATAAAACTGGTTTTACCCCATAGTCCCCCTCTGTCCTTTCTACTGTGACACAGGAGCTAATGGGCTGTGCTTCCTTCTCGCTGCGACCTGTTAGGGTCTGAAAGGTCAGGAAGGGGGCCAACTCTACGGCAATGTAAACCCTGGTAAGTGCAGTGTGTGAGGTCAAGAGACCCGTCGATAGTGGGTTTGATGGTCATGCTCCATTCAGAGCTTTGGCATGTGGGCTTCTAATACTGGTTTAGCTGAGTGAAAATACTCAGACAGGTTGGACTGAATGAAAAAATCCCCAGGCAAGAGCGGAAAACGTTGAACTGCTGAAGCAGCTGCTTCCTGCTGCAGCTTTGGCTGTGGTGGGTGGGAGGGGACCAGTGCCATTATGGGGCTGGGCGAAGGGTAGAGCTGGGCAGGGAAGGGGACAAACCATGCCAGAGCACCACGTCAGACTTACTTGGTGCAGGGGCTTCTTGTCATTTTCCAAAGGAAAGCTTCACTGAATGAGCTGCCCTGTTTTTGTGAGCTACCAAGTGTTTTTTCCTTTGTAAATGCCCTCCAAAGGACTCCAGAAGTCTTCCCTCCTGTAACCCCAGTGCTGTCCCATTCCTGTGAAAGTCAGGAGACTGCAAAGGCTCAATGGACATGCACTGCATGCCAAGCATGAGCTGGCTGCACCAGCGACAGATCAAATAGCTCGGACACGGCATTATTATCTTTCAGGAACCTAAATACAGCAGATTCCATAATGCAGCTAACACCCAGAAAGATTTCTAGAAGGGAGGAGAAAGGCTCAGTGCTGCAGCATGCGTTGCGGAGCTGGAGCGAGCGAGTGCGTTGGGCAGCCGCGCGCAGTCAGCAGCACCAAGCAGTGAGCGTGCAGCGAGGCTGCCGAGAGCGGCTCCTCCCCAGCGCGCTCCTGGCGACTGTGATGCCAACGAACCCAGCCTTACCTCGGGAAAACGATCATCGCACAGAAAATTCACCGGATGTCTTTGGTATCTCCAGTGCATGATTACACAGCAAATCCATCTGTCAAATTTATGTTTGTTCCTCAGCAGACTGTACAGATGATTTTAGAAATTCATACTTCTCTTTTTAATTAAATACTGGGTTTTATACCATAGATCAGGAAGAGTCACAAACTGTGGAAAATATTTACTTGTGCAACACAGTGGAAGATCTCCCAGGATCCTGACTCCGCTGCAGTGTTGGTTTCCTTCAGTTAGGGTAGCTGATGTAACTTCATTCTCTTTGTTATGTTAGAAGGTTACTTGGATTGCAAAATCAAGTAGCTGATTGAGATGAAAAGCTGAATTTCAGATATTCACATAAAATCCTAATTTCCCTCCCTTATTAATCTTCAGAGATCTACAACCTGATGAATCCCTTAAATTTCTCTTCTCTAGTAACAATCTCATCCCTGTTAATGTTGTGTACTTTGACCCTGATCTGGTTATTGAAAATAGCTGACTTTCCTGAAATAGCCTTTGATTCCTAATACAGACCAAGAAATGACGTGGAAAATTCCTGAGTGGTTTTAACTTTGGCCAAGTTACAAGTAACTGAATACAGAATAACTTGAATGGGTCAAGCAGGTATCTTTCAAACTCAGCAACAGAAGGTGAGTCTTCTGAACTGACTGTTTCATTATTTTAGATTTATTTTCCTCCTGTTGACCTCTTTCGAACTGGATTTGAGACACATCAGGTCACAAATCCCAGAGTTGAACAAGGAAAGATACTGCCTGGGGATGTCTGCTCCAAAAAAGGACATCAGAGTTCAATATATATTGAAAAATGTGTGAAACAGCAAAGGCTTGCCTTCTATCAGCTGATCACCTTCTTCCACTTCTATGTATGTTTGTTAAGAATTGTTACTGTGCTGCTTTGTAACCCAGCTAATGCATTGACTAGTCCATTGGGATGAAGAACTGGTAGAAAAAATTGGTCTGAAAAAATACTGTTGCTGTACTTCAGCTTTGTATCTGTGAGACCGCAGCTTTGACGCTGAGTGTCTGAAGGTGCCTGGGGGGCTCCAGCATGCTGTACAGTCATTTTGAGTAACAGAACTCTAGATACACTCAAAGAGAACTGCATCCTGGAGGCATATTTCAAGGGAAGACATAACTGTCAGAATCTATAGGATGTAACTTGCAATTAAATTTGCACATTTGTTCATTTTCTTTCAAATCCTTGGGTAGATGGGAACTAAATATAGCTAATGGACTCATGAGCTCAAGTACACGCAGCGCTGGGCTTTTATTCCTACAGAGTGAGCTCCAGGGTCCGAGGAGAGGGTTGATGTTCCTTGACAGCAACATAACAAGCGAGAAGTGGAGGGAAGACGCTCTGGAGTGACTTAGCATCACAACTGTAAGTATAAAGTGCATTAGTGCAATATTCAGCCCCTGGAAAAAAGTTCTGCTGGAGTTTCGGCTCCCAGCCCGAGCAGCAGTGGCCCAGAAGACCTGCACACAGCACAGCTGGGCAGGAGAAGCTCAGATAGGTCTTTAAAAGTTTCTGTTGTATTTGTATTGACGTTTCCCAAGGGCTGGAGCTGCTGTGCACAACCTGCCTGGCTCGGAGCAGCTATGGCGCCTTCTCGCAGCACCAGGCAGCTGCCACCCTGTGCAGGTTTCACCTGACTGAACGCTCATGTTTGAAGCGAGGAAGCGGTGGAGGCAGCTGATTTTATGACCCTTTATTCCAGACCTGGGCAGACCCATCTCTCTTTGAGAGCCAGGCAAGACTTTCCAATACCTTTGGTAAGCCCATTGGTACTTAGCAGAAAGGAACTGCAGGATTAGGGCTTGCTTTACCCCTAATTGCTGACACTGCAAGGCACTGGCTGGAAAGCACATCTCCTCCCAGTCTGCAGCTCGGTGCTGAGGCAGCCTGCTGCTTTCTTTTGGATGTGCTCCTTCAGGGTCTGGAAAGACTGCATTTAAACCTGGAAACTGTGAGCGGGCCAAAGGATTTGCTTGTATCTACAAAGTCACACCCCCTCCCTGCCCCCAAACGTGCTTTAGTCTGTATTAGGGCTGGAGCATCACATTTCTCCTGATCAAGCAAATGGTTCTGAGCTTTGGTCTCAGATTGCACTGCAAAGACTTGTAAAGCAAACCACTGAAGTTCCTGGGATGGTTCCCCAGACATTGCTGCTTGTTTGTGCTTGTTCCTATCCTAATTAATCTTTTTCCCCAGTGAAAGCCCCGTTTTAGTCAATTTCTGGCAAAACTGAACTGGTCTTTCTTGGTTTGCTAAGTTAAAATCCGTGAAGATGGATGCTTTAAGAATAGATACTTTGAGACCTGTTGTTCACACTGCTGATTCTGACTTTACAGCAAGACAACTGGTGCACATCGTCTCTGCACAAGCATCAGTCCAGGATGAAGCCAGGTTCTTTGCTAGGCAGGAAAGAGACACCAAGGGACAGTGTTTTTAATGTGACGTGCTCAGCGGTCTGGGACTGCCAGGGTGAGTCGTACCTGTGCAACATTTCTCCAGGTTCTTTGCTGGCTGCAGTAGGACATGCTCCTTAGCATAAAGGACCCATTGATGGGTCCTTTTACAGGGACCCAACAGTGGCCAATGTCATCTCAGCAGCCATAGAGAAGAGTTGGAGAAGAGTTGCTAGCACTCAGTGCTGGGGAAGTGGAACAGCTGAGCTGTCCTCAAACTATTGGTACAGAAGCTTCAAGAAAATCTGTTTTTTTTTATTACAGAATGAAATACTTACATTTATTGCCAGAAGGAAGTATGCAATCTCAAAAATTGTGCTTTTTACAATGCATCTTTATTGAATTCTCTTGTCTGCAGTGTGCCTGGGGGCTATTAGCTGCTTTAACTGGAAAAGCTGCTGGGACCCTGGGCATTTGCTCTCAGAGGCAGCATGTTCCCTGCAGCCCCCCGCCCCTGGGATTCCCTTAGCCCACACCGGCCTCCAAACCACGGCCATCCATCTCCCTTGCTCCTTTCTTTTGAAAGCAGGATTCAGGAGAGCCAAGACCAGGGCAGGAAGTGTTCATGCCACATGTGGCACCCCAGAAGTCACTTCATATTTTACCAGGACCTTTGCCGCAGCAAGAAGAAAAACACCTCTGCAGGACAAATAGCTTTGGGCTAGGGACAAATTGTAGCCGCTTTATGGAGCTTAAGATCTACTGAAATGATACTTGTGTTGCCCTTGGTAATCGGACGAGCTGAATTGCTGCTTGGCTTCCCTAAGCCAAGCAGCCCTTCTCATATCAAAGGGACTGGTTTGGGCAAGGCAGGCAAAGATCACCAGCACACACGCTGGGCTTGAGGAGGCGGCTTTGGTGTGTTGCTGAGCAGAGGTATTTAATTAACCTCCTCTATTGATTTTGGTGGAGAACCAGCTTCACTTTTTATGTACAAGAGAAAAAGAGACAGTCTGAAGAGCAGCCATCTGTAAGACAGCCAAGAGAGTGCTGGGAAGGGCTCAGTTCACTCACCTCTGGTTTTCCAGTGCAAGACTGTGGTTGACCTTTATGAACACGCCACAAAATAGAGACAGGATGAGTGAGTTGAAGAGAACTGCAGAGAACATTTCTACATGCCTTATGTCCCCCCAGCACACAGGGTGATACAGCAGGTGCGCAAGGGGTGGAGAAACTCTCCTCTCCTTCCAGCAAGTGAGAAACAGCCTTCGAGCAGAGACTGCACGTGCAAAGGACCTGCCCTGTGTTGAGATCAAAGGGAAGGGGGAAGGTGGACATCCCTAGCGTCAGCTGCCAGGTCAGAGGATGTCAGTGCTTCCAGCTGTGGTGATGCCCAAGGTGGAGGTGTGAGTGGGTCACCCCATAGCAGCCTGACACAGCCCCTAAGGGCCAGTGGCTGCCCCAGGGCTGTGGCGGGGTGCTCTGCCGTGTTCTGCATCCCAACAGGAGTGAAGAGGTAGGTTGGAAATGCAGGCTAAACTTAAACTTGAAAGGCCATCAAAGGATTTTGGAGAACAATTGTTAAATATTGAAGTGGCTGCTTGCTCTTCAAATATGGTGGTGGGGAAGAAGTTCGGGAGTTTTCTGATATTTCCTGATTTACTGGGGCGTAACTGCTTGAATTGAGGGCCTTTTAAATTTTCCATTACGTTGGATGGGTTGTTAATATTTAATGTATGGAAAAAGACAAAGGTAGGTAGCTGACAACTCTCTTAAAATAAAAATCTCTATTATGATATCCAGAGGAATATTTGCTATTGTTATTACTTCAGTTACTGGAACAGCAGAACATAAATGCTATGACCAGGGGGGATACATCACTGTGCCAGGGATCATGTGAATGGTGGGGGGTCAGAAGCTTGCAGTCTTCAAGAGAGGGAGGACACAAGGACAGGAGTTTGTCCCCCTTTGATGAAGGCTGTGACCATGTCAAGTTCTCGCTTTTCATCACTGCACTGGAACCAGCCCTCCATTATGTGATGAGGACTCACAGCTCTGGGCCGGATGCTCCTGTCCCATGGGTGCAACATCCTCGTAGGGCACCTGCGACTGCTGTGCCACTGCATGGAGCAGGAAAGCATCCTGAGTTTGGGGTCACTCTGCTGCTTTTTAACCTGGGGCCTTTTCTCCACTTGTCTTCAGACCCTTACCCTTCCCAGCCAGCAGAGATCTGAAGAGGAGGAGGGTGAGATCACCCAGGACTGCTGCTCCCTGAAGGTACTCACCACCTGCAAAGACACAGGAGCTTAGCCAGACTGTATCTTTTGATCTGCTTAAAACCAGGTGACAAAAATTTGTCTTCTACTGTGCATCTGAGTTCTGCTGAATCCCCCTCCAGAGCTGGCAGGAGCACAAGCAGGGGCTTCAAAGGCCTCCCTGCCAGATTCTCTACCCTTTCTGCAGAAGAATCCTAATGTGCTTCACAGAAAAGCTGCATTGCAACTGCTTTTTGCAGAAAATGAAGCATTCACCAGACCTCTTAGTTCTGTGTTATCATGAGGAGTTTGGACAGCAAAATGCTTTTTGGAGCACTCCAATGCTAGGAGTTCAGAGGCAATAGTAATTCTCCTTTTCTAAGCCGTTGACCTTTTTAGATGTTTAGTCACACTGGAAAATGAGTCTCAACGGGGCAGGGGTGGTTGGGTCAGACGTTGTGGTAAAGGTTTCGCTGCAAGGCTGTTGGGAATTTTGGTGCCTAGGCCTAGAGCATTTTGGTGCAGGGGCTGGATTCAATCCTCTTTGTGTTGAAAGACTTGAGCAAGGGTCTTGGCTCTTTGGACAAATGCTCATTGCAGGTGTATTTCTTTAAAAATTAAAATCTGCTATGCTCCCACCTTTTCCAGCTGCACTTTTGAAAAACAAAGTGATTGGCAAGCTGTGCACTGAAAGATGCAGCACATGAAAACTGCCTTTAGGAGGGGTCTCAGGCTGCAAATCCCAAGGAGAAGGAGAAACTTCCCTGGCACCCTCAGAGAGAGGCCATACAAGCATCTAAAAATGGGAGGTTAGGATGGCTTCATCCTCAGATTTTCCTCCTGGTCAGCTCCAAATAACTCCTTGCTTCATTGCTGGCTCTTCCCAGTCCTGCTCCACCGTCGTGTGCTCCCCATGAGCACTGTGCAGTAGCCCGGTGTTGAAATCTGGATCCCTTGGTACCCTCCGAGCCGGGCACTGCGGTGGTACCTGCTCTGCTCTCAGCATCCTCCGCTCCCACTGAGATCCGGGAAGCAGAGCTGCACTTTCAGCAGGTTATTGCAGTGTTTTCATTTTGTATGATTACATCCAATTTGTTCTTTTTGGTTAGCCAGTGCTGGGTATTATTTCCCTGCAGAACTCATGCAAGAAGCGAAAAGGGTATGTTGAGAACAGCTCATTAAAATTCATGGGGAGTGGTGCTGTCCCATGTGAAGAAGTTTAATCTGAGACAGCCTTCAAGAATGGCTTATTGCAGCCTTCTGCATCACCCACGAATTCTTCGGGGAAAAACAAAGAAAGAGAACAGAGTGTTAGATAAGCTGCTTTAAAATTATCCTCAAAATCCTGCAAATTAAAACATGTTTTATTAAAGACAAGTTACAAATGCCAAATAACCCAAGAAAGGCTGGAAGTGTCCCTTCCCGGAGACAACTGACACTCTTGGTGCAGCTGTGACTGGAAGTCACTGAAATCACAGCTTTCCTCCCTCCAAGGATCCAGCCCTGCTGGTGGTACAAGCCGCCCAGCCTTTCCTGCAGGACCTGCCCCCAGGGGAGCTAGGCCCCATTAGTACTAGAAATAACATTTAATATTTGCTTGAAATTACATTTGACACCCCCCCCCCCCCC
>Ga0065711_1008090_pt1 | contig 17490 bp, 6 predicted proteins | sample Hoacrofraction12_FD_59098 | JGI IMG/M metagenome (GOLD analysis project Ga0065711, IMG submission 59098) | Hoatzin crop microbial communities from Cojedes, Venezuela - Epithelial fraction 12 v2 (version 2) | ecosystem: Host-associated > Birds > Digestive system > Esophagus > Crop | place... | reverse complement strand
TGCTCCAGTCCCCTCACCATCCTCGTAGCCCTCCGCTGGACTCTCTCCAGTAGCTCCTCATCTTTCTTGAACTGGAGAGCCCAGAACTGGACACAGTACTCCAGATGGGGCCTCGCTAGGGCAGTGTAGAGGGGAAGGAGAACCTCCCTCGACCTGCTGGCCACACTCTTCTTAATGCACCCCAATGTTTTATCACACATTTTTTTTAGCAGTCAGTGTACTGCACTAGTCTGTAGTAAACTAGTAAACTGTAAACTAGTCTGACCTGTGGATTCACAGGGTAACAGAAGGGAAGTGTCAATCTCTTTCTCCCTACATGATTTCCTGCTTTTACCTCTTTATTGAGGGCATATAAGGAGTTTTGTTTGGTCAAGCTGACTGTTAGGTTGAGTGAAGAGGAAGACAGAGAGCAGTGATTTCTCAGAGAAGCTGAGAAATAAAGCTGCATATTAATTTACCAGCTCGAAAACAAATCCCAAAGCTTCTCTCCACTTGCTTTTTTTTTGTTGGCTTTTATTTTGTCCTCAGAGACACGTATTGCCACTACAGAATGGGACTGAATTCTCCTCTAGAAATGACCAAAGTATTACCTTGACTTGAGCTCCTCTGCCCACCTTAGTAACTAGTCATGGATTAAGTTTACATCTTCTTCTAGCCCTGGGAGCAGGTCATGAGGGAAGGAAATCTGTGTCGCACTGTTAGGACGGAATAATTTTTCTGCTCATAAAAAAATCAAAGTCTTTATTGGGTGTATGTTTGAGGCAGGTAGCAGAATACTCATAAGAATTAAAAGCAATATTGCAAAAGGCAAGCAAGTAGCCCCTTTTCTCTCCCCACATCCTCAAAAAAGATCGAAGAGGTCTTCAGTCTGCTATAGCTGGCTGGTGGTCTTGACGGACAACACCCTGGAGCTGCTAGTTTGGGAAAGTTTGCGACTTCTTGAGCAAAGATTATCAAATATGTCACCCACATTCAGTGAGTTTCTAAGATACAAATAACTTTACAAATACTAAGAAGACTAAATTTTTTTTCTTTAACTTACATGTTGAGTATTTGGGTTTTTAAAGCTTTGTATCGGAGCCCAACTAGGCCCTTAACCATTATGAGCCAGCCAGTTTCACCCTTCTCCTTTACCTCTGCTGTCACTTGTTTCCCTCCTTTGGAAGAGCTGCATCCTTCTTTCCTTGTGTTGACATTATACCCATCCAGAGGGTGATAAACTGTTTTTTAATTACTGTTTTAAATTAAACCAAACTGACATGTTGGTTGCTTCATTTGTTACCAGGACTTCTTTCTTCTTTCTTTTTCCGTTTTTGTTTTTTTTTAATGTTATCCTTTGTGTATTTTTGAAAGAATAAACAAGTCAAGGAAACAAAAGAGTGGGTGTCCCTGCAGAGCAGCTTGAGAGACAGATCTATCAGGCCCTGAAGTTACTGCAATGATTTCCATTCATTGCTGTGGGAGTCGGAGCAAGCCTTAAAGTAAAAAGAAGCAATTAGAGCCACAGCACATCTAAATCACAAGTTTTGAGAAGATTTTTCAGATTCTTTCTATACACTAGAACCTTAAATACTTGTTAAAGAAAAAAAAAATTGTTTTCTATTGTTGCGCAAAGCCTTGTCTCTTCTTAAACTGTTTGGATACTTGAATTCTTCAGAGAGCATTTGAAAGAATGGCAACCAGAGGAAGACGACTGCTTTCCTAATCCCAGGCAATTCTGGTGGGTTGAAAACCCATTCTCAGGTCAGAGTTGCATTGGCCTTTTGTGAGTAGCTCTGATGTGCTTCCTCGTCATTATGTGGAGAAAGAACCTCAGCATGAGATTTACATCAAAGAGAGTGTCTCAAGACTGCCCTCAGTATCTTATTTAGGAACAGAAAACCTGTTCATAGTGAGCCTAAACAAGTCTGGTTATTTGCTTCTTGCAGCCAATGGATTTCAACAAGTACATCACATTTGTTTTCTGTGGCATGTTCTTTGTATTTTCTGAACTGTCTTAGCCACAAGTCTATGTTTGACCGAAGTTAAAAGCAAACTAGTTAAATCAAAGTATCATAGGGCTGACAGGGACTTGGGGAGATGATCTAGTTCTTTCCATTGCCCAAGGCAGAGCCAACTGTACCTATGCCATCAGGGCTCAGTAAGAAACCTAACTTTTAATTTTTCCCATCAAGCTCAACACTTCAGCCCAAATCCATTAAATGAACAACTGGCAAATGTTGGTTTAGCAGTGACATTTTACCTCTGGATTTACACTGAAAGATAAAAATTATCTAAATGTATTCCCAAAGCACACACTCAAATAAAAGACAGGCTAAAGCAAAGACTTAAAATTTAGGTGTCTCACTATTTCTAAATAAATCTGTCAGCCAAAGATTTCGGTGGCCACTCAGCTGAATCAAGAAGAAAAACAGAGAGAAAACCTGTTTCTGTTGAAGTCCATGGGAATTTTCCTGTTGACTGTGTTGAGCTGGGATTTAATGCACAGTTGTTACTAAAGGAGAGGTGAGGAAGTGAAAAATCACCTCAAAAATATGAATGTATTAGCCAAGGCAGTAATTTATAGATGGCTGCTGTAATTTCTGATAAGTTACAGAGGATTTCAGCTGGATTTCAGATCACACTATTTCCTTAAAATCAGAGTTTTTAAACATCTGTGTATATATGCCTGTTGAGGTGGATATAAATATACTGAATCTTGCCTCAGTGCAGAGGACTTGATCAGATGATCTCTTGAACACCTTTTGCAGTCCTTTATTTCTATGAATCTGTAGTTATTTTGCAAGCAGCTTTTAAGACACGACACACTAATGAACTGGCTGACAGTGGAAGGCCGTACAGTTGAATTAAAACAGTATTACTAAAAGAGATGTGAGAATCAGTGTGCCATATATATATATATATATATAACTTGAAACTTAGTGCGTTTTGTAACTTGATACTATTTTTTCAGCATTTTTTTTTTAGAAATAGCACAGTAGAGAATAGTGGGATGTTCTTGACTAGATTTTAGGTAGCGGCTTCAAGTACTTATTCCATAAATAAAGATCATCATATTTCAAATTAAAAACCAGCAGATTAATTTTCTAATTACAAATATATATAAAGATTTTTTACTACAGAGATATAATGACCTTTACTGGCCTTATCATTAGAAATTCTACCCTGAAGTCACTACCACTTGGGTTAGGATGGCATTTTGCACCTGCAATTAAGATATAATGAGTCATTTTCGGGGGACCTTTGGCTCTCCTGTGCTCTGGAAGGCTCAGCTGGAAACATGAAGCAGCTTGTGACTGAAATATTTCAAGCAAAAACCCCAGAAATAACCTACAAGTTGTTTAGCAGGAAGCAGAGAGGGGATAGGGGAGAACGCCAGGAGGAGCAGAGTCCAGTGGGAGTGTGAAATAAGTCCTTCTTCCTCCCTTTATTTTTCCTGAAACAGTTTCAGCAGTGAAGCTTTTGTTCCTGCACCATCTGACTGACTGTATGCACCTGGGACTATTCAGCTAAAGGCAGTGTACAGAAGAAACTACTGATTTCAAATGCAGAGTCTGGGTCTATAGGTGTTATTTCACAAGAATCTAATCCAAATACCTTCTCTCTTAGGCCAATTGGTAATGGAAACTTAAGAGCAAGAAATGAACATTGCTTGCCTTTTAAATTGTTCCCTGGACAAGATCTGCTGCAAAGTTTCCAAAAAAGAAAAATGGAAAGACTTTAAAACCCCAGCAGACTTTGCAGGACTCAAGAGTGGTGTACTGAGGAGAACAGGTCCTGAGGGCCAAGCAATATCCCGTCTGACCAAAAGACACTTTTGAACTGCTTGCAGTCCTTCACAAACGTTGCGTCATGGATGATTTGAAAGCAATTATTTCATTATCATGACTCTGAAGACTAACAGTTTATCTTAGAAAATCTCTGATAGATGCTTGATTTATTGTCAGCTTCAGATTTTGACTGGAATTACATTTCAGAAGGAAATAGCAGACCCCACAAAGAGTCCTGCAGCAGGACCTGCTGTTATCTTATCCCATTATAAAATCAAATATAGGTACCAAATATTCCTACTGGTTAGAGTCTTTCTCTTTTGAACCCAATCCTGGATTCTCAGTTGTGTTGGATATACTGCAGAGGACAAAGTCCTGTTTCTAAGGTAATGGCAGCTTATTACAGCTGTCATTATAGCTGTTAAAAGACTTAATTTACAGATGCAGTGGGTCAAAAATAAATCTATTGCCTGACACAGAAGATATCTTTACCATGTCCTCTTCATGACAGCAGAGAGGAACATATTAACACCACCAAAAAGCTGGCTGGTGACCAGAGTAACTGTGTATGTGACATGGATTCCTTGAAGAGCTCTGTCTGGTCAGCATGAGGACGATCGTCTAAACAGACAGATCCGTTTCCTGCCAAAACTGAAAACTGAGTGGCATTTTCAGAGCTTGGCAGCTAGGGCAATATCAAGCAGAAGACCTAGAATTTATGTCCTGGAGTCTCTGATTCAGAAAAAATGTTTAATTTCCTCTCACAATGAGAGCCTTCGATCAGGAGAACCTGGACCTAGGGGTTTTTGAAGGGAAAGGTTCGATGGCAGCCTTCACCACAGGTGGAGACTCACTGCAGGTGTGCTGCATTGGAGTGGCCTGAGTCTAGAGCTCACTGACTCCCTCTGCTGAGCTAATCATCCTTAAAAGAAAGAAAATTTGGATGGGAATGTCCTGTCAGTGATGAAGGGGTAGGCTTGAAAAGTTTTAGAAAAATGAACTGTAGGCACTAACCCAAATGGGAAAGTTGACCATGTCAGGTTCATGCCACCTCAAGAGCAGAAGTTCAGACATTCGATGTCATTCCCTACAGCAAAGACATTTCCTGATGATGTGTTATATCAAAAATGGATTTCCACAGTGGTCTTTCGTGAATGACCTCTGATTTCTTGTCTGATTTCTCAGTAAGCTGGCAAAGTTTCCAGACCTGCTGCACACTGATGGCGTTGATGCAAGCGACTTCTAAGGAGCATTTGACTTTGTGCTACGTGACAGTTTAGTCAAGAACTTCAAAAGTTATCATGGCCTGATTTCAATGGATTAACAACTGGTTCACTGAGAAGCTTCATAATAAAAATGTTAGCGGGATATCCTCATTTAGTGGAATAGCACACACATCAGTGTCGACTTGGGAAGAGATTTTTAGCAGGAAAAGTTTTTTAGACTGGAAAGTGGTAAAGAAAACTGGTCTCTGTTGCAGGCCAATACGCGTGCTGCGACCAAGAGGACAAGATCAATCAGGATGCAGCCAGATGCAGAGTGAAGCTATCTGAGTGTGGATTCCTACCTAAAAAACCGTTGCTCTGAAAAAAACAGAAGTCTTAACTGACCAAATTAATGCTCTTGATGTCCAAAAAGAAGGACCTCAACTAATACTATTTCTTGTTGAGACTGCTGCTCAGATCTTGCACTTGAATCTCCAATTCACACCTTGGGAAGAATAACAAAAACTGGAGACAAATAAGGAATATGCTTTTAAGTTTGGGAAAAATACGTTAAAGCAAAACACTGAAGCTTATCAAAGAAAACCTTGAGCTTAGCCTGAAAATATCTACTCAGAAAACAGAAATTTGATATCAGGGAACTTTTTAATTTGGGAACATGAATTTGTAAAAGACCATCATGATCATTCCATCTATAAGCCTGACATTATCAGCAAGAGTGCAATACAGACCTACTCCAAACAGAGTATAAAAATGAACTCCATGTGCCCTTACAGTCTTTGGATGACACAATATTTTTAAATAGTCCAGAGCAAATTTAAAATGCCTGCAATAGGCCAAAAGACATGTCTATAATGTCTGAAGGAATGTCAGGGAAGAAAATCAAGAACATTGCCAAAGCCTTAAGCCCTTGCAGGAGCGAGGAACTTTTTAAATAAACTGACCTGAGGAAGCAGGTCATCCCCTTGCTCTGAATGTCAGAATGCTTCTGCCTACCTCACCTAGAAGAAGTAGTCCATCATGACTCCAGCCCTGGTGACTGATTTATATCTGAGCCTGTGATTATGATACACTAGCCAAGCAGCTGAGAATTTCATGAATTATTAATAGATCTTTTCGACATACTGTCTCCAGCTGTGAAAGTCTCCAGTGACGCAAAGGAAGGGAAAAATACCAATCCGTTCCTTCTCTCCCCCCCTGTGAAGCAAGCGAAGCATTGAAGGGATACCTAAGGAACAAATGGCCTTATCTTCCCCCTCCCCCAGCTTTCTTATTAATTCTCTAAAATTAAATAACAGTTTGAAGAAATATTTGATAGTAGATTTTGTCTATTTTTTTAAGATGTCCATCCTCTAAGAAAAGCTAATTTGTAAAAGTCTATAGCCAATGACAGAGAAAAATCACCTTATAACAAATTATATCCGTGCCTTATAAACAAAAAAAAATAAACTGTTTAATTTGTTAACATTAGGTTAGAAATCCTCTTAAAGACTTCTTTATGCTTGGTCCCAGCTGAAACTTTTGGTGATCATGAGTGGTACTAATAGATTACATAGTGTGTAAAGGTGTTTTTTCTGATAAGTTTGAAAAGAACAAGCATTTCATTTTTCTTACCCTTCTCTTGTATTGCAAGATTGGATCATTGCAGAACCCAGCTCCAAAACCATACCAAAAAAAAGAGCTAGATCTTCCTAGCTCTTTGCAATTGTGCTTTTTTTTTGGTCCTCTTTTCTTGTTCCCTTTCTGGCACGATACTCCTTACCTATTCCTTCAGCTGCCTCAGTTTCTCCTTGGTATACATTGATTGATCCTGTCTTCCTCTTTTCAGCCATCCATTCCCCATGCTGTTCTTTCTCTTTTCATTTAAAATTACATATGACATTACAGGCAAAATATCAAGCACATTCACTCATGCGGATTTTTGCTCATCACTTGTATTTTTAACAGGCAAAAAGCCATATACTAAGTTCTTTGTTACTAAGGAGAAGAAGAAATCATGCTAAACACACACAAAATTTCTGCTAAACACTTGTTTCTTGGAACCTGAACTATGACAATTTAATAAACAAGGCAAGTAACACTTTTTATATTTGTTAATGTTTCAATTTTAGTAATAGTTTTTTTTTTATTGTTGGTGGTGACATTTTTTCTTTTTTTGTGTAGGGTTCTTTTTTCAAATTGACTTGGGCGTTTTTAAGGGAATAAAGATTGACTGACAGAAAATCAAGCTGTGTTAATTCTATGCTGTATTGTTGTTGGAGATTATTTTCAGTTTAATTGAAACCCATATTAAAACTGGAAGTTGTGCTGAGGTTGTACATTCCTTGTTCTGAATAGTTTCATCTTTTTGCCACAAATCCTTGCAGTGCGACCCTATGGGATCTAAGCTGCACCTACCTAATAGCTTCCTGTGCACCACTGAAGAGGCTTCTCAATTCAGGTAACCTGCTTTACACCAGTGTCACCTGTCTGTTAAAACTGGGGATCCTGTAACAAAAAAGGCACTCTACTGGTGTAGAAAGCACAAAATGGAGCAGAAAAAAAACAAACCAAGGATGTATAAGCCCTTCCCAATCACTGACAGGATTACTGCAAGGCACACCATGATGCTGTATCAGAAATTGTTAAGACAGCCCTGAAGGTGCTTGCTTGGCTGCTTGGAAGCAGCGTTGCCTGTCACGTACAACCCGTCACCAGACTCAGGAAGCTGCTGACCCTACTCTGACAGACAGCAAAATATGGGTGCTGGAGCATCTGATTCCCAGATGGTGAATAAAAGACACAGAGATAGGGGAGGCTTGCCTTGTCTAAGGGAACATCCCAGGGCACTGGGGAAGGGTATTTATGGGTTTCAGTTGGTGACTGCTTTTTGGATGGTAAATGCCTACTTGGAGAGGCTTTTTTTGCAAGAATGGCCACAGCAGTTATGTGCCTGGTTTCATGGACAGAGAGAACAGCCTATAAAGTCCATGTGCCATGATTTACCTGCTGCTCAGTTTTGCCTCTCAACACTACTCCACTCTTCATAACTGGAAAGTAGCATGAACATTTATTACACCTTGTTAAAATCTTTCTTTCCGTGGCCTGTTTTCCTGAGGCGGTGAATTCTCACCAAATTACGTTATTTGCCTGTAACTTCATGCACAATTTAAACCAATGTAATTTGGAATGGCTGCCAAAAAGATCAATGCCACAAACTGCATGCCTCTGGCCAGCAAATTTCTGCCTTTGAGCTGCCACCTCTGTTAGGCTGGCACAGGAGTTCAGGTGGTTGCTTGCTGAACTGGATCAACATACTGATTGAAGCTGAAATTAGTTCCTAATGGCCAGTTTCCCTGTGCAGCCCACTGTGCAGCTCACAACTCCCCTTGTAGGTATGAAGAAGCAGATATCATGGAGATGTCAGTGAAGAGCTGGTAGCAAGGGAAAGGCAGGACTGCATCTTCCAGAAGCAATGCTGACTTACAATGTTCACAAATACGTGGCTGCAGATGAGACCATGATGCCCTCTGCCCATCCTAACAGCATTTGATTGTACTGGCCATTTCAACCATGCTGACAGATGTGTAATAACAGGTAAAGATATCCTCATATTTCTCTAAACATAAAAGCCAAAGGCAGAAGGAGCAATTAATTAGTGCATGGAGAGTGAAAGGCACCAAAAATCTTTACAAGGGATGCCCTGCTCTTTTGCCCTCCTTCTCAGGAGGTCAAGAGAGAATTGACCCAGCAGGAGGTGGGCCCAGTACTGTGTTCACTATGGCTCCATCTCTCCTGTCTCATGTCCTGTTTTCCCTCCTCTACAATTCTCATTTCATTATCATCAGAGGAATTTAAATATGTTGCTGAGCAAACCACACAAGGCTCCTGCAGCAACTGTGCTAGCCCTCACCTGCTAGGCAGCACCAAGACACGCAAAACCCGGCTGAAGGCTAGGCAAAGGGTGTATTTCCCAAGCCATTTCTTCCCTCCCCTTCTAAATAAAAAAACTGTAAAATAGATTTCAGCTGCCAGACATGATGCTTTAGAGAGTTTATAAAACACTGTGAAAAAATGTGTTACTAAAGCTAGTGGATCTAAGATAAGCAGATCTTCTTGGCCCAGACAAAGACCCTTAGCTGTTTGAGGAGGAAGACTAAGAGTAGGAATAGCCTCTCACACCGCCTGCCTGCAACATATGGACCTTTACTAAATCTGATTTGAGCAGGTTTAACTTATTTGAATGTAAGCCCTACTAAATATTTGGAGAGTAGTTCAGATTAGAAAAGAAAAAAGACCAACCCCTGCCTTTTTCTTCTGTATGACACAGTGTCAGCTGTGTAGGGCAGAAGAATAAATATTGCAGACAATGCTGGAAAAGAAGAATATAGATATCTCTGACAAATGGTTCCAGTGACACAGTCGAAGCACTCCCACTCAGTTATCTGAAGCAGCTACCCATCTAACATGAGCTTCACTGTCACTTTAATCCCTAGCTCAAATTTTGTCTAGTAGAAGATTACTTAAACAACAAAATGATGGAGAACTAAACAACAAGTACTTCATTGTTCCATTAGGTGCCATTGCCTTTTTCAGTCCTATTCACCTCACCTGTGCCTCTATAATCTCTTTTCATATTGTTGAGTTCAGTTGCAGACACCTTCTCTTTTGCTCTCTGTGGAAAGCTTCTTTTCTACCATTATTAACCATAATAACACTAAATGAGTCAAAGAGAAAATTTAAGTAGGAAAGGTAACAAGCTGAGTAGAGGAGGTAGAAAAATTGCTGAAAGGACTGTTGAGTACAAAAGCAGTGATGTAGAGAGGAATAAGATGAAACGCACGAAAGGGTTAAGAGAGGAGGAAAAGAAAGTCTGAGTCAATGCAGAGTAGGAGTAGGTGATTAAGAAGAAATCAAAAAGTGGAATGTTAAAAGGAAGGAAGAATTTTGTTACAGTGAAATCAGAACTGCAAGTAAAAAGAAATGAAAAGACAGAGAAAATCCTGAATAGGCTGAAGGAAGGAAATTGTACTCCACACCTTTTCTATAATGTGAAGAACCTGAAGCAAATGAACAAGAAATTATGAAATTAGAATAGACTGGGAAGAGAATAAGAACAGGAGAGTGAGCCACAGTAGGAGAGGAAATTAGAAAAAGTAAAAAATATTTGTTTGGTATATGGAGGGGAAGAAGCTGACGGATATAGATATCAGTCTATATGTTATATTCACCTTATTTTCTTTGGAAATGAAGCAGTCTTTCCACAGGGAGTGTTAAGTTGGAGTTGAATGACATAAAAGGGAAGTAAAAAGAATATTTCAAGCTTTTATAAACTGGGGGAGGGGCATTTACAAGAGAAACACTGCTTTAAATAGTAATTATTTATGGAGAAAGACCATCGTCAAAATGTCACCAAATACATACCTGCAACACATACAGATAAGTCAGATACATTTCATACACCCTTCTCAAACATATATTGTCTTCAATAGATTCCGTCTGGTATGTTAGTTGGATTTTGTGCTATTTACTAGCTGAAAAAATCCCAAAGCAAAACATTTTGTCTGGCATAGAGCATTATATGGGCATTTGGCTTGCTACTGAGGTAAGTGAAAGACGATGAACTTGGCTTTGCTGTTGCCTAATCACAGATGATGTTCCTTAGCTATTATCTACTTGTGCAACAATCCCAAGCTTCTATAAATTGATTCTAAGCATTTCTGAAGCATGACACATTCATAGCTTTCTAATGTCTAAAAGCTAAAGACAGTGGCTTGTCAGGAATTCCCCGCACATTCTTCCTATTCTCTTAGATCATTCCTATCCTTCTGAAATGCCCTGCTTCCTCCTTTTTTTGTAATACCTGAGTGCCTTTCACTGTTATTGTCTTCCAGTGTCTTCATGGTTCTCTTTTCAATATTCTTGAGCCCTGTTTGAATACTGTTCTGGTACATACGCACATCTTAAAAGTGTGTTGAGCATGCACCAGTGCAGTTGTAGCTAAAGGACGCATTTGAGAACAGCACTGCTACACACCACAGGAGTATTGAAGCTCACTAGTTTTTATCTCTGAAGAAATACTGCTCCATCAGAGAGTGCCGATTAAACAGGACATATGGATCCTGCAGGAGTCCGTCAAAAAATCCAGCAGAAATAATACAGGTTTCCAGGCAGCCTGCCTTGACAAGGCACTAGCCAGTTGGCTGGCGGCAGGGTGGGCAGGCTGCCGGCTCCCCGGGATCCTCCGCTTCCCTGTGGGAGTAGTTGGCTCCTCGGGCAGCCAACAAGCCAGCGCGGCAGCTGGGCAGCTGAGCATCCAGGAAAGAAATCAGAGAGGTGGGAAGCAAAGGAGTTTGGCAGCTGGCAAATGAAGAGAGACATTAGAGGGATCTCATTCCCGTGAAAAGTGTCAAGTTTCTGACTTCTCATCCTGATCCAGGAGGACAGATATACACGTGTGTGTGTCTATATATATGTAAAAAACACCAACATATATGTATGCCTATGTATATGTACACCTATTTTAAAATGTTATTTCTTGTGAGAAACAAAATCCTTATTCCAGCTGGCTGTAGTGAATTGTTGCTGTCCTTTGCCATGAAGTTTCTAAGTAGGCATCTAGAGGCCGAAATTTGGGAAGCTAATTCCAGGGAGCCCAGCCAAACAAAGAAAATGTGACATTGTGACTGCACGTGATTACAATTAAATATGATCCAGGGGATGGGGTTAAACTGAGGGAGTCTAGCTTTTTTAGACTTTTTAGCTTTTTTTGCATTAAATAATCATCACTAAATGCTTTTTAAAGCTTTATTAAATATGAGGAAAACAGGAAGGCAAGAGGAAATAAATATAAGTAATATATTTATATTTACAAAAATATATGTATTTGAAGTAGGGCTTCTGTGTCAGCAATATTTGTTCTTACATTTCTCCTACTCTTATTCTTTGTAAGAAAAAATTCCTCAGTTTGACTGTCTCCAGATAAAAGATAAAACATGAGCTGAGAGGATCTTGAAGTCTTTCTGAAGATTTTCTGATCCTGGTTCTTTAAACCAAAGGGCAAATTGAGGGAAAGATTAAAGGAAAGAACAGAAAAGGCAGGAAACGCTGTGGCGTGTCTCTAGTATGGACATCACTGCTTCAGAAAGAGAAACGATTTCTCTGTCTTGGCAGCTACTGAAGGATGTGGCCAGCAGAGCCACGTGAATATGCTGAGGATGTTACTATCAGCTGGTCAAAAGCTGAAGTAGTGTGATGAGGGATGCAGTCCTGGCTGGCTGGATCAACCTTCTCGGTTTTGCCTGGCCAATGTACAGAGCAGGGGAGAGAGGGAAGACTGAGGCAGAGACACCCAAGTGTCTTGAAGGCACTGGTGACTGACCAGGACAAACAATATAAAGCCGCAGTCAATGCTTTTTAAGAACTGGCTTCCTCCCCTTGTAAGCATGACAAGGGGAAATCATAAAAAGAAAGAAGTGAAGTATGAAAGAAGCAGGAAGCCTTCTCATTTCAAGATATGATTGACTTGGATGTGGAAACCACTCCTTCCCTAAGCCTTAAACAAGTACTAAAAGACATAACATTTTGTTTTCTTTTAAAGAAATAATTTTTCAAACCTTATTTATTAGATAATATCTAATTAAAGACAATCTCCTGGAAAATTGAAGTAAATTTAAACTAAAGTTAGAAATATAATATTTCTTGTATTGATAGTGAAACGTTTCTTCTCAAGTACCCAAATAATTTAGTACAGTCAACTTGCAACATAAATATTGCTATCAATGCCAGTATGCTTTGATCTTCTTAATACTGGCAGGCCCCTGTTGCCTCCCACTCTTGATTTTGTTAACAATAATTTAAGCAGCAATCCTTTTGAGATAAAAGGATTGCAACTTTATGAAAATATTCTCTTACAAAATTCAAACAAACATTCATAAAGCTTGTCAGGCAGCTTTGCTTGTCTTGTATTTCCATGGTGCATGACTGAAATCCTTGGGCTGTGCTGAGCAGTTTCCTGATGCGAGCCAGTAGCAGTTCCTGGGGAGAGTTGAAGCTGGTTGTGAGATGATGCCAAAATCTCTTGCTCTGCTAAACTGCAAGCAGGACGTCATCTCCTGCACTCATTTTGCCACTGTGGATGCAAAAGCCCTGCTCAGCCCACAGAAGAACAAGGCACCCCGGTCCCATCCCCGGGCTGACTGCAGTTCCCCGGGTCATGGGTAGGAGCCTAGCACCCTCCTTAACACCTGGACACAAAAAAAAGAGTCAAACATACCCCAGATACATGGAAGTAGCCTGTTATTTTTTTTTAAGAGACTTGCCTATATAAAAAAGAATAAAATAAATAAATTGATAAAGAATAAAATTAAATAAAATAAATATTCCCTCAGAATTTCCTATATGTTCCTATGACATATAGCTGCTTAATACTGCCAGAAACAATTTTTTTCATCCATTCAGTTTTTTGAATTGTAAATCAGCACATTTTATTTCTCATGATTGCTCTTTGCTGTTTTTTATTTTTTTTGGGGGGAGGGGTGTAGGGGGTGGGGATGGTTGTCAAGTTTCCAAAGTTTTGTTTACTGCTCCAAGGACCTTGGAAACATCCATTTTAATGAATGAAAAATGAAATTTTAATCAATATTCTGCTTTTAAATAAAATATCAGTTTTCATCGTACTTGGTGAATCTAGATTATACAGTGATATTTCATAGAATCATAGAATGGTTTGGGCTGGAAGGGACCTTCTAGATCATCTAGTTCCAACTCTCTTGCCATGGGCAGACACCTTCCACTACACCACATTGCTCAAAGATGCGTCCAACCTGGCCTTGAACACTTCCAGGGAGAGGGCAGACACAACTTCCCTGGGCAAACTGCTCCAGTGCCTCATCACCCTCATTGTAAAAAATTTCTTCCTTATATCTAGTCTAAATCTACCCTCTTTTAGTTCAAAGCCATTGCCCTTGTCCTGTTGCAACAGGCCCTTATAAAAGGCCCCCTTCTTGTAGGCCCTCTTCAGGTACTGGAAGGCTGCTATAAGGTCTCCCCAGCGCGTTCTCTTCTCCAGGCTGAACAAACTCAACTACCACAGCCTTTCCTTATAGGAGAGGTGTTTCTAGAAAAAAGATGTCAGTTGAAGTACTTCAAATCCCCGTCTATAATTGGCAACACAAATATGGATGAAATTTGAGGCTTCTGAAAAAAATGCATCAGTTAATTTGTAAGAGGAGGTGACTTCTCTCAACATGTTTAGAAATGTATATAAGCCATTTACTAAAAAAATGGAAAACATAATTTTTTTCCCAAATTTGTTACACCTAATTCCCTAATCTAGAGTCCAGATAATGTAGCTGAAGTATAAAGCTGCACATAGCAAAAAAAACCCTTATTTTTTGTTAGTTATAACACAGCTGCAATTTTGGCATCACTCATGGCAAATTTATGCTATCATCTTTCAAGCATAAATATCTACAACTTCGAATAAATTTAGTGACATTGAGCCATTGAAGATGTGTTTTGAATTATTTATTTGTAGGTATGCAGACCTTCTGAACACTGAACAATCAAAATTAAAGATGTTGAAGAAAATTACTTAGATCATTATTACATTGTTGGTTCTGTACGCGTAGTACCTTCATTAAAGGCTGTTCAGACATTGGATATAAATTTTTCAAATATTAATAAGAGGTTAGGCACTTGTTTTTCTTTGCCTTTGATTAATTTCATAGGTGCTGGTAGGGACAATTCTCCTTTACATGTTTAAATGGGTAGAATTCTTACACAGCAAGTGTTTCCCTGTTTTTTTCTATCACGACCAATGTGATAATGATAAACAAAAATGTGGCAATCAGTGCTTTTCATTGAGAAGATCTCACGGTACTTCTTCTCACAAGATTTGTGCTAGAAGCAAGGAATTTCTCCCTCAGGCAACCAAGTTATCTCATGCTTGGGAATTCCAATTTGTTAATCCCCTAGAGCTCTCTCATCCAGGTGTTTCCTGTTGAAAACATGAGCACAGTCTCATATGAATGATCTTATTGGAGAGCTGTGTTGTAACAGACAAAAACATCTAAGTAAGGTAAAGAAAAGCTAGCATAAAAGGTGCGCATTTCATGTGATGTAATACTCCAATTTAAAAAAAAATCATCAAGAGACTCAGTAGGCTGAGAAGGTACAGCACCATCTTCAACATTGTAACACGTTCAATTTCAGGTAAATTATATAATTTCTAGTGCATTATCTTAGTGGGACAGTAACTTTAGTTTATTTGTTGCCAATAGATGGCAGTGATCACTCACAAAATTCAGGTGTCAGGAGATGGGTAGGTATTCAGGCAGATCCTTCTGTAAATCCTGGAACTATTGTTATTATTATTGTGCTCTTAACCAGAACATTACCATACTTTCATATATTCTGGTATCGGGTAGTCCTTGGATTAAGAAAACCTCTTTTGATGCCTACTTTGAAACCAGTTCCATGTCTTGCTATCAGCCTACTGGACTGAAGCCTTCCCAGTAAGATATTCATCGCTTCGCAGCAGGCAAGCGGACAGGTGTACTTCTTTTGCATGGTTGGTAGGCATCTGTTCTCTGCAGCCTTCCCTTTCTTCTTTCCATTGTGTCTCTCATGTTTAATAGGCAGCTACCAAGGGTGATGCAGCAGGCAGTCACCACTCTCTTTGGAAAAGTACACTCAAAAGCAGTTTGATAGCCAACAATCTTTTGGGGATGAGGATGCCAAATTGTCTGAAGAAATGGTCTTGTGTCACTGGTGATGCAAAGAATCTTCTCAGCTGGTGTATGAGATGATAGGTTTAAAATCTCTCCTTTCACTTCCTGTGAGAAAAACTAAAATCATCTAGAATTGCTGTGCTGTCAGCATGAAAGCAACAGAAAAGAAAAGCAAATCTTCACCAAGTCACTGTTCATCTTTTTCTGATCCAGATGCTACTTACTGGGCATGAGTCCTCTGTAGCTCTCAGCAGCATGGATGTATTTTCCTGAGCGACTCAGAACATGCAAACACTCATGTTCACTCCCTACAAAGATCAGCCAGCTCCTTGAAGGCTCTGAGTATGCATATGATGAAATATACAACACACTCAAAAGTTTCTCTTCCAGCACTTGTGTGGCTTACTGAGACATAAGGTGACTTCAGCTCAAATTTTATCTCTGACAGCTGTGCCTTCGCCAGCATATTTCAGTCCATATCAAGCCATCTCATAGCTTTTGTAAAGAAGTTAACTACTCCTTTACTTTGTTTTAACTACTTCCATGGCCAGTCTCAGTTATTTACTTTCCACTCATGTCTTCAGGAGTCTTTGAATTGACTAATCACCACAGATCTATTAAAGAACTCAGACATTTAACTCCTGCTTTGAATGCCGAAGTCCAAACTGTAGATCCTCAAAATATCACATTTATCTGTCACCTAATCATGGTTCCATCTGCAGTCTTAAGGCACTTCTGTTTCCATAGAGTTTTCTAAATATTTAATGATCAGTCAGGCATGAAATTTTTCCTAAAACTACAGGATAAATGTCATGGATGTGAACACCATAACAAAGAAATATCCTCTTTCCAGCCTCAAGCTAAGCTTCTGACTTCCTAGAGGAACTAGTGATAACTGCAGATACATGTCAAACCGTACAGAAAGACGAAAGGGATGTCTCCCTATAGTACTGCAAGTACCAAATGAATTTCCACTTCATTTCTAGTACAACTGGTTGAATTTTTATCTGGGACGTTTTCCCCAGATGTAAAAGTTTCCTCTACACGAAGGACTACTGTCCAAATCTCAGCTGCAGTACTCTAATTAACATAGACGAGTGAATATGTGAGATCAACTATTCTTTACTAATTTTGGTTACAGTATCTTAGGATGGGAACATCTTGGGGTTTTAAGATAGACCGGGGTAGGGATGAATGGGCATTTCTCACCTGCCAGGCAGCATTGAGAATTCCCCATGTGAGTCAGGAGCTCTTCTGTACTAGACACTTTCTTTCATAGGTAACGAAATCTTGCCTGAAGGATTTCTTTATGTAAGTAGACAAGACAGACAAAAAACGTGGAAGTATTGCTCTATCTGTTTTGCAGATGAGACACCGAGGTACAAAAAGATGAAATGACTCCTTTACTTAAGACCACAGGAGTATCAGAAACTGATCCAAGGTCTCTGAAGTCCCACATCACCACCTTAAAAACAAGATAATTCTTCTTGCACTGTGAAGATGACACCACAGGAAATGTCAAGTATTTCTAAGTGAGCTCAGAGCCCTGAGGCAGCCTGAAAACAGCAGCTGCTGTCAATATCATAGAATAGAATCATACAATGCTTTGGGTAAGGACCTTTAGAGGTCATCTAGCCCAACACCCCTACAGTGAGCAGGGGTATCTTCCAATAGACCAGGTCACTCAAAGTTCCATCCAACCTGGCCTTGAATGTTTCCAAGGATGGTGCCTCCACTACTTCTCTGGGCAATCTGTTCTAGTGTTTCACCACCCTCATGGTAAAA
>Ga0065711_1039789_pt1 | contig 17491 bp, 20 predicted proteins | sample Hoacrofraction12_FD_59098 | JGI IMG/M metagenome (GOLD analysis project Ga0065711, IMG submission 59098) | Hoatzin crop microbial communities from Cojedes, Venezuela - Epithelial fraction 12 v2 (version 2) | ecosystem: Host-associated > Birds > Digestive system > Esophagus > Crop | place... | reverse complement strand
AAAAAAAAAAAAAAAAAAAGATTTCTGTCAGATGACACACCTCGGCACTATCCACTTTCCTTCAGCAGAATCTTTCCAGCCCCATCCCACCACAGCTCAGCTTCCTTCTTCTCTCAGGTCTAAGCGGAGCCCTGTGTTTTCTCTCAGGCCGCAGGCAAGCTGTGCCAGGCACTGCTCCCACAAAACACATCTCCAGACTAAGTTCTCCTGGTAGCTCCAGCCCATTAACAGTCCGCAGCGATACTGCCCTACGCTTTACCTTCCCCCTGTCCCCGAACACTAACAGAATCCAGCTGTAACGCTACGGTCTCTGCAGAGCTGTGGACAGAGCCCCACAGCCACTGCTCAGACCTGGTCACCTGGCACGTGGAAGCTTAGGGTTGGGTCCGGGCGAGGCACAAGAGAAGGAGAGCACGGGATGCTGGTTGGAAGTGGGCTGAAAGTACATGGCAAAAGGGAAGTGGGTACTGTCAGGAGACATGGGACGGGAGAAATCTCCCTGCTGGCCAGGGCGAGGGGATCTCTTCTTCAGTTCACCAGGAAAAGGACAGTTTAAATAAAAGAACCTCAGTTACAACCGGTAGAAAGAGCAAGCCCAGCGTCCCAGTCAGAGCAGGCTGGAAAGCATCAAGGAGCAGGAGGAGCAGGGCTGCTCCATGGCAGAGGACATGCCAAGAACCAAAGGCGGCCACCGTGGAGGCAACACTCACCAGCCAGAGCGCGGTTCCACGACAGCTGAACAGGACTGCCAGAACAGGGTCCATCCGCTTCCCTGGACAAGACATTGTGTCAAACGAGGTTCAAGGCCCTTTCAGGGAGCCCAGGCAGGAGAAGCACGAGATGGTGCTACCCACAGGATTAAAGACAAAGCTAAATCCTGGTGTGAAGTCCTTCCACAGGACAGAGCTGAAGACGCACGTGCCTAAAGCACGAGTTAAGCAAGGACTGCAAGGCGAGGCTTCAGATTAAATGAAAACTCCCAGCACAATGGGCAGAGAGTGTGCAGCTGTGGGCCCCAAGTGAGCCTCGTCAGGCTAATTAAGTGCCCTGCCTGCAGCCCCCCCCACCCCAAGGTTTGTCTTCACACCGCAGGGAGACCTGGGGACCAGCTGTGAAACAAGCTGGTTGCTGAGGGGGTGTTTCAGGGGGCACACAGAGCCAAGGCAGGAACATGGCATGGGGGACTTGGAGCTAGGTCACAGTTATGGCAGTGACATGGAAATGGAACAGGGACGTGACAGGGGGAACTCTAGGACATGTAGACCAGTTCCCTTTCCCAGTTTCACAGCAAATATCCATTTGAACCGGGCCCAGCCTGGTCTAGGTTCCATCTGGCAAGTTCTCCTCCTCATTTCCATGCACCCCATGGTAGTACGTGAATGGCAGGAGCACAAGGGTTTGTTGGGTGGGGACTGGGACTTTGGGGTGTCTGTATGTGCATAAAGATGGCGGTGGGTGTATGCAAATGAATTTACGTACAGGTACGCTCGTATAATAAATGCTATGGCAGCGCATGCTGTTTGTGGAACGATTGCTCTCATCGATACACTGAACCACCTTCATTTTTGTGCAACACCTCCGAAGACACCCAACAACATTTCACTCCTGCAGAATAAAAACCCGTTAGTGTGGGTGGGTCTGTGGGAAGGAGGCAGCAGCTGGAGCAGAAACGAGCTGTGGTTCCTCCCCTGTACTGGCTGACACTGCAGCAGGGGGACGCTGCCTTTCCTGGCAGCCAGAAGAGCCACCCAAAGAACTGCCCCAGACGCAGCGCCCAGGAGCTACGATCCCCTTTCGGCTTGACGTGATCCTCATTCCTTCCAGAGAACAGAATTTCCGCAGACCCGGCAGGTCTGCCAGTGGCACTTTGCACAGAGACCCCCGGCTCCATCCCAGTGCCGGGGGGAGCTCCCTGACCCCCACGAGGCTCCTGGCGTATCCCAAGGTTGCCTTGTACGGTTCAAATCCTGGGCTTCACTGTGAGAGCTGGCTCCAGCGAAGCCACCCAGAGGCGTGAGTACCCAGCACCTCTCTGGAGCAGGCCCTGCATTTGCAGTTTTATTATCCACTTTTCTTTTAATGTCCTGCACACTTGAGAAACCCTGTGTGAGAGTCAGAATGAGAGAGGGAGAAAGAGAGAGAGAGGGAGTGAGCGAGCTCATCATGCCCATAAAAGGGACAGATTCTGATTAGCTGAAGTTATAAAAATGATTTATACTTGCAAACATTATTTCTACTTGTATTGTTTGCCTGCAAGCGTTAACATCACGTCATGGACACTGTAGCCAGACTCAGTCATCCCTTGAGACAGGACAGATGGCTAACGTCCCCTTCCCATCAAAGAAACCCCCCAACGCAGAATTGGGGTGACCAGAAGAAAGGCTTTGCTCTGGCTCCTGGCACTTCCGAGCCTCACGGGAACATTCATCGTCGTGCAGCCAAAACAGAGTCCCAGGCAGCGAGAAGAGCGATCCTGATGTCGGCTTCCTCCCCTCTCTGCTTGGCGTTTCCCGAGCAGGAGCAGCACGCTGAGTCCTGCCTATATTGTGTGCTTTCCCCGCCTCCTGCCAGCCCAGATCTGGGTTTATTTCCTCATCCGTGATTATTGTAAAGAGGAGCAGAATGAAATGCAGATGCAAAACATGCTCGTAAGAATTTCCTCTCTCTCTCTCCCCCATCTGCCAGAGAATAGATTTTAATCTTTAATCCATGAGCAATCAGCGAACACTAGCGAATTGCAAATTACAGATGTTTTACTGTCTTTGGCATTTTTAGCTTCCTCGCTTCCCCACTGCCACTCAGTGTCTTTCTCACATCCTCCCCTCTTCTGCATTCATCGAATGCCACACGCCATCACCAAAACCATATGACACTGTCATCATTTGGTAATTAAACCTTTACTCACTTTAAATACGCAAAGCTGGCTGGGGTAAGCAGCTCTTAACCCTTTCCTGACAGGCTCTGTGCATATCTGGAATGCAGGGAAGGGGGGGACGGTGGACAGAATGGCAGGTGAGGGGAAGCCCAAAGTTTGAAAACATATCCAAGTGCTGATGGCTTTCCTTGAAAGCATCCCTGCTCTCAGAGAGGCCAAACTAGACACAAAGGTCTCTGCTTGTTTCCGTTCACCTTGTTGTCTGGGCTCTGTGGTACTACTGGAAGAGCAGAGCCCAGGCTCCTCTGCTAAACAACTCCCGGGGGCTGCTAGAAGACACTAGGTCCCTGATAAAGACAATCTCCAGGAAAGCTCACTGCAGCTTTAGTCCTGCACCGCTTTTGTACTAAGCAGTTACAGACTCAGCCCCAGACTAGCCCTGGCTGCTTGAGGCTGTTTATCAGCACAAGCTGGCCCAGTCTGAGGTCCTTGGATTAATTCCTTGCTGCCCAGATCGAGACCTCCAAAGAAAATCAAGTGCAGGGGCAACAGACATCAGATACAGGAGCACGGGCAACCCCTCAAGAAAGTAGGTTTGTAACCACTCTTCCTTTCTCCTTCGCCCCCTGGCAAGGTCAGTACAGCTGAACCCCCAGGCATCCGACTTCATTCCTGGGAGCGTACTTCAAGTGCGAAGGACAGGGAAGAACTCCTACGCTGCCCCAGCTGCAAGCCTATAGCGCAAAGACAGAGCATGGCACAAAACGCCTTCAGCAAGCGCTGCTGCAGTGGCACGGGTCTTTTGTCCCAGGGTGGCTTCCAGCAGGGACCGAAGCACCAGCGAGCACCCATCCCCACCAGTCTGTCAGCAGCCCGAGTTCCCAGCGGAGGTCACATGGCAATTCCTTATCGAAGGAGCCCAAGGTAAATCAGAGACAGGGAGAGAGAGCGCCGTGGCAAGAGAGAGAGGGAGGGAGGGAGGCAAAGGGAGAGAAAGGTGGCTGCAATTATTTTGCCATAGATTGGCAGGGCCTGCTTTCCCTGTAAGAAGACTGCAACATTTGGGGAAACATAAATAACAGTTGACAAGAGACGGCACCGCAGAGACAGGCAGTAATTGTTTCACCTCCCTCTGTGCCCTGTCCACTGCGGGCTCCCAAGGAACTACCTTTGTATCTTAGCTCGAGGCGGCAGCTCAGGGCCCCTCCGGACCAGGAACAGCGAGAGCCTTAATCATTTTCTACAAGTTTGTCAATTTAACAAGTGTTTGCCCAAGGGGCACCTGTCTTCCTGCCTGCCTTTATTCCTCTCTCTGCTTGTTTGTTTGTGAGCTGGTGCATTCTGGCTGCTATCACTCGCGCACCAGCGTCGCACAAGCCTGGCTCCAAGCAGGATGCGGCCACCACTGAAGCAACATGGTTAACCCCAGTTTCAGAGGTTACTAACTGGTATCCTCTCCACTTTCTGCCTTCATCTGTTTTTTTTCCTCCACCTCTCCTTCACGTACGTGCAGGCTGCCGCAGTCACAGGAGAAACAGCAATCCCTCCCTCCGTCCCTGGCTGCGCCCCGGCACCGCAGACGGAGCTCACCCCCCGGCAGCTGGAGTCGGACTCCTCAGACGGCTGAGCGCTGGCTGCCCCTGAAGAGCTGCCTTTCAGCCCAGTCCCCCAGACCCGGGGAGCTCTGGTTCGTCAAAACACTTTGGAGTGGCATCGGGCTGCTGGGTGACTCGGCTGAAAGCCCACATGCGCTGGGCGAGGAGGAGGAGGGCAGGAGTGAAGACCGGCTGCTGATGGGAAGGGTCTGAGCTCCTCTGCCTGCGCTGGGGCCCCGGGCCCTCTCGCAGTGCAACAGCTTGAAACACAGAACTTGGGCATTTCCACAGTATTTCAGACCACTGAAAAACAGGTCCTGAATCTGCTTTTCTTTCTATTTTTCCTTTCCCACTTTCCATAAGAAAGGATTAAAGTGCCCGATTTTAAATGTATTCTTCTGTTTCAGACTTTTCAGGCCAGGGTTACTTTCACAGACATGGTTCCAATTAGCCATAACCCTCAGTATCATTGCAACGTGGAATCAGAACAACTCAGCATTACCTCAACAAAATTCTTTACTCCCTCTCACATCACTCTGAGCTTATGCACTGAGAAACCATTGGACTTCAGTGCCCAAGGTTCCCGAGCCTTGGCCTTAACCCTAGACTTAGCTCAAATCCTGAACTTCACAGCCAAGTCACCCATCTCTACAGCAAGGTAGAACACAGGACACACAAGCTCAGAGACATCAGATCTCTTCCTATAAATGCCCAGCAGATTCTGGTAAAAATTAAGGCCATTCAGTCTTTATATTCTGACTTATACCCAAGTGATAGCCAGAACTGTCCTCCCATAGCAAGAGAGAACACAGGCATCAGCCCTGGTGAGAGCCAGGCATCTCTCTAAGGTTGATAACCCTGAAGAACACATTAGTTTTGGCTCCCTCAACCTAAAACTTCACTTGAATTGCAATGGACAGCCCACCCTTACAGTAAGGAGAAACTTCAGACTCAGCAGCCGAGAGCCCTGCAGTGTCCAACTAAACTTGGCTCCAGTCATTTAGACAGAGAAGTCTGGGGCTCCAGCAAGACTTACTCTAGTTACATTGTGGGACTATAAAGACTGAAGCTTCTGGTTCAGTGCCCCATAGCGCTGGGCCCTCTCTTTTCAGGAGAAGGCCATGTTTGACTGGCAATATTACAATATTTTTTCCTCTGAATCACTTGTATGGATTTCACCGTTCCGATATTTGAGCACCAACTAATTTTTGGAGGTCTCTTCACAACATCTTCAGACCAGATCAGTTATTGCTATCTTAAAGGCAGGGTACTAACACAGAGTAAATTCAGTTGGTATCTCCTACAACACTGAGCTAAGCCACAAATGGGACCCACACCTCCTGCATGTTCCTATCCTAGATTTTGGTTAGGCCTAAATATTAAACATGTGACCAAATAACCGAAGTGTTCAAAGGAGTCGCTAAAGCTGGGAGCGGGAGGACAGTGCGGGCATTTACTCCATGTGAGATGAGGCAGCGAAGAAGGACTGACTGCCAAGCACATGTTCCAGACAAGGCTTTTATAATGGACCTGGGTGGAGAGAGCTCAGGCAACAGGACATTACTGCAGGCAGTAGCAACAGTCCCAAGAAACCACCCTGCGACTGTCAATGATGCTTTATACTGAGACTGGCCCTGAGCTTTGTACTCAGGTCAGACTTGCTGACTACAAGGGGACACTGGCCTGGACCATGGCCAGTTTGAAAAAGGCAAGCGAAGAACAACCACCAGCCCCTTAGGTTCACATCAGGAAGGTTACATCTCAGGGAAACCATGTGAGAGGCAAAAGGTCTCAAGTTCAATAGAAAATCTTCCGGGATGTCCACTCGTTGGCTTTCCTTGATCTTTGAGACAGTGAAGAAACTCTCTGCGAAAGCCAGAAGTGCCACAACAGGCACTGCTGGGATTGTCACCTCTGAGAAGGTATCAGTGTGAGTAACAACGAGCCACAGATGCCCACGTTTTGCTCCAGCTGCAGGAAGCCCACAGCTGACAGCAGAATCTGTCTCTGTAAGCGGCCCCATGCTCTCGCCAGGCCTGGAACTGCATCACAGCCTTTCCAAGACTCGCTGCCCACAGGCCCTTCGCACGCCAGCAGTGCGTTATAATCTCAGTCTCCTCACCACTGGCAGGCAAGTCTTTAAGAAAAATGGGTGCAAAGCCCAGGAAATGTGTGTCCTTATTAATCACTGTTAGGGCTGACAGGGGAAAGGGAGTCCTGGACCATATCCAGACACAACAAGGCGGGAGGCAGAACTGGAAGGACCACTTCCCAAACAGCCAAGGAGGCCCCAGAGCAGAGCCCAGAGCGACCTGGATGCAACCAGAGATGCTGGAGTGTGTTTATGGGTTCCCTTCAACCTGGCACAAGGATGGACAGGACTGAAGTAGACGTACCAGGGTGATTTCCACCTGCCAGTCTGATGCAGAGAAGTCTCTTCTGCCTTTCTCACCCACTTTGTGGTGAAGAACATCTTCCTGGGTCCTTTATTATGATGATTATGGGTTTAAGCAGAGATGAGCAAGCCACAAAGTGTGGAGCATTTGCCACATCCTGGTCAGAGGACAGGGAGGCAGAAGTGTGGCCACCCTTTGCATCAACCGCAGCCCCTTCCCCCATGGCTCTGGCCGCAGTCTGCCGGGTGCCAGTCAGAGCCATGCTTCTGCGGCACTCATCTGTGTGTCACTGCTGTCAGAGACCCCTGGCAGGACGGGACAGGGATGGCAGATGCCCTTGCTCAGCACTGACCATAAAACACCCACCGCTGTGGAACTAACAGGAGATCAGCAAGGATGTGTTAGGAAACAGATGCGATTGCCCCTGCTCAGTCCTTCCCGTCTCCTTTCTGCAGCTTCGCTGTCTGTTTTGCCAAGGTGGGGGCAAGAGCTGAGGCTGGGCAAGCAGAACGAAAAGGGAGAGCGGGAATGAGTGCTGCAGAACAAAAAGGCATTGCACTTGGGGGGATAGATGATGATGCAGGGGGGGAGTTGAAAGCAAAAGAGTAACAACAAACTTTAGAAATCAGTATGTGACACCAGACACACTGCTGAGGTTTCATCACTGGTTTTCCTCAGGTTTAACTAGAAAGTACATGGCGTGTCCCGTGTGATCCTGGGAGGTAACCAGAGTGTTTCAGTGCAGGCCACTGCCTGTCTATGCCCTCCCTCCGGCACGCTAACAGATCATGTAGGATGATGCAGTTGCCTCCTAGCATGCTGCCCGCCAACACCACAGAGCAGTCTGCGCTGTGAGCTGCAGGGCGAGGCGGAGACATTGGGATACAGCAGACACGCAGCCCAGATGACGGCCACGAAAACAAAGCGGCCAGCCCAGCTCCGTCAGAAGGAATGGGAGGAATATGTGCCCTAGGCCAGGGACCCAGCGGGGAGGCCGCACTGCCCAGGAGTACAGGAGCCCACTTCCATGCTGCTTCTTCCACTCCTCCTGCCACCCGCAGCCGCTCCCCTGTTGTCAGGCTTTGACCAGGCGCTTCCCATCAAAAGCACTCTCAGGACCTGCCTGCCATCTTTCCCAAGCCACAGTAGCTGAGGTTACACGGGAAGATCCCAGAGTGAGCCACGTATTGCTTAAGAGCTCCAGAAAGCAATGGAGTCTTCACTCTTGGAGCTCTTGATTGAAAAAAGCAAGGCAGGAAAATGTTTGGAAGTATTTGACCTGGCCTTCCAGCAGACGGAGGTGAGCAGCTCTTAACCAGAGTAAGCCAGTGGACGCAGTACAAGCCGCTTCCCTTCTCCGTGCCTTTCCTGCTCCTCCCAACCTCTCCCCTCGGCCCGCCTCACGCCCCCCACCCCGATGCCTTTAGTCTGTGTGCGTTCCGTGTGCTTGTGCAGCTCCTTGCACACAGCTGCGCCGGCCTCTGCTGAGCTGCCAGTGACAAACTCCATCGGCACACAGCCCGCTGCGGGGACGGGGAAAGGCCCCGAGCACAAACGAACTTGGATCGGCAGGGAGGGGGTAGCGGGGCACCCAGCAGCACTGCAGTAGCCTTGAGGAAAGGGCCCGGCAAAACCCTAGCAGGAAAGCAACACCAGATGGGCTCGCACAGGGCACCGTCACGTGGACTGAAACCTGGCTGATGGCCCGTAAAACAGAGGTAAGGTAACACGATAATGATCAGCACAGGGGAGGGAAGAGCCAAGTCTGGTATCAGGCCAACTCACAGGTTTATTAATGATATAGAGCATATCAAACATGACAGTGGATGAGACCACATTCTCTGATTTTCAGCTCAGCAGCTAAGGCAGGGCCTAGTGAAGACTCTCCACTCATTTTACACCTATGGTCTGGTACACATAAGGTCTTCTACCACAGCACCAACAATTAGTTGATCGCTTCCCTTTCAAGAATGAAACAAACCTCAGCCTGCTCAGCATCCAAAAGGACACGGGATCAATCCACCCAGCAAAGCTGAAGGCAAGTTCATGTGCTGGCAAAGCAGACTGGGCATGAACACCAGCTACACCATTACAACTGCCCAGGGGTGCTTTCCAATAGCTCAGAAATCCATGATGGCTGAGCCTTTTTTTTGGTGGGGGAGGAGGAGGGTAAGAAATGGGAGGTGTTTGCCCTTGATGACTCTGCCCTCAGCACAGAGTGCTGCAGGACAAGAACATGCCCAGAAACTGCCTGAAATCACCAACACTCAGGGCATTCCCAAGCTCATTTCACCCCACGGTGACTTCTTTGCTTGAATCCCAAGAGACACAAATGAGAATTTGCTGTTCCCCGTTACTCTCTGGGGACATTTGTACAACAGGACGCCACGCCAGCTGCTCCCAGAAAGTGACTATCGAGCTGGCTGCCAGGCTCTGTGCAATCAGCACTTTAATTAGTTTGGCTGTCGGTCTGTGATAACCACGTGCCAGTCACAGAGCAGGCAGGTGCCCTCCCACACCGCTCCGGTGGCATCAGAGAAACCAACCAGAAGGAAAACAAGGAGGAAGGCAGCTTCTCGGCAAGCAGATGGGAAAGTCAGGTCAGAAGAGACAGTGAGCTGGCCCTCAGCTGGGTTACACACATCCCACGAGCAAAGAGGGGTTTCGTTCACGAACGAGGGAAGGAAGCAGCAGCGTCTTCGCAGGGCACCAGAGAGATGAAGGTCTCACTAGATGTAACAGGAGTGAAGCAAGCAAGAGTCAACTTGCAGGTTATGTGGAAGTGCCCCAAGAGAGAGGGTGGAAGCCTTGGAATTATTTAAGTCACTTGAAACTTGCCTGGATCAGGCATCTGATCACACACAGTGAAGAATTAACTTCTGCTGACCACCTCGGGAGGGACAGCCAAAGGACCAACCCATATTCCCTGTGCAGGAGCAGTTCCCACCAGGACGCAGCTGAAGAAGCATTCAGCTCTCCCAGAGCATCGCCCAGCGGGCAGCAGTGCAGCCCGACGCAGGCAGAACAATACCAAGGGTTCCTTGCAGGCTCCCGAATCCGTACAGGGAAGTTTGGCTCATCATCAGCCCCTGATGTGAGTTCCTTCCTTTGCCCAAGCAGACTGCTGATTAACTAGGAATTAAGCTGGCATGAGACAAGAGCTTGTTGATGTCTCTATAATGCTTCAGCTGATAGACAAAAATAACTTGTGTTGTCTGCTCTGCTTCGTCTTCTGCAGACGTGCCTGGTACTGCCGGACCGCCAGCCCAGGCAGTCCCGACAGCGCAGTTTTACACATGTACTCAGCAGGAGGAGACATGCCGCTCGCTCACACTCCCTTTCCTACACATACGTGTCCAACCACGTGCAGACTCACGCATTCACACGTGTCCCCGCACGCTCACGACTCACCCGCACACGCATTCGCACACAGGAGTCCCCAGGCTGCCGGCATAGGGGCACCCACCCAGCACAGCCGTGACAATGCGGAGCCCACCACGAAACCCGCCCGAGGAGTGAAGTGGGTATAGGCACAGAGTCCAGCTTGGACTAACTATGGACTACAAACAATACCCAAATTCGCAAATTTAAAGCCAGACTGGGCATGTCCACATGACATAACAGTCTCTGACAGATTTACATCACGAACACAGTCATGGATGTGAATCTGAGTTTTCACCCACATAGAAGTATATTTTTTTCTCTCCAAAGCTGCTAGTTCATCAGTTCTGGTCTCTCCAACGGGAATTTTTCATACCCTTTTTGAAAACAAATTTTCTTCAGAAGTCACTGATCTGCTAGAAGTGGAAAAACTATGTGTATGAACGTATTTGTTTCAGAATTACACCCTTTCTTCTCCTTTCCCTAGCCCTGTCCCTGAGGAGTGTGTGACTACCCGAGTCCCAAACTGCTAGCACTGGCACAGAACACACTTTGGCAGATCTGCCTCCAAATCACATCAGCAGTCACGGGCTAGCTTCAAACTGAGTGTGAACGTTTTCCTAGCAGAAGCAGTGGGTTTGAGGAGAAAGAAACTAAGTGTAAAAACTCCCCACTGTAGCTCGGTTGCTAAAACAAGGGAATTCAAGTTGCCTTTGCAATGCACACCAACAGCGGAGGCGCGGGGGCTGCCGTCCCCGGCTGAGTGAGCACTAGGCTGAGAGACAAGGCACGCAGATCGTCATCCGGGGCTGCAGGCACAAGGGCTCACAGGAGAGCACGCGCAGCTGCGCACAGAAGCATCTAGCAATGCACACCCGGCTGTTCTCCCAGGCCGCAGGAGCAAGTGGTACTCGCACTAAGAGACCAGAACATTGTGCTGAGTGGGAGAGCAGAGAGTAAAAAGAAGTTTCAGGCCTCTGTAAGGAATAAACAGAGACTGCAAAGGTTTGGACTTAAAAAAAGCATACTAGCTGAAGAGGGCAGGAGCAGGTGGAAGGAACTGTTCTTCGTCTTTCCACTAGGTTTTGTCTGACCTAGAAGCCTCCACTGACCCTAGAAAATGGCTCTGGAATACTGGTTTCACAGGCTGCAGAAGCTAAGAGGGACAGATGCTCACCACCACCACCTCACAAAACATTAAATTCTTACCTTGTGAGCATCCCTTGAGCTCTGCTGGGGAGCAGACACTGGGGAGTACGGGCTTCCAGCTAATCCTTCGACTTCTTGACTGCAGCCAAGGCAGGAATAAACAGCAGCAAGAACCCTCAGCAATAACCCTCAGGCCTCTGTTTGCAACATCAGCTCTCAAGAGCAAGTGTGAAGCTGGACAGGAGGTGCAAAGCGCTGCAGCCACGCTGCGGGACAAGCAGAAGCATCTCACAGGGAGGAACAAGGGCCAGCCCAGGGAGCAAGCCCCAGCGCAGGACGCAGCAACAGGGCAGGGTGGCACAGCACCCGAGCACAGCAGGCAGAGCCGGCAGCCAGCTCCGTCAACAGACCCCAGCAGAGCAAGCAGCAAGCCAGCTCCAGGGTCCATCCAGGGGAGTCCAGTCAGGAGCAAGAGGAGACAGGACCCAGGAAAACACTGCAATACGGGTCCAGAGACCACGCAGAAGTCATGGCTAAAAGATGCGACTGGAGACAAACCGCAGCACACACACAAGGCAGGCATCCAGGAGACAAGCTGCCCACAGCACCAGTCCAAAGCCCACCAGAAGGGCCAAACAGAGAGGTGCACCTACAGCAGAGCCAAGGCAGGGCCCAAGTCTGAGCTTATATGGAGCTCGGGCCCAGCCCCGTGGGCCAGAGGGTGTTGGGAGGCTCCAGGTGAGGCCAGTTGAGGCCATCAAGGCCTGTCGGGGCATTCGGGGTCCCCTCGTCGGGGGAAGGTAGATTTGGGCAAAAAGCACAGGAGCAGCGTGACGTCCAAGCCGTGCTCAGAACAGGGTGCTGCCTAGCCCGTGCTGCTCTGGTCACGTCCCCAGAAAGAGCACCCGGAGACCACCGGAACGCGTCGGCAGAGAGCCGCTGGGGAAGAGCCTGGGTGGGATCGGGGGGCTCTGGTGCAGCCCACTGGCTCCGGACAAGGAGGTCGAACAGCTCCTGGTGTTGTCCAGCCCTGAGGGGACAACCTAGACACTTTGTTTAGCAGTCTGTCGCTAAACCGGCGATGACCTGGTTCCCAGCTCGGCTGCTGTTTTCCTTTGTGTCTTCCATCTACTCGTGCCTTTGCTCCTCACCAGTAACGCAGAAATACTACGCCACAGAAATACTATTAGCCGGTTTTCCTACTTAACTGCTCCGCACTAACTCCAAAAAGCACTTCTGCAAAGCGTCCCATGAGGGGCTCAGATAGGCGCTTTGAAGAATAACAATTCTTTCCAAAGTCAGGATTGTAGAGCAAAGACTGGTTTGTATCATGTCTTTGCCTTACGAAGTGACACCAGAGTATTAACTAGGCAAATAATAACATTTCTGTTGTTATTCTGTTACCCCCCATTTCACTTGGTTATTTAGAGAAACTTGCACTTACTGGACCTGCTAATCTTAAAAAAAGAAAAAAAAAGAAGCAGCAGCAATATCAACAAACTTATAATACTTTTTGAAATAGCATAACTGAACAATGAAAAAAATACCTGTCGTGTACGTGTGTTTTGGTTTCAGGTTATTCTTTAACCCTGGACTGTATGAATTAATGCGACTGCCCAGTTGCAGACTTCCAAAGGAGGAAAATGATCTTTCTACTCTGAAATGACCAGAAAGCTTGCTGTGTGTTTTTAAAGCAGGAAGCTGTTTCGATTCACAAAGTATGCAAGAATCCCATTGCCAGCTCCAAGCACCGTAACAGTCCTGAATCAGTCGCGGTTTGAGATGCGAGCAAACGAACTTCACACCCTTCCCATCTGACGGCTGAGGTCTGAGCTGAGATTTTCCTTGCAACTATAGTAGGCTAAAAAGACACTTTTTTAAATACGTGGAAGCTGGGAGCTGCGTATGATCGCTTGACTCTGGCAGCTGGGGCTGCGAGAAATTGCTGTTCGGGCAACCCTGTGGCTAACACCCCGAGAGCTGCCCAGGCACCTTCTGGGAGGCAGCTGGAGGCAAGGCAGAGGCAGCGCTCGCCCGTGCCCTGCGACGAATACGCAAACCCCTCCGATATTTCATTCACGCCACACTCGGGCTGAGCCCGAGAACAAAGTTCTTAAATGCTAACAACGACCGAGGGAAATAACAACATCCAATCCTTGTTCGAAACACACTCCCTGGGCTAAAGGGCACTCGGTTCATTACTGCTGTGTGATTCCTCTTGCTGCTGGGTGTTGATCATCAGCGCTTGCAAGTCTAATTCATTTGTAAGGGCATCTAGAGGTTGAGGAGTGGGGGGGAGGGGCCAGGATTTCTAGCGTTATTTACATCTACTGTGATATATTTTATTAAAAGCCCATCTGAGCGCGTCTCCTGCATACGTACCTCTTTGAGATCCCTCTCAGACCACCCAGCAAAGCAAACAGCCGGGACCTGGGCACGTCCAGCCCAGCCAAGGCCCACAGAAACCAGAGCGTGAGCGGAGCTCGGCTGGGCGACGCCGGCAGGGCTTGCTCTGCGGTCGCGGCTCTGGAGCATCTCCATCAGCTCGCAGGCACAGCTAGAGAAGAAGGAGGAAAATACGTGCCCGACTCTCTCTTCTGGTGGGCAGCTCCGAGCTTCCAGGAGCTTCCAGGCTGCCAGCAGAAAGCGGCAGCAAAGGTGGGGGGTCAGAGGGCCCTGGGCTGGGCTGGCCATGCCCCCCCTCCCCAGCGGAGTGACTGGCGCTGGGCTGGCCATATCCCCATCCCCAGCAAAGTGACCCAGGCCCAGAGGCACAGCCCCGGGGTGCAGCACCGGGCAAGGGGCTGGAGGCTCCTGAGGCATCACCCCCTCCCCGGAAAGGGAAGCTGAAGTAAAAGGCAGAGGGAGCCTTGTGTGTGTTTTTATTATTATTATTTCTGATTAAAGAGGAATTCATTTCATCTTTGCCTCCTGCCAGGGGCTGAGGTGCCGCCATTGAGGTTAACGGTGCGGAAGAATACAAAAAAATTTCATTGAGGAGGATTATAAAAGTTACTAGCTGGAACATTAACAGAAGAGTAACTTGTAAAAAATGCAATATTACAATATTCACAAGGACGGTAGAGCGTGGTAAAGCTATAAAATTCAACATTAAAATCTTCTACAGCCTAGATAACCTAGTTAACAAACATTGTATTGGAACTACTTTTTTTTTTCCCGGGGTGCAGGCGGGGGGCTGAGCCCCTCCACGGCTGGTGGTCCCCCCGTGTTCCCCCCCCCGGCAGCGCAGCCCGAGGAGGGGCCAGACCCAGGCGCGCAGCCGGCCCAGCCCCCGATGTCGCGCTGATGAACTTTCTGTGATTAGCAAAGCGCGGGGAGCGGTTCGTCGGGCGCGGCCCCGCAGGCGGGGGCCGACACCGCACAGCCAACACGTCTACCCGCTCTCTGCAAGGCCACGCACCGGCAGCGCTGGGGGAGGCGGGAAAGAAAACAAAAATAGGTGGAAGGGAATCACACGTTGCTGTTATTATTATTATTATTGCTATTATTATTATTGTACCATCGCTGTCCCGCAAAGACGGCGGCCTTCGGGGCAAACCGGTGCCGCCCGCCCGGTCCCGGTGCGGGGGCCGCTCGGCTCTGCAGCCCCGCTGCCCCCGGAGGAACTTCTGCCCCTCGCCCGGGGGCGGCTGGGGGGGGTCGGGGTCGGCATCCCGCCCTGCTGGGTGCAGCTCCGGGCTGTGCGCTGCTCGCTCCCCGCCCCCCTCCGCTCCCTCTGTGCGGGGGCTGCGGGGCCGCAGGACGCGGGGAGCGCGAAAGGGCCGGGAGAGAGGGGGGAGAAAGGAGGAGAAGGGGGGGGAGAGGGAGCGGGAACCGCTCCGAGCGGCTGCGGAGCGGAATCCAGTTCCCCGGGGAGCCAGCAGACAGTTTGTGGAGATGTTACTCCAGAGTTTCAGACTATGATAAATATGATAATTTGTATAAAATTTGAATGGGTTCTTGTTTTCAGGGAGAATGCCTCCGATGATGAATGTTCATGATTTTCAGATAGATGGCTGATAAAAAGTGTATTGAATTGTTGAAAGCGATTTTAATTTTAATTCTCTACCTGCAGATGTCTGATAATAATAATGTCTCCTAATAAAATAGGAAGGTGTCAGTTTAAGCAGCAGTATTTCGCTTCGCTTCATCCTTCCCATCCCCAGACTGTGGCAACATTAACCTCTTCTTATAAAAAGGCACATAAAATTATTATAATTACAGAGTTATTAATTTTAAAAAGAGGGTTAGCAGGATTTTTTATTATTATTAATAGAGCTCGCGCAGTACCCCTGCAAGTAAATCCCCGCGTGAAACGACGGATCCGATTGCTAATTCTGTTATTAGATATTGCCTAGGAATCGCCTTTCGGGTTTTTAATTAGAGTAATTGAAACTAGAAGAGGCGGGGCTAATTATTTTTATTTCCCCGCTCTGTTGTTATTTAACAGCCGTCGATCACGCTCCCCGCACTCCGGTTCGGCGGGAGCCCCGCCACGGCGCGGCAGAGGGACCCCGCGTGTCCCCGCGTCGCTGGGGCCTGCGGGACCGCACCCCGCCGAGGTGGGGAAAGCCCTGCGGGACCACCGAGCCCAGCGGTCCGCTCCGACTGGGGACCACCCCCCGTCCAGCTCCTCCTGCCTCCGGCACCGTCTGTCCGAGGGAAAACGAAAAAAACACCCCAAAACAACCCCCCCACCTAACCAAGTAAGGCCCCGCAGCAGCTCGGCAGCCGCCCGGGAGCCGGCGCAGGGGTCCCCCGCGGCCTCTCCCGCCCCGCACCCGGTCGCGGCTCTTCCCCGGCCCCGGCGGGAGCAGCCGCGGGAGCCCGGCCGGCACCCGGCAGCCCGCAGCAGAGCGGGCAGGACCCCGCACCGCCCCGCACCGCACCGGTATCCCACACACGCACGAGAGGGGCGTGCGGGGCGTGCGGCGTGCGCGCAGGCACACGAGAAACGGTGACACGCCGTAAAACCGACACAAATTCCAGCGTCTCCATTTTGCGGCAGAAATTCGGTTTTTCTGCCGCGCGTTTCGGAGGTGCCGCCCCGCGTCCCTCCCCGCAGACGGGCGCGTTTCGGTACCCGCGCCCAGCGGCGAATGTCCCCCGCAGAGCTGCGGTTACGCGGGGCCGGGTACTCCGCGCACTCCCGCACCGGGTCCCGCCGGGGCAGCGGGTGCGGGTCCGCGCCGGTTCCCGCACGGCACCCCGAGCTCCCGAGCGCGGAGCGGAGGGGGAGACGGGCAGAGGCTGGGGCGGTGCGGTGCCCCCCGCCCGCAGCCCCCCGCCCGCCGGGGGTCCGGGAAGCCGGCGGGGGGAAAGGCGTCACTTCGGAGCGATCGGAAAGCAGGTCCCGCTTCGCAAAAAACGGATTTATTAAAGGGAAAAGGAGCTGAAATTATTGCGGGGGGAAAAAAATGCGCCTAAACGAGCCTGACAAAGTAGGGAGGCAGAAGCAGCTCGGCGTGTCAGGTACCGCGCCGGAACCGCGTCTGCTGCCGGCCCCGGGATTAATCAGAGAAACCGGCGCGGCTGATGAGGAGTTATTCAGCAGCTGAGCTCTGGAAAACCGCATCCCGGCTTTCTTCATACGTTTTGTTATTTTCAATTGGCTTGAAAAATTAGGAGTGTTTAGAGAAAAAGAAATACACATTTCTTCTTCCAGCGGGCTGGAAAGCTTCGATTTCCTTTTCGCCCCTCTCCTCGGATCTTCCCTTTCCGTCTCTCCTCGCTCCGAAGTTTGCGGGGGGAAGGATGCTCGAGGCAGCCCGACACCGCAGCGCCTCGTCGGAGGGGACAGCCCCCTCCTCCCCCCCCCGGCACTCGGGAGCCCCCCGTGCCCCCCGAGGGGCTCGGATCCGGCGACCGGCAGGGACAAGGGGCAGACAGGGGCTCCCCCCCTTCAGCCCCTCCTCTCGGGGGCCGGCGGGTGCCCCCCCCCCTTACCGGGACGTTACATTCGTCGGGGACAAAACTTTCCGGGGAAACCCCGCGGGAAGCGCCGGCCGTCAGGGGAGGGGTGGGCAGCCCCCCCGCCCCCGACAGAGGGGGGAACACGCCCGCCCCGGGCCGGCCGCCGCCCCCCCCAGCGGGGG
>Ga0065711_1039799_pt1 | contig 17492 bp, 4 predicted proteins | sample Hoacrofraction12_FD_59098 | JGI IMG/M metagenome (GOLD analysis project Ga0065711, IMG submission 59098) | Hoatzin crop microbial communities from Cojedes, Venezuela - Epithelial fraction 12 v2 (version 2) | ecosystem: Host-associated > Birds > Digestive system > Esophagus > Crop | place... | reverse complement strand
CCCATTGGCTTTCTTGGCAGCCAGGGCACACTGCTGGCTCATGGTTAACCTGTCGTCCACCAGGACACCCAGGTCCCTCTCCGCAGAGCTGCTCTCCAGCAGGTCCACCCCAAACCTGGAAACTACTCCAAACAGTATATTAGTCAAAAAAAGACAAATAGAAAGAGGGAAAGCTGGGAGGACAATTGCTGGGGGCAACTTCTTGGAGATAGTGTGCACAGGTGCATACTGCCAGCAGCTGGGCAGTGCAGGGGCTGAATGATGCAAACAAGGAGAGTCTGACTTGTAAGAGGAAGTAGGTTGCTATCTTCTAGAAATTTTATTTCAGTTTCCTGAGTGAGGGAAGCAGCGAAATGTCAGTAAAATAAGCGTAAATTTTAGTCATTAATGTTTAACTTGTCTCTGGTACTGCAGTTTTACGAAAGAATCAGTCTTTTAAATATTTTTTTTTTTATTCATCAGCTTGTGTAGTGTAGCTTTAAGCATTGCAGGATGTTTTAAAATCAATCTGTGATTGTAATCAGGTCAGGAGAAATTGAGACTAGTTGTGAAAGGTGATCCTACAGAGCAGTAAGGGTTACTTGTGTCATTTTAGTGGCATAAAAAATAAATTGTCTCCAGCCTAATTGGCAGTATGATTGCATTCAAACTTTATACTTACTCGTGTTCTATGCTGGTTGCTTCTTTACGTTTAAAAATGTCTTTCAGTTTCCTGTTTTGATTAGTGTTGATTTTTCATAATAACTTCATTGATAAGTTTACCTGTCCCTGCCAATCCTCAGAGCCAACGCAGCCAAAAGCTTCAACTGGCTTGGACTTGTATGTCAGCAGAATGGTTTATTATGTTCCATTAGTTGGGATGTCTTGCTACTGGTGATGGGTGAGCCTGAAAAAACACAGCTTGACTTGCACATCATAGGGTGAGTTCTCTGAAAACACTTTCTGAAACAGTTGTCTTTAAAGTGTGTGGGGTTTTTTTTAATAACTGGATTGTATTTCAGATCTGACCATCTGGGTTTGTTTTTTTTTTTTTTTTTTTCAAATTACACACTTACTGAATATCTCCGATAGCGTCTAGAGAGCTGTCAGGTTTCTTGCAGTTTAAAGTGAAATGGTGTAATTTTAAAAGGATAGATCAGGTTGTTCAGGGCCTTGATTTTAACAGAGAGGTTGATCCTGCTTGAGCAGGGTATTGGACTACATGAGATCCCTTCAGCCTGAGCTACTGTATGATAAACCATTCCATAAGCAGTTTTGTATGGAGAAATAAAAAATTGAAACAAACTATAAACTTCTCCCTGGATGTTGGGTTTTGGTGTGTGCTCCCCTTCCCCTCCTCCCCCTCATAATACCGCAACTTGGTGATGAGTGAAAGGATGTGTTGCAAGTATGGGAGTTACAATAGCATTGAACTAGTATCTACTGTTCCTGCAGCTCCTCTTTAGCCCACTGTCCTGAAGACAAGAAGTTCTGGCTAATCAGGAGTCTTTATTAGCATTTCAAGTTGGCTGGAGAATGGAAGGTGTTGAGTTTAAGGAAGAATGGCAAGATGAAGATTTTCCAAGGTTGTTAATTTTTTTTAATGTCATTCAAATCAAATGCATAACATCCAGAATAAGATACATCTTTATGTTCTTGGTGAACTAACACTCAAAAATAATCTTGAAGTGGTTTCCAGTAGTATAGTAGTCTTGAAAAGGTTTTGTAGCATGTTTCTTTATTGAGGATCGCCTCATGTTCATGTGTCGGTTAATACAGTAATGCTGCTGTTGAAGTTTCTAGTGTTAACTAAAGTGAAAATTTGTGAGTTTGGCTTTGTTTTCTGTGGTAATCTTTTGCAACTACATTGTTTGCATATTATTATCAGTGTCTGAAAGCCCAAATATTTCATTAAGCAACATTTCTGAGCAAAATTTTTAACAGTTAAGACTGCTAGTGATGCTTGGGCCTGCAAAGAAACTAAAACAGCTGTTGTTAGAGGCATTCTGTAATAACAAGACTAAACTACTTCTGTAATGTATTTAATGTCATATTTTCTTAAGCAAGAGTATGACAGGTTTTCTTAAGGATGACACACACTAATAGTAATCAGTATTTTCGCATTTGTCACAACAACAGATGGTCACTTGATTACTGTAAAGGAATTTTCTGCTACTGTGGTGCTTTGTTTACTGAAAGCTTGGACTTAGACTATGAGTAAATTTAGTTCAGTACTATCCCATAGTGGTTTTTTAGCAGTGTGTAAGTCTAAATATTTGCCATTTAGCTGGTTATTTAAAAAAACAAAAAAAAGTTCTAACAATAGTTTCTACTCTGTGCACCAGGCCCCTGCCAGAGGATGATCCTGTTGAGGCAGAGGTATTGGCTGCAGCTGGAACAGAAAGTGAAGCAGGTAAGAGCTTTCAACTCCAGTCAAGCTGACTGCTTCCTGCTTAGATGGCTGTTTTGAAGCTCTGTTTTGTTTCAGGGTGTTTTTTGGGGATTGGGTTATATTTTTGAGTCAGGCTGGAGGAAACAGCATTCTAAGTGACATTTCTGTATGAAGGAAATTATAAACATCTTGTCTAGAGAGAAGAGGGTTTTGGAATAAAATATGAGACTCTTCATCTTCCATGTGAACAGAGTTATCCAGGTAATAATGGACATAAATGAATTATTGCGCTCACCTGTCTTAAAATCTTGGTTTGTTTTTAGGCTTCTATGTATCAGTTAGGGCCTGTCTTAATTTTGCTCCAAATTTTAGACCTTTGTGGCCTTTTAAGAATGTTGCCTGTCCAAATGGTCAGAGGGGGAATAATAGACGGGTGGGTTTTTTGCTTTTTAAAATTTTTTTGATCTTGTCTGTCTGATTTAGTTGTGGCTTTTCCAGAGCTGGATCAGTAATTTTATTTAATTCCCTGCTTTCAATTGCTCACAAAATCATGCAAGTATTTGCCTTGTGTCTCAAAGCATGCTGTATATTCATGTAGTAATTTCTTTAGTTTTCTGTCCTCACAGTTGTTTGTCAGCCTCCTTTTTTTGGAGCTTGTATATTATTTTTTATTTCATCAAAGGTGGTCATGATACCAATACCTAACAAAAAGAAAGGCTCAGGACATGTATCTGTTGCATTATTTTCAAGGCTTATTTAGTCTAATATCTGTAACAACTCATGGTACGCTTTGATATAGCTAGCATGGGTGATAGTTGCTTAGGTGGTGGCAGCACTTTAGGTTTTTCTTCTGCAGGGAGTATGGTGGTCTACCACTGTGATCATAGTGTGGATGCAATTGGTTAAACTTAACGGCCTTGAGGACTTGAGAACTTTGACCTCCCAGTGCTGTTCTTATCACCTTGTGTTTAATTCTTATTCCAAAGGTACATCGTTTAAACTATGGGCATGAACTTAGAATGCATTCTGAGAAAGCACTGTGCTCTTCTGCCTTGTTAATATGCTTGTCTAAACTTGTTTTATCTTTGAAAATAAATAACTTGCTTTTTAAAATGTAGAGGTTAATGGAACCAAAGTGAGGAGGAAACTGATGGCTCCAGATATCAGCTTAACTTTGGATCACAGCGAGGAATCTGTTTTGTCTGATGACTTGGATGAAAGTGGAGAGATTGATTTGGACAATTTAGATACTCCTTCAGAAAATAGCGATGAGTTTGAATGGGAAGGTAAGTATTTTGTTACTTTTGTCTGATGCCCTACAATATTTACATTTTCGTATGTGCAGGCCAACAGTTTTTCAGGTGGGAATGATGACTCAATACTACAAGAGGAAAAATAAAAGGGAGTGATTAGATTAGATTAGAAATTGGAAATAGGCACAATGAATTTTTCAAGAGCACACTGGACCTCAACTGATTAGTAAACAGGCAACATAACAGTAGCTGTAATACCAAATTCTGAGGTGACTGAGGTGAATGTCATTAAGCACCTGTAAGACTTGAAGTTATGGAAAATCCTCTCCATTGCAATATGTTTTAAAGAACCAACCTGGGGGAAAAAAAAATGAAAGATATTTTACATGTGTTATAGATCAACTTTAAATGGAGGTGAACCTTTGAAGTGGAGAATAGATTAGCTAGTGACAAATTGATGAATTGCAAGTCTTTGTGTTTAAGGAGGGCTGAGTGGTGTTTTTGAAAATATTGAGTAACACCTGATCTCATATCTTAGTGTGGTGAGAAATGGCAGAAGGTCAGTAGCCTTAGAGTTTGTGTGCTTTCTGGATTGACTGGAAGTGGTAGAAGAGCCTCTGTTTTGTGTCAGGGAATTCTGAAATTACTTGAAAGGAAGTTAAGTTAGCTATAGCCACAGTAGTAATGATCTTAATTTTAGAGAAATAAATAGACATTTCATCTTAAAGGCAAAACTGGAGATTATAACAAATTTTATTTGAGGTTAAGAAGTTCTGTGTAGGGGTTAAAGTAGAAATTTTAAACTTAAAGTTTAATTATGTTTTAAGGCCCTTTTGTGTAAGCCAAGAACTGTTGTGTTGGTCAAACAGTTGGAGTCTTTAACTTCTGTAAACTTCATGACTTAAGAATGTCTCTACGTAAACACGTAAATGCAATTATTTTTTTAGTTTGGAAATAATATTATTTTAATTCCTGAGTAAATAGGAAGCTCTCTTTTCACTGTTAAGTATGAAACACGACCTGTTCTTCATTCCAAGATGGCTTGTAAATGGAGAAAGAAACACCCTTTAGAATAGGAGGTTTTCTTAAAATACCTAAAAACATATTGCAGGTGAAGTTTTCAGAACAGACTGTGGGTTTACCTATGTGAAAGGATTTTCAACATTTTGGTGAAGAACAATTGGTATTTAGGATTAGTTTTGCAATTATATGCAGGAAATGTTCCAAATGTTTGTGCCTTGTTTTTAAAAGTGGCTGAAAAGGGTTTCTGTCTTTTCTTCCTTTAATGCTGCTGCCTTCATTTTCCTGGAAGGATAGTTTCAGTTAACAGCTTTGTCTTGGGAACAGACAACTAACTTGCAGTAGGTTTTTCTCGCTCTGGGTAAGGTCTATGCAATAAAGTCAAGAATCATAATTTAATTGGAGAAAATTGCTTTGCAGATTGGTGTCAGCATAAGTTTCATATATATCGATTGCACACGTGAATTAGATTTTATTTCTTAATAGATTTGCCTGCATGTCTGCTTGCAAGGTACTGTCAATGTTTTAAATCATGCTTTTATGTAAATCTGTGATCAAGCAACCTGTGTAATTGTCATTGGAGTTAACCACTTTGTCTATTTTGGTGACATTCGTCGAAGTCTGTGTTCTGAAAGTCTATAATGAAGTAGGCTTCCTACATGATTGGAAATTTGTTGTGTATTTTAACCTAGAAAACTGCAGTCAATGGATAACTGCCAACATATATATTGTGATAAAATATATATGACACCCATGAGATTCTGTTTTGTAATGACTGAAGGAACTAAGCTGATATGTCTGACTGGCTAGCGTACATGAAAATAGCAAAGTGGTTAACCTGTGTTGTAATTGATTGTCACTATACCTAATATTCATAATGGTTCTTGAACATGTTTTAACTTTGGCAGATGATCTTCCGAAACCAAAAACTACTGATGTAATTAGGAAAGGATCACTTACTGAGTACACTGTGGCAGAGGAGAAAGATGATGGTCGACGCTGGCGAATGTTCAGGATTGGAGAACAGGACCACAGGGTGGACATGAAGGCAATTGAACCATATAAAAAAGTTATCAGTCATGGTGGTAAGGATTAGTGATGTGCTGAGGAGCAGTTGAAAAGCTGAGAAGCTTTTAAGCAGAGTTGGGGTGGCACAGGAAGAGCTTTGGCATCAGTACTCACATGGTGATTCATTTGTTGCAGTATGGTTGGCATATGGTTAATTTAATTTTTTTCCCTATTAAAACATCCAAAACGTACACATGTTCAGATGAAGCTACTGACATGCACATATGTAAGATGATGGTACTTACCTGTTCTACAGTGTCAGTGCTACCAGTATAATTTTTTTGTTTTAATAGTGTGTGTTGAAAGCATTAGCTGTAGATCTACGAAGGCGTGAATCAATTTAATGACTTTTCCGAAAAGTCTGTGGAGTTTAGGTTGGAGGAAAAGGTGACTGTATAAAATGTTCTTAAATATACTGAGGTTCTATACCGAGATGTTGATCGTAGGTACAGCATTTGATTTATGTCAACTTCAGCTACTTCTTTAGAAGTAGACAGACTTGAAAAAGAAATCTTGAGGTTTTCTGTAAGTGTAAGAATCTGTCCATATAGAATAGATGTTTGTAAATCTCTTTAAGGTAGATAATGAGAAGGCTTACTGAATGTGCTTAATGTTGTGTAAATGTAGTCAGTGTATAGTCACCTTTGTCACAACTGCTGCTTTTTTCTTTGTTTTTAGGTTATTATGGTGATGGGTTAAATGCCATTGTTGTGTTTGCCGTTTGCTTTATGCCCGAAAGCAGCCAGCCTAACTACAGATACCTAATGGACAATCTATTTAAGTAAGTTGTCATCTGCCTCCGAATACAGTCTTAATTTCACATTGTGAAACTTAGCATTTTAATGTAAGGGCAACTATTTCTCCCTCTTTCTTTAATAAAGCTTTTACTATTTCAGATGAGGGAAAGGTAGCAGATGGAAAAGCAACTACATCTGCTTCCAGGGGAAGGGAAGAAACAAGTAGACACTGCTCAATGCCGTTGCCAGCCCTGTATTTTTTTTAAATATATTTGAGCACTTCTAGGAATTACTGTAATATCCACAGATCTTCACTTTAAAGTTTTCTGTACTTGTCTCTGCAGGTATGTAATTGGCACTTTAGAGCTGTTAGTAGCAGAGAACTATATGATAGTATACCTGAATGGTGCAACAACACGGAGAAAAATGCCAAGTTTAGGCTGGCTTAGGAAGTGTTACCAGCAAATTGATAGAAGGTAAGAAGCTCTGTAGTGTTTTCTTAGAATATTCACATGGTCAGTGATACACAACTTTAGGAAAAACTGCTGTTTAGTGTGGTGTCTGGTACCTACTGGGTAAGGTTTAATTAAGCAAATTGTTTGGTGTATTGAAAACATGTTCTTAAGCTAGACAACGTGGAATAGTGCTACAGACATACCTGGTTTTTGTTGTTTTTTTTCTTTGTTGTGAAAATAGTAGTGTTAGAATAGTGAATACTGTTACCATGTAGAATATCCTTAAAACTTCATGTATTAATATGATGAGGTAGTAAGGTGAGGTCCTTTGTGAACCACTTCATTAGTTGTGTAAAAAGATTAAAAGAAACTTCCCTGTGGAACGTGATTTCCTTGCCGTTGTCGAACTGATACTACATCTTAATTTTTGACTATACAGTTGTGGTATTTTTATCTTCTGGCAGGTGGTAATTTCTAATTACGGGATTTCAGAATATTAGATTTATGTGACAGTTGTGCTTGCGAAAACATACTTTTTATATATTAGAAAGCCCCCTGTTGTCCTGCTGCCTTTTTGTTCTACTAATTATATCCACTGTTTGAATCCTTCAGGTTAAGGAAAAATCTGAAATCGTTAATCATAGTTCATCCTTCTTGGTTCATCAGAACACTTCTGGCCATCACAAAACCTTTTATTAGGTAATGTTCTGGAAACAATTTCTTTTTTTAATTCTTAACTGTTCACTTTAAACTTCAAAAATTCTTTTAATATTTACCTATTGAAATATTTTTAAGTTGTAACTGTACCCTGCGTTTGCTTTTCCACAGCTCAAAATTCAGCCAGAAAATTAGATATGTCTTTACCCTGGCAGAACTAGCTGAACTCATCCCCATGGAATACGTTGTCATCCCAGAGTGCATAAAACAGTATGTTTTACTATTCAAACATGTTCTACACCGATCATGTTTTAGAACTGGTATATATTGTATTCGATGATTGGTTTGAATGTAATACTTTGCATTTAATAAAACTTAACTCAGATCATTGCTATCTCTAGGAGCAGTATCCATGTTTGAGGACATTGCTAACTACTGTTTGGTACGCGATAGCACGGATAGTCAAAATGTTAATGTATAGAGATTTTTACAGGTAGTGCCTTACACAATTACCAAGTTATGGTGTGTGAATTTACCTTCTAGAGACAAGGCCTCATTCCAGTTGTTCTACCACTTAGTAGACTAAACTGGCTTGTGAGTGAGAAATTCTGGGCGTGTTGATACTGAAATTATTTGTAGTATCTTCAGGTTTTATGCTAAAATGTGCAACAAGTCCAGTGGTGAAATATCACTTGGGTTGGTGTTTCATTTACAAGAAGAGCTGTGGTGGAAAAATGCTGAATCCCTATCCATAACTATTCTAAAACTACTTTAGTGAAGAGGTAAAGGCAGCATCAATGTCCTTGGCTTTCTCCTCTTCCTTCCCTCCAGGTATAAATATCCATTTCAATGTCAGCACAACTCTGCTTGCATACTTTTGTCAATAGCACTTGTGGGTGCAGTAATAGAGTAGAAACCATAAACTTGGATCTTAAGCCAGATCAAAATACCAACAATTCCGATGATAAATTCATCGGCCTATTGGAGGGTATAACTTACAAAAACCTGTAGAGTATGCATCACAATAATAGCTGGTCGCAGACTGGGAACTCTGTAAGGAAAGATGGCATAGTCTCCCTGTGTAGACAGAAGGGCACATCTGTGTTGGGCAAACCCACAAATCTCTCCCCCTCCCCTGCACATGGCTGGTTATTGCAGTAAACATTCAGCTTGTATCAGCTGCACAGTTTAACTGCATGTAGAATAGAAAAAACAGTTTTCTTGGGGCGGGGAGGAAAGACAGGACAGTGCTCAAGCAGCCTTGCGCTACCTTCAGAGTAATATTTATTTATTTTTTTTTTTACTGGGGCTTTTGAAGAATGTGTTGTGGATGTTCAGACTGTCATTCCATGTCTTGAAAGACTCTTTTCTGTATTGATGAACCTTTGCACTGTTCTTCAAAGGCTGAACTTGGATGGCTTATGGAATGAATTCTCGGACTTCTGTGGCGGATTATATCTGGCTTCAAACTGTCACAAATACAGACTTAAAATTTTAATGATGGATGTTAGTACTGAACAAGAAGTTGTATTGAATTCACATGTTATGTCATAGTAACTAAATCTTAATGCTTCTTCTTTAATGCTTATAAATGTTGGAGGTACAATATATTTTTTCTTAAGTGTATCAGTTTCAAAACTTGGTATGTTTCTACAAATTGCATTGACACTAATACTAGTTTGCACCTTCTGTTGAATTTGGCCTTCATGTGTTACATTTACTGAAATCAAACTTTTCCTCACCAAGGTATGAAGAAGAAAAGTTTAGAAAGAAACAGAAAAGGTATATTCATATTTTGATTAGGGTTGCATCTGGATAAGATGATTTGCACTGCAACTAACTCCCAGTTTATTGGCTTGCATAAAGGAATAAGCATTTGTAAATACAAACATGCACTAGTGACTAAGTTTTTTATGCATAAAAGTAACTATACTGCCTGCAAGTACAGTATATCATCTAAAATAACTCACACTGGATGTTCAAACAGACATTTGTGAATAGCCTTTTTTACTACCTGAGATGCTCACTTCTAAGGGGATACATGGATTCTCAACTGAATCTTGAAGAGGCAGAAGTAGTGCTTCTGTGTGAATTCATTAAATCAAGTTTCACTGTTTCTAACAAGAAGTGACATCTGAAGGAAGATTTTTTTTTTAGGTATTAAGCTGTAGCTATGCATCAGCAGAGAAGCAACCGTGGAAGAATTTCGAGTATTGCATCCTGTATTTTTTATGTTTGGTATTCACTACCTTTTTAGTTATTAACTTGCACAGATAAAATTTAAATTAGTATTTTTAGTGCTGTTTCTATTTGCAATGCCTGTGTTCCTTGCTAATAAACATTGGATTATGATTTTTTGAATTTTCACTCTCCTGCTAACTATTCAAGCTATTCCAGCAGCTGATGAAACTTTTGAGTGGATATTTAATTTTTTTTTACTCTATCACTAACGGATGTTCTGAAAGGTTTTGCTACTAACTTTGCTATTTTTAAATTACTCTGTGTGCGTAACTGTTGAGGGAGGCTTATTGTCTAAATTAGGTAATTGATGTAGAGAAGAACATGGAGAGATGAAATTAAAAGGAAATTAAATTCCTCCTGCAAGCTAGCAGGTAAAGCTAGTGACAAGTGTCGAACATGCTTGAGGAATTATTCCAATTAAGTGACAGTCTTGTAGCATGTAACCTGAAGTGCTAAGCCTGCCAAATTTAACAAGTCCTTTAGTAGATATTGAACAACAGGTCTGCTTAATTCCATTCCCACATCGTGCATAATTTGGCTGAATGCTATTGCAAGGCCCGTTGTATTCCAGATGCAAACCTGAGATATTCAAAAAGTAATGGAAAAACTTCTAAAAGTCTCCAGTACGACAAGCCCTTCTTAGTGTCCCTGTTGATATTGCTTGCACTGCCATCACTTTTGTTAAAGGTAGTATGTTCCTAAGTGAAACTTGTGTGTAGAGGAGAGATCACAGGCACTATTGGATACTGAGACTTTAATCAGGTTGAAAGCAATTGTAGGCATTATTTATTACAATAGGGAGAAAGGAGATGTCGAAGTTTAGTTACTAAATTTGTTGAGGATGGCAGTAGGAATTGCTTGGCTGAGTGCGTGAGTCACTTTGGAAGCTAGAATATGATATACTTCTATGGATTTGTATTGTCAGCTGTATGTTTATGCATAGCTTGTTTGCATTAGCTTACCATATTTTCTTGCACTTTCTGTGACGAGCCCTGTAAGTCATGCTAGAGCATGCTTTCCTGAGGTAGTGTAGTGAGGACAGTGAGTTGCAGCTGCATACTGTGCAGGTGAACAGGTTTTCATCTAGGGTTGTCGCTTCTAGACAACACTGCTCCAGACCTATTGGATCCTTAAGTACTCGGTTGAGTTCTTACAGTGGGTTTGGGTGGGGGGGTGTGAAGAGCTGTCACTATTCTTACCATTTTGGAAAAACTGGCTGGTTATAGTTTGAGACACTGAACGAGTTGGTTAGACAATTAGGTTGTTAGAAGACAAGCTTGGCCTTGTCCTCTCTCACTTTGGAATTGCTGTTGGTTTTAAAATTAATTTACCTCCATGCACAACTTATTTTTCAGAGGATATAGTTAAGACTGTAGCTTGCTCTTAATTTAAAGAGGAAGAGTACATCTTTTGCAGGACTGTGAACTGTCCAGTAGTTACTGCAAAGCAACATGTGGTTTGCTAGTCCCAAGGCAGATATGGGGGGGGAGCCACAAACAAAAAACTCCCTAGTTTTAGCAACACAGTAGTGAATTTTCCTGGGTAATTACAAGAGTCTTGGAACTTAATAGAAAAAGTATTGCAGTGAAGGAGCCACTTATTTTTGTGGATTCAACTGGTGCTGTTACCTTCTTGTCTTAATTGCTATACCGTTAAAGGTAATTCTGTGCTTATTCTGCAGTGTATGAATTCATCAAAGTAGTAGTGCTTGAGGGTATTGTCATGTTACCTGTAAGCTTTTATTTTTGCTTGCATACTTTAACAAAAGCACAGAACCTGCTTTTTTCTTCTGTAGTCAAACTTCACTTGCACTTTTCGAATGCTTCCTCTTGAATGCTGTAGTTATTTAAATGGTTTCTTAACAATTTTAATTTCTATGGGGAGGTAGGAAAATACTTTTTTTAAAGTGTTTTGACAGCATTCAATAAAACTCTTAATATTTATTTAATAAAACTTTTTCCACGTAAAAGCTCTGTGTTTTTCTGTTAAGATTAATAGGTTTTGCTTAATATATGCTATCAAACTAAACAACTACTTAACAAAGTTTTAATTTTACTCCTTTCTTTGATAAGCAGAGTTGACCAAGAGCTGAATGGAAAACAAGAGCAGAGAAGTGAACAGTAAGTTTGGAGTCCAAACAAGATTGAAGAACATGCAGATGGAATTGTGCTATTTTTACTCCATTTATAATGCATTCTCTCTGTGTGTATATATTATATAACCTGTTGCAAAAGGTGCTTAATTTCTTTGGACTAGCACACAATGGACTGCTTACTGCAGCAATACTGCTGTATTGGTTTGTCTTGACTTTAATAGCTATGTTTATGTAATCATTTTATACTGCTAAATGTCAGAACCCTATGTTTCAGAGGATGTTCTTGCAGTTGTTTATCTAAATGATGCATGTTCTTCAGTAAAATATTTATATACCTAAATGTTAAAGGAAAGAGATAATATATATTTTTATGACTGAGCAATATATTGTGTGTACCTGCTGAAGGAATTCATTTGCAGGTAGGCAAGGCCATAAGTTACTTGTTATTGTATAAATCTGTTTTGCTGTAAGTGGTCAAATGCATTTCTTCGTTGTCACAGAAACCTTAATTTGTTTGGATATTAACAATTACAAAATGTACTGTTTCACAAGTGTGGAGATTCTTATTTTTGTTCACATACCTAATACAAGCAGTACTCATTTACTTTACCAGCGTGAGCTTGAGCTTTGGTGGTGTTCAGTCTGTTTTTCAGAATGCAGAACTGCATTTCTGTAAACTCCAATCTGTTGGCCAAAGGGTTTAAGCTTAAGCCACAATAGAAGCTGAACTGTTTGAATGACTAGTAAGATATTGGACCTTTCTCAGTTAAGTTGTGATTTTAGATTCTGCTTAAGTAAATCAAGAATATTTCAGCTACCAGCAGAAAACGAGCTCATTGCAGGTCTTCCTGGGTGAATATCAGTTGTCGCTAGCAGGAACTCTGGTCATACTTGGTACAGCTTGGGAGTTACATAGATACTCTAGCCATAGTATCAATTATTTGCAGAGGTTTGGGGAGTCTTATGCTACCTGTGTTATCCTTTTAGATTATACATCCATTTCTAAAGCTCTTAGTGTGGCATACGATACCAGCACTACTTTCATTTTACAAAACAAAGTGATTTTAAGGTTGAGGGTTTTTTCTCCTCACAATGGCAGTAAACTCGTATCTGTAAGAGGTGTTCTTGGAGACATAACTAGTGTTGATAGGTTTGTCAGGGAAACAATAATGCACTGGTTGATATGTTGTAAAAGTTTGTAACATCTTTTGATTAATTACTGCTATTTCCCTGTAAGGACAGGTGCATGCAGATAAATCCATTCAGGAGTTAAGCAATATAATATTGTAGCAGATATATTAAATCCTCACTTTTTGTTTTTATTGTGATCACAATTTTGTCTTAGTGCCAAAAATACCAGTTCTCAATTATGTTAAAAGTTAGTGTTACAGTTCTCTCATTTAAAAAAAAAAAAAAAAAGGTTGCATTCAACTAGATTATTACCTGACACTGCGAAATAGCAGTTGAGATAATTTCATGGTCAAGACTTATTACCAATTACCGATTAAGCAGCTGTCTCTAATGATATATGTATAGACTGTGAGAGCATGTTCATGTCAGATGAGGGCAAATTGCCCGTGTCTCTGGGAATTGAAGACTGCAATTCAGAGACTTTGATTTCAAGATATAGGTACTTTTGTTATAGTAGCTTTGGTATCGCAGTTTCAAAGACATTAGTATGCAGGATGTTATCTTTCAACAGGCAATGCGAATTTCAAGTTGCCTTACACCCATTTCATCGGGTTTGTTGCTCTGAAAGGAGAACGCAAACGCGAACAGTTTCTTTGGGGCCGTCTTATCTCCTGGTTCAATTTCAATGTTTACCCAGATTAATGTAAAGTTCCAGTCAGTAAACTGGGCACTTAGAGTGTGTTAACTTCAGATACTCTCACAGTGCGGTGCGTATGGACATGCAAACCTGTAAATCTTCCTGATTTTTACTGATTCTTTGTGGGTCCTAAGCTAGATACTCAGCATTCTCATGATCTCGTTTCAAATTTTTCCTAACTAAAAAAAGTATTTTTCTCAGTAAATTCATATTCTTAGTGGAAGGATTGTAGTTCTGTCCTATTGCTTCCTATGTGTATAGTGCAGTGTAGAGTAGCCAGTGCTTTGTATAGGCCTTATTACCAAATGATGGGATTGTTGTTGTTGTCTTTCCTGGTGGCTGAGTGATTCTACAGCTTCATGCTGCAGTAGTACTATTTCTTGCGGAAATGTGTATGTGCTTACCTAATGGTTTATTTCTCTAGCATAAGTTTTTTTTGTGAACGAATATACAGAACAACAGTTCTTCTGTCCCTAAAGATATGCAGCTTGAGAAACAGTTGTACTAACAAATTACTCCCCTCTGACCTTTTGCAGCCCATCGTTTAATGGTGAGGTGGATGTTTACAAAAAGGGAGGAGGTCCAAAAGTTACCTTGAACACAAATGAGTAACTTTTTGTCAAGCTTACCTTTTTTAAATCTACAAAATAATTTAATATATTTTAATAAACATATGAAAAGTTGGAATGTCATAATTTAATAAAAGTTGTTTGAAAACCTGAATCGCTTTCTGATAAGATACAGTATTGTAGGGAAAGCACCTTTCAATGGCACTTCCTTCTAAAAGTAAAACTCCTGTTGTTAGAATACAGTTTGAGCCCTGTCAAGAAAAGATGATTTCCCGCGTCACTAATTTACCTTTGATTTGGAGGTCTCATTAGTTTGTTTATGTATATATGTGGTAATAAGTCATTAGTTATCTCTTGTTATTACTGTGTACAACTGAAATACAGATGTGTGGGCCAGTGGCCTCTCTGTGTGTGGATGTGACATTTGGTAAATTGATTGCTACAACAGGATAAGCGTTCAGAAGTGGCAAAGATATTTTGGAGAAAGTGTCATTAAAAACTGGTGTGAGTAAACTCTAGATTGCTTGAATGTTCTTGACGTTCTGTGTAGTTTGGCAGAGCCATGGTCAGTTGGAAGGTAATGGAGAGGGATGTAGAAGGATTTAGCGCTGAAGCAAATTTGAAGTCTTTGAGGTTCTGGGATGTTAAAATGTAGAAATTTTTGGTTCCAAAAGGCTTAGAACTAGCTGGAATAGTTATGAACATGTTATGATATGAACATGTAACCCTGTTCATAACAATGCAGTTCAGCATATTTTTTTTCCTTTATTTCCAGTGAACAAGTGACCAGTAATATTCCTTACTGTGAGGAACTTTGTAGTTAGAAACAGTTACATTCTGAATTGCACAGGATTAGTATATAGCCTGTATTTGTTAGCATGTTTCAGCAAGTTTGTATCATACACTTAAATGCTCTAGTGACAGCTTAAAAGCTTTCAACAGTTAATTTGTCATACTTCAAGATTAGATTACATGTTGATGGTAATGGAGTCTTTTATGAAATGACCTCAGTGTGTGCAAGGGAGGAGGGGGTGGCATTGGTGCCTCCTCATATGTCAGCTTTGCTGATGTCATCTACTGAAATGTCTGTAGTTAACAAAATAACGGAACTACATTGTGAATGGGCACTTTCTAAACTAAATCTGTCCCAAAGAAATACATTTGTTAGTGAAATGTGTATTTCTTCCAGTGTCAAATTTTTTTCTGTGTATCCAATGGATTTATACAGTATTTATTGTGTAGAAAGATGGCTTAAATGTGTCTCTTATCAAAAGCTGTTGTCTTTGGAGATAACTTTAATTTTCACGTCATTCCAGTCTCCCTTAGAAAAGTGTCATGAGGAACGGAAGGGAGAGTGATAATAGCTTTTGTGCTTTTTGTAACCACAGAAGTCTTGCAAAGCTTTCAATGAAAATACTTATTCAATCCTTGTGGATGCAGGTCATTCTCTAGAGGATTTGTTTAAACGACTGGTTGTTGGAGATGCTTCGAGTAAGTGCTTTAATTATACTTCTTAAGGATACCTGATTTTAGTTAGAGTAGCACTCTGAAATAGAAGAAATATTTAAATATTCATATTATGAAAGACAGATTTTGCAGCTTTTCTGCCTTCAAAATTGTAAGCTGAACTGCTTTGTTTCCTTTACCACATCTTGTTCCCTATATTGTGCTCACTCGGAAAAAGGGCATTACAGTTGTTCATCATTCCCTTCAAGCATGACAGAGATCAGTGATTATAAAGCCATTCTTTGCTCAACTAGTTTGTTTTTCAGTTTTGCAATTTGGACTGCCCAGATTACTCCGATTTAAACATACTGCTGGGATGGATTGTTTTTTTTAAGTATTGAAAATAATCTGAGGAGAAGCTACTGGAGTGATTTCAGAAAGTCAAGTCCTTATCTTACCATGCTCCTTACTCTAGCTTGCTCAGCTGTTAGTTTGTATTTGACACGGAATTCCAGGTGGTTAATTACCAAAAATATTTGTGGAGGACAGATGCTTACTTTCCCAGTGGCCCTGCAGTGTTTCTTATTCAGTCATCTGAACAAAGCCTTTTTGTTAAAAAGAGCCCAAGTAGTAGGGTGCTTTACCAGTTGAAGGTTAGATAGAAGGGTTAAGACATTGTCTCTTAGTATCCGTAAGCTTTAATATGTGTGATATGGGAAATGTGCAGTGTTTAACAAAATGAAGCTGCAGTCGTCATGCAAAAACATAGGTTGTAATTCATAGATGATGTAACTGGCTTAAATTGACTATTAATATTCTTCACAAATGTGACTCTTCTCCTTTGCCCTTTTAATATAAAACTATGTAAGTACAAGACTCTTCATCTACCTCTTAAGAATGTTATGACCCTTTCTTGTTAAATGAGCTTCTGTTGTCTGTGTTCCAGGGTGTGGTGGAGTAATGTGATAAACGCATTTCTGAATGTGCTAGCTGTTAATACTCATGGGAAACTTTTCAATTAGGAATAAAATAAATGCTATATGCAATAAATACCTTTGGAGGAGGTCTGAATGTTCTATTTTACTGCTTAGGAACATACTGATAATATGAGAGTCTTTTGTGACTATGCACCCTCCCTCTTTAGAACATGAGATTTTGTTTTGGTTCCCTGAGCATCGCAGGTGCCAGTTCACTAGCTGCAGTGTAATGTAACAATTACTCCGAAGACAGTTCTGGAGTGGAGTATTTCAGAGTCGTTCGGCAGTTGGTACTGGCTGGGGTATCATGTTGGAGGAAAACGGTTTAAGCTTAAAGAAGGCTTGGATGTCAGGGTCTTGAATAGGTAAAATAACCCTAAACCCGGAAGTACAGACATTTTGACTGTTCGTTGTGCTTTACCGTCAAAAAGTTATGGCTACCTCCCTGCAGTACTAACTCGGTGTTTAACGGCTGTGGCGGGCGCTGCGCCGGGGAAGGCCGCGCCTCGGCGTCCTGCGGCCGCCGCTTCCTCCGGCGCCAGGATCCGGTCTGCCGTCGCCAGAGAGGAGCCCCGCTCTGGGGACTGCCGCCCAGCGCGGCCTCCCGGCTCCCGCTCCGGGGGACGGGATGAGGCCGGGCCCGCTGCCGCCACGCTTGCCGTTCCGCTTCCGGGCCGCGGGGGGGCCGGGAAGGGGCTGCCACCTCTTCCGGCCGCTCGGAGCGGGTGAGGCTGGGGCCGCTGGAGGGGGCCGCCCCGAGCGGGAGCCCCGGGGC
>Ga0065711_1039797_pt1 | contig 17492 bp, 9 predicted proteins | sample Hoacrofraction12_FD_59098 | JGI IMG/M metagenome (GOLD analysis project Ga0065711, IMG submission 59098) | Hoatzin crop microbial communities from Cojedes, Venezuela - Epithelial fraction 12 v2 (version 2) | ecosystem: Host-associated > Birds > Digestive system > Esophagus > Crop | place... | reverse complement strand
CCCCCCCCCCCCCCCTCCCCGAACCACTAGTTTTCACTATGGCTGAGTCAGTAGGAAAGGACATACTTATTTTTGTTGACAACAGTCCACTTAGCGAAGCATGAAGAGACACGCTGCTTGAGATATAGATCTAAGAGCAAAAGGTTTTGCTGAGCTTTCCTATGCCTTTCTCCCTGGTGTTTTGGGGCTAGGTAAGTGTTCTACCATCTGAGAAATGTTTCAGTAAGGCCTGATCTTACACCAAAGGAATTCAGTAATAATACTCCTGAGCAAAATCAAAACTTTAATTTCCAAGCCAAACCATCAATTTCCTGGAACACCTTCATCTCTTCTCCTCCTGGCAGTTGTTCCCCTTTTAACCTTCCTTTATCCTAAAACCATCACAAACAGTTTCAGTCAGCATGATGTAAAATGAACTAGCCGTTTCCAGGTAGGAGCATCTGACATGCAAATCAGGATTCAGTCACCTACATCATAAGATGGAGGGCCTAAGAGAGGGGAGGCATTTGAAATATTGAGTCTCCAGGAAGAAAATGAAGAAATAGTTCCTGCATATAAGTATCCATATATAGTTGCATTCTTCTCACATCTAGATGACAGACCTTGTCAAATGTTAAGAAGGAAGACCTGTGAAGGAAGAGATTCAAATACACAAGTGAATCTTGCATATTCATTGTCCATTTAAAAATTTTAGGTCTTTGATTCTTATTTGTGATTTGGTTTGTGTCTTTCAAATGTGAAGTGAAGTATCTTCGAGCAGTGGGCTTTATAAAAGCGTGCATCTGAACTTGGAACATCAGAAGTGGTCTTTGAGTAAGAAAGGATAAGGTGATGAGAACTAAAAGGATTTTATGAGAAACTTAAAGCCAGGCACTGCCTGTCAGATCATGCTGGTTTCCAGTGTTGTGTAAATAGCAAGGCTCTGAGTGGCTACAGAGAGAAAAGATTCAGAAAGTGAAAAACAGTAATATTGCTTTCTAAATGCAATTGATAATTTTCTTTCAACCTATAGAGGACAACTCAGGGTATTGTGATGTTGAGAGATTTCCAGTATCAGTATGTTTACATTTGCATGCATTATTTCAGTCTGTTCTTCCCTTTGTTTTTCTTAATTATAACTTACAAGCTGCAGAGCGTAGCTGAGAACTTAATGTATACCATTCCCTAATAGCTTTTAGTCTACCGGAAGAAACAGCCAAGTCTATCTCATTTGGCCTGCTCTGTCATTATGGTACAATCATCTGTCACGTACGTTCATTGCAAAGGAACTGAATGCAGTGTTGTGTCTAGAAAGTACAGAATACAGAGAACTGACTTTAAAGAAACTTAGACCTCAGCTTGTTTCCCCTGACTTGATACTTGTCTGAAGATTAGGCGGGTAATTTTATGAAGTTCCCCATCCAGCTAGTAAAAAGGAGATAACTCTAGTCAATGATTTATTCCTTCTTAAAATAGTTAGGACGAGTTACCTGCTGGAAATGCTCAGCTCTTCCCATCGATTAGAGGATTATCAGGAGTAAGTACCTAATATTTTAGTAATGGTAAGTCCCAGTTCCAAATAACTCTTGATGACTAATAAACAGAATTATGACCATGAAGTGGAGAAATACTGGGCAGAACATGTATTGCTATAAACAGATAGTTCTGTCAAAGTCAGTGGCTCTGCTGACTTCAAAATCACTATGTGCCTTCTGGTTTTATTACCAGGTACAAGGCAGGAGAATCAGGAAGAATGTAAGTGTTATAGAGTTGGAGGTCTTCAGTTATAACAGTATGTCAGGAGTAATTTTACTTGAAGTCAATGGAAATGCACAAGTGTAAAATATTGTAGAAGCAAAGAGGAATTAAGAAATGGGATCTGGTCCAAAACTCGCTGAAATCCATGCAAACTTTTTCTCTGCATCCACTGAACTTTGGATCAAGCTCCTAGTTCCTCGGATAACAACAGCAGTTTGCCTTCTTAGGGGTGCCAACATTTCTGCAGTAGTCAGACATATTCTGCTCCACTGCATCTAGCAGGGTATTGAAAGTAGTGCTCTGCTCAACATATCTGTACAAAGCAAATCCACAATATCTGTGGACATTTTCTGTCTCTTCACCATGTAAACAGAGAACTAAATTGTATATTAGAGCAACTGTGACTACGATATCTCCATTTATCTGTCTCTTGTTTGTTCCTAACACCATCTGTTACTATGCAGTAGAAATGGTTGAGCTGCCCTTCCAAATAAGAGAGCAAAGATTTATACCTTGCTTGTGGTTTTAAAATCCAAGTATCTGTTCACCTCTCCGGGCTTGAAGACTTCATAAACTGAAATAAGTTACTAGTCTCTGTATGAATAGAAGTTGTGCATTTACTTTGTATTTATATTTAGGATTGATCTCCCCTTTTTGTATCAAGTTTATCATCGCCTTATTTCATTACTTTTACTGTAAATCTTGAAGTTCAAAAAACAGCCAACTTTTTTAAAAATTGATGTTGATCTAGTTTGATCGCATTGAGCAGGCTAAAATATGCAATAAGGAGTAAAGCTGGCAACAATTATAGAAACATAATTGGGAAAGCGAATGTCTCTGGAGAAGAGAATAGCAAACAAAAAGAGCTAGAAATTTTGACGTTTTAACGCTGTTTCAATGCCGAGTTTAAGAATCTTTGAGGCTCTTCAGGATGTGCCAACAGGTCAAAGCACTTTCCAGTTGCTCTACTTCTTAATAAAGTGGAACTGTTTGAGGATTTGACAAGTCCCACGGGTCAGGAAACACATATTAAACAGCCTTAGAGAATTTTTCCCTTTCAGTATTGAACCAATATTGTATGACATAAAAAGCAGTACTCCATTCTCTTCTCTGCCATACAGAGATCTCTTTCAATGTCTTTTTTGAGTGTGAGGGTAGAAGGACACTCCATTTAAACATAAATCCTACTCAGTTCAAAATGAGAAAAATAATAAAAGACCTTGCATGAGGAGGGAGAGTTAAAAGAAGGAAGTGAAGAGAAATAGAAAAGAGCAGGAAGACTGAAAGAACAAGAACAAAAATCAGGGGAAGGAAAAAGCTCTTTCATTTTTCTCTAGCCTTCAGTATTATTTTCTCCCTTCTTTTTATTTCATTCTCCAATTGCATTGTTTCATCTGTTGGCACCTCTTTTTCTGTTCTGTAATCTGTCTCATTTTTTTCTATTCATTATTACTCATTTTACGTAAATGCCTTAAAACAATGTTGTTCCTTGAATCCAAACCAACATGCAATGTGTTGTTTTACTGTGAGAGAATATATTTTCCAATTTTCTGTCATCTCTACCAGCAAAACGTGGAAGAGATCTAATTCACAGCCTGTCGTCTGAATAACTTCATCTCATCTCCATGTCTCTGTATCACTTGACAGTCACCTCACCAGCCACAGAACACCTTCATTTGACCAAAGCAGCATATGCAGAGGTAGGGTAAAAACTCAGAGACAGAGAAATTTACTATCATATTTACTTTACAAAATAGCTGAGTAAGTTGAAACATTCCTCATTGTTGCCACATGTCCCTTATTCTCTACCATTTTGTCCAGTTTATATTCAAGATTTTGTTTTATTTCCTGCTTTGTTCTCTTTTGTTATCAACACCTTCCCGTTATGTTTTAATTAATTTTAACTTATCAAGGGATTCTTTCTTCTTTTTAGAAAAAGAATTATCTCCCCATAAATGCTTTCCTATTCCATCTTCTCCAACCTCCTCAGCAAATATCCCAGACATCAGATGGAATGTCTTTAAAGTAATTTTACTTTGCCACTTACTAAGAAATATTTAATTTCTGACTCTAACCGATTTCTGTGCACTGTTACGTGTCTGCTACCATATGGATGAAGTTATTGCTTTTTTTATAAATGTATAATTATATTCACAGGCCCTGTACTTGTTCCTTTCCCTAAATTCTGCAGCAAGAGTTTGTATGAGTAGAGCACTAGAGCCAAATAAGTGTCAGAGTGGATGGTCTAAAGTTATTCAGTTTTAGGATTTGTAAGTAAGCTGTAACATAAAGTAGAGATGGTAAAAAAAAAGTCCATTACTTTATTCCTCTTTTTATTGTTGTTGCTGGAAGAATGCAGAATATTCTCATGTACACAAGTAAGGTCATTTGTTGAGCTACCTTTAAAATGGGAGGATTTGAAGAGGAATGCTTAGAATAGAAGAATCCTGAAAGAAATTTACATGTAACACTGATACTTCCGATTTTTATCTTTTTGGTATTTTGAATAATTTTATGTTGAAAAGCAGCTGATTTTGGCTGATGAAGCACTTTGTCACCGTCATTGCTCCCAAAAAATGTCTTCTTTCAAAACCAGCTCTTGTCCATTGGATGCAAACCCTGCTAAATTTTACTGTAAACGAACCATTTCCATTGGATAATCATATGTGCCTAAAGACTGGAATTATATCAGAATAAATTTCTTCCAGTCTGTGTACTGTAATTCTGATTGTGGAAATGTTAGTATGCTTTTCTGAAGCTGTGGGAAGAAAAAAATTTTACACTACAAACTTCAGGGATTTCTGTAGTCCATGTCTGAGGTTTGTTATGTGGACAGGAATTTGGCCATTCAAGTTATGTTTCTGTTACTTTGTTCTACTTAAGGCAATAAATGACTTCTGGAATTGATTAAAAGCTAAAGATCAGGGATTCATCCAATCTACAATGCTGTTATTTGTGTGCAAGGAAGAACATAATGAAGGATGCTCACAATTACATAAGAAGATAGTTATATGATGAGTGCTTAAGAAGTTTAAATGTCCTTTGCTTGTTAGACTGTAATATCCTATACAACTTTGCATCAGATTCTAGGAACAGAACCTGGCTTGCCAAGATAAATGAGTGTCGACAATATTACACCTGAATAATCCACTAAGAATATAGCAGATGATAGAATTTTAGAGGTATCATTCCACTCCTGTGTCTTCTGTGAATGAATCAAGTGACCTGATTATATATTGTGTGAAGAAGGGTTTACACCATCATTCCATATAGCCGTCTCTTTATTTGGGCACTCAACACTTTTTTTTTTAACAATATGCAATGCCACAGAAGTAACACAAGTTACATGAATTCTGCACAACTTGTAAGTTTGTGGTTCCATAACAGAAGCAATTTTGCATTAACTAAGGAACAGGCAGAAGGATTATATTGGTATCAGTGTTTATCATCTAAATGATGAAGGTATCAAGTAATTGCTGAAGTACTTACATAGGACATCTTAGTCATCTCCCTTCTTGTGACGTATCACAGAACTGTGAAATAAATGAATAGTATTTCCATTAACTGGCACATCACATCATATGTGAGGTTAGTATGTTTCACTCAATATCATGAACAGCACAGGCAATAGCTGTCTGTTGATATTATAGAGGGGAAACAATAAAGAAAAAGATAAAATAAACACATGGAGACAGCTTTTTATGTGCAGTGTTATAGCACAGACACCTAACTTAATCCTATTAATAGAACGGTCCTACAAATAGTGTGTTGAAACCATATACCACTTTATCAAATGTACCAACACCTTAGAATGCTCAGGTAATTTGTCAATTTTTCATATTTTCCCAAATTAGCTAATTATTAGAAATGACCGCTTAGCAAGACATCAGCTGCAGTGTGAGAACCTTATGGTCACTTATCTTCCTGTACTCAAGCCACTAACTGTTTGTGCTAAAGATGCCACCATTTAATGTAACTGTTCTTTATGTTTCTTAAAGCAATATCATGACCTTCAGATTTTCACTTTATGTTTCTCCCAGTGTCACAAACAATCACCTTTTCACACCTTTTCAAGACTGACTCCCCAGCTCCTGACAGTCTGCTCTTGCATCCCCAAAGCCCAAAGAAAGCTGCAAATACAATCCCAGGAAGCTGTATTTTATTTTGACCTGTTCCTCCTTTCCTTTGGAAAAAATCCTGAAGAACAGACAAGCAAGTGTGATATATTACCTCTGGTGGCTTAGCTGGACAGCAGCAGGGGCTTGTAATAAGGATGTGGTAATACACCACAAGGAATCTGTAGACTCATAAAACTTGACCTTATAAATCTCTACGTTTATCAGTTCCATACAGCAGCCACTCCCTGTGGTGGAAGTCTCAGACCAATAAACCTGCAGTTGATAACCATACAATTTATCCTCAATTTTTCCCTCCAGGCCAGCTAATCGTGCTACATTAATAATGTCTGTAAAAAATTGGAATGTCATTTGAAAATAAAGATACCATCTGATTCTTTTCATTACTTTGCATATAATTAAGATGTTAAGCGAACTAGTTCATGGTGATAGCCAGGAGTCCTAGACTGTTTTTCTTGTTCATATATCTTTGTTTAAAGTTCCTACTCTCTCACCTGAAAACTGCTTTCCTTCTTTTGGTTTTGGTTTCTTAAAATTCACTTAGTTTCATAAAGTAGATTACTCCTTTCTCTGGACAGTAAACACTTCAGAAACAAGAAAAGATATTTCTGCTGCAGAGACCATTGTATTGCTGCGCTGTGCAGAGGTGTATCTAGTACCTCCAGCATCTTCTGGGAGCTTGCTTCATGTAGAGGGGACCCGGATTTGATGCCAAAGACAGTAGTCTGAATTTCTTTTGAGCACAGGTCTGTATGCACATGTGCTTCTGACTGGGATTCTATATTTGTCTGTAAAAAGCGCCTGTACAAATACAGTAGTTTCTTCATCTGATTCTCATGCCTATTTCCTCCACACAGAGCTTCACACTTCACACACTTCACTCTTAGTGACGTGCAGTGAGAATGATTTCTGATTAATTCTAGTTTTCAATAAGAAAACTGATTTAGAGTAAAAACCTAGAATCAGAATGACAAAAAATTTAAAATATCCTGATTTATCCTCCGATGCAGTGTTTTAGGTTGAATGGAATGTTTGCGTATCTCCACTTGATAGCTCACTCCAAAGAATATTGCAAAATGGTTGTGAAGTGCACTGGGATGAAACAGGCTAAAGAAATTTAAAATAAGACTAAGGAGAAAGTAGTAAATAGAAGTGTTTTCCTTTTTTAAGGCTCTGTCAGAAAAGAATGTTGACTCACCACCACTTCAGTGCACTTGAAGGAAAGAAAGAAAATACACTGCACCAAACAACAAGGAAATACAGCTTATTTTCTCCTAGGAGCAACAAAGGAGAAAGGAGGAATAGAGAATATTCTTCAGAACATAAAACTTTCTTGGGACTTTGGTTACAGACGCACTCGCACATCTTCTCTTAGTAAAGGCAAGATACAGGTCATAAACAAAATTCCAGAGAATTCAGTATATTTAGGACTTGATTTTGTATTTGAGGAAACTTTGTTCCATGTACATAGGCTAAAAATGTTCAAAATTGTATGAACGGGGTCACACCAGACCAATACTCACTCAGATTGCCAAAACATGATACAAGACAATGCATTTGGAAGAAAATATTCTGAGGGAAAAGAAATTGGAAACAAACAAATAAAAAATATAAACATGATTTAATTTGGTTTTATTTTATTCCCTTTCTTTTTGCTCAGGAAAAAAATAAAATGCTGTTTTCAGAAAATCAGTTCACCTTGTCTGTTTAGTTACCAGCAAGGACAACAAAAGGAATAACAATGACAGCATAATATAGGAGTTCTCTTTCCAGTATTATCCTTTCCCCAAAGGCAATGTAGAAAAACAAAACTAGGCAGACTCTTTTTTTCTATAGCTGGGCAGGTTTGTATTTTTTTAGGATTCATTTTCCTGTAATATGAATTTTCAGTCAAGATGTACTTATATTCTGATTTTATAATCATGTGACCATTTTAAAATGGTTTTTTTTAAAGATATGTTAACAAATTCACAATATTGCTTGCAATAATAATGCTGTAATACCCTGGCTTCTTCAGTTAGTTATGCAACAGATTTTATTTGGGCTAGAAATTTTCCCAAAGAATTTTCAGATACAGCCTCATACATAGCATAAAATAAAGCAGTTTTGACAGCTCTCACAAATTATTTTGTAGTGAAACAAGTACTGCATTTCAGACAAAATGGAATGTTTACTAGACTTCTAAAATATGATGTGATATTATGTTATCTTATATCATATTATGTAATATTTTATAATATTGTCTTATATTAGTTTTTACTCTTTAACAAGATCAGCATAAAAATGAGCCAGTATTCAAATTGTTCATTCAAGCCAGTGTAGTCTTTTATTGTGTATATATATATAAAGGAAATGATAAACTATGAACACTGGATCTGATTTTGCAGTAGCTAACCACAGAAGTTGTATCTCTGCTTTCTTTCATAGAAAGTTGATCTGCCAGTCCTTCAGAAAGTAATCCTGCCTCGTCAAACCAGTTCCATGGAGGAATTTCATGTCCAGTTATTTGAATGACTAGGATTACTTATGTAAGATCCACAAATTCAAATGCTTATCATCATCATAGAATTTTTTGCAAGTTGATTCATACAAAACATGTCTACACCACATAAGGGAGAGGAATGAAAAGCTCCTGGAGGTACTACTAGCCTGAGAAAATAAAAGGACTAGTTAGTGCAGGGTATTGCTGGTGGACATGCCATTTCACCTACACAAGGATTATTCTTCGCCACAAAGTGCCTGGCAAATTAGGTAAGACTGTTTTTCTACCTGAGCTGGCTTATTCAGAAACAGTAGACGTACCAGTGCATTATGCTCACTGGCCTTTCCAGCACTCAGGTTAGCTGTCAGAGATGCATTGCTGGCACCTCTGCATCGCCTTCTGGTCACACTGAGGCAGCATAATCATTCAAATATTTAGAGTCCTATTCTCTGGCAGGCATAACGGGCTTTATGCCCTCCTGAACCACACTTTCCTTTCATCTGCTCTTCTGCAAAAATAGTAAGTATAAAACACTACCATTCCCCTGAAAGTAGGCTTTAAACCCCTGCAGCAGCTTACGCAGATTCTCAGAAGACTGTATGAGTTTAGAGTGCTGAAGCTAATTAGTTCCCACAGGGTGGAAGAGGCAGAAGAAGAAATTTGGCAAGGGTTCTATTTTTGAATAGCCCTATATCATTGTAGCTGCAGCCTTATTTTCAGACATTCCCAGTCTTAGCTTTTTCTCTGGAACCTCTCCAGTCCCCTGAACTCCACCAGGGCCTGTCTACATAGGAAAACCACTGAAACAGTTATGGTAGAATGGCTGCTCAAGGGTAGTCTATTCTAGCAGAGAAGTGATTTAATCCTGCAACAATCACTACTTTTCCAAAGAAGTCATCATTCTAGAATAAAACACCTTATTCCAGAAAACAAAGTTCACACAGGAAGTTCTTTCACTATAAACGCCGGTCATTACAACCGTATGGGTAAGCTCATAGTGTCACATCTAGAGAAATAAATGCCATCTCTAAAAATTTTGAATTTTTTTTCTTGTCATGCCGTTTATAGTTTGATTCCTGCATTAAACATTTTCTTAGCAGATCTTTTAGTAAGATTGGGATGTAACTGTGTATATATACAGTAAGTACTCTCAATGAATTCCTAGTCAAAAGTGAAACAGTGTGCAAGATTTTATGCTTTTCAAAGAGAAACTGACCTACCCTCCGCAAGTAAGAAAAAGGAAAAGCTTTCCATGTGTACCATGATCTTCTGAGTTAGGTGGTGCACATATGTGAAGCTCTGTTTCTTACAATGGACACCACAAAATCTGAGAATTACTCAACGCTGATCAGGCTTCAGAGGGGCAAAAAAGCAGAGCTTCCTAGCAGATGGAGCAGTGGGCTGGCACTGTAGAAAGAGATTCTGTTTCTGGCTCCCTCACTGACTTGCTGCATAGGCTTTGTGATAATGATTATAATTATCGCTTTTATAACATACTCAAAGACCTCATGTGGGATGGAGACAACTATCATAAACCAAATTGAGTGTATCTATGCCATTTATATGTTCAGAAAGTCTTAAAGACAATATGCATTAAATATTTTTAATTCTTACTGTCTTTCAATATGTGTGTAATCATTCGACAGTTTCCTATTAAACTGCTTCCTGTAATAACAACTGGCAAGTGCTTCAAGATGCCTGGAGCCTTCTCAAAACAGGATAGTTCTTTCATTTACATTTGTGCAATAGACATTCTAATGACTCTTTAAATTCTCCTGTAACGTAATCAACTAATAACAACAATAGCAGAATCACTATTTGTACAATCTCTTGGTGATCAGTTATAGCAAACACTAGTAGTAGGTCATTTTGCTAATAAAATGAATAAATTTGTAGAAAAAAATAACAAATTATTCCTTTCAGGCTTTATTGGCTTCTGTGGTTGGGTGGGGGTACTAAGTCTTGAGCCTAACTCCTTGTTACTGTTGTACAGAACTGTGTTCTAGGTCAGCAGAACACTTCAATGTCTGTAAGGAGCTGCTTTGGACCTCAGTGAATAGAGCAGAAATGTGAGCCTGAAGTTAAACATATACTTAAGAGAACAGCCTTCTAAATAGGTGCTAATTCTGAGTTGGTTCACTGGTCTGTAGTTGATCTAGGGAATGGGGAAATACATCATTCCCCTGCATGAGGAAACAAGGTGGGGGAGAGCCAAAACTGTTCTCTCCTGCTCACTGGGGAGGAACAGGGTAGTAGGAGAAGCACTCAATACCTGTTAAAGGCTGGCCATGAGGCAGGGGCAGAGCAAACACTACATATGATGGCTGTCATAGAAGAGCAGATCATTGCACAGCAGTGGTTCAGCACATCATGGCAAGAGAATAAAGGGACTCGTTCACATCTTCTATATCTTAGAAACAGTGCAGAGAGGTCTGACACCTGTCTTTCTGTTAGCAAACACATTGGGCTTGCTCTACAAGGTATCAGATAGTGCTGTTACTGTTTAGTCAATGTGTAAAATCTGCGTGTTTTCTTCAGATTTTTCTCTCTGTACAAAATGTAGAAAAAGTGTGTAATTTTTTTTTCCTGACAGAGTGCTAAGGAAGGCAAAATGGTTTATTTATTTGCTTTTAGCACCAGGTTACAGAAAACTGTTGTACTGAAATAATAGAGGTTAGGCACAACTCATGAAGGAAAGCGTTTATTTTGGCTGAACGTCAAGTCCTAGTTTATTCAGCTTATTTTTTAAGCCTTGCATTTTATCCTTTTTTAATTAACTAATTTCTAAGCTTTAAACCTTGTATAAAAATATTTTATTGGAATTTCATTACCATTGTTTTCCTCAGGAAGGCAGCTTATAATCTTCATGATATTATTGTAAAGCCATCACTAAGCAACATGCTTTGGCATTTGTGTAAGCCTTTGTCCACCTCCTTCCCTCCACCCAAATGTACACATTTGCATTTACTGTTAAAATATTATGGATGCTGACACCAGTTTAGCCACAAGACCTGGTGTTAGACTGTCTCTAATTGATTTAATTATTCATAATTGCTCAGCTGGGGCTTATGTGTACTTCAGCATGATTAAGGGAGAACATACAAGTCTGCAGCTAATGATGTGTTCCATCATAATTTACAACCGTGAAGTTGCTAGAGCTAGATTCTATAGGAATAGTACATTTCTAATCCTGTTTAGAATGCTTTTTCAGACCTTGCCAAAATAAAGGAAGAAAGAAATAACCCAACCACGCTTCTGATAATCTTCACAAATTAATTTTAAGGAAGGATTGGAACAGCATGCTATATTTTGGTTTGTTTAAATTAAAATTATCGATAGAATCAGAAGATCAACAGATATGAGTCCATTATGTGTATGATTTAATTGCAATGCATTCCTTTTTGTTGATTCCTTTCTAAGTGTACTTGCTCATTCCTCCTTTCTACTTGCTCATCTTGTGCTAAATATGATGAAATTTTCGTGAAAACTGTTGCCATTTGTGATTATTAAAAAAAAAGTTACTTCTGTCAATATGATGCATGAAAACGATCACACAGTGGTTTCCTTAATTGTCACTAAACATGTTTTCATAATTAGTTCAAGACAAGCAATTCTGACAAAGCCATGTACATTTTATGAGACAACATCCCTGAATACTGTTACTGAGGGATGGTGCCTTTCTTGTCTTTCAACAGTTCCTTACACATGGTGAACACTATCAGGAAAAAAAAATCAATAGCAAAAATACTAAAAATGAACATGATTTCCAGTGTAACTGGATAATTTCAGATAGGGCCTCTTTTTGCTTCTGATTGGAAAAAATACCGTATTTTTTGGAAGTGTATATGTCAGAAAAGGAAAACAGATTATGTGGTATGCCATGAATGATGAATATTTTTGAGATTTTTATAGTCATAAAATTGCTAGTAAGAAGTTCAGCATTTCTTAAGCATTCACTCGGACTAGTGCCTTGATCAGAGAGAGAAAGAGTTTAATCTTAAACTGAATGTTAAACCAGACTGGCCGGTGATGAAAACTACAAAATGCAGCATTATTGCCCTGATAGTAAAGGCAGTGTGGCTTTGTCTGGAGCAAGTCTCAACGGCTGCTAACATGGCATTAGCTTTCTGCAATACTTTGTATCTTGGATCCTTCTGAACAAAGTTAGTTTCAAAAAAAAACGTCCTCCCCCAAGTCCTGATTCATAAGACACACTTTTCTTATTTGGACCTTGGAGAGACACAACATGCAGCATTTAGCTGCAATGTATTATCAGAACGATATAATTACAATTATTTATTTAAGCTGGTTCTGAACCAGGGAATCCTGATATGAAGCTGGAGCCAGTAAAGGCTTGAAAAACTACTGACAATAAGCAATTCTTCATGGAACAAAACTATTACAATAGAGGGTCTTTGATCTTGCCTGTCTCCTGTTGCCAATTGAACTTTGTCACCATGCACTGTCATCCACAAGGGAGTACTTTTGAATTAAGCAGTCTACAGCAATTTAGTCTGTTCCAGCTTTGAAGTGCCAACATCAGTCAGGCCAGTACTAACTTTTTTCATTAAATTTTTTTTGAGCTCTCTTAGGAGTTTAGCAGTCCTGGCATTTAGATAACTAAAGTCAAGAAACCAAGGCACTAAGACATCAAAAGCAAGAGGGGCCCCTAAAATACAAATGTGAACAATCATTAGGCTCTAATGGTGCACTTCATTAATGTCCACTTCAAAGCAAAAGTTTACTGACTTTGGGATTGACTAATTTACACATTGTGGGAAATTGCTGCCAGCCATGCATGTAACCACTAAATGTTTCTGGAATAAATAGAAACGCCCTCTTCCTTCAGAAATCAGGAACTGCAAACTGAGCCTTTAATTGCAAGATGGCCTTTCATTTGAATTGGAATGGAAAACCTGTCTAGAGTATAAATCACTAAAGCTGTGTGTAGTTATCATACAGACACACAGATGTCAATCAGCACCTTTTTGCAAATATCTCCATCCCCACCCCCACTCCCACCCTCCCCCCATCTGTAGCTAAACAGGAATATTACAGCATAGTCTGGTTTTCTTTTGGACATGTTTATCTATTTAGAGTCTTCAGAAAGTCTCATCTGACTTTGGAATGTAAAGCCTGCTGAAAAGTCAATCTCTTCTAAGTAAAACTGGTTACTACACTGCTGAGACTGAGTTTCTTTGAGAGGAGGGAAAGAACTGTACTACTTTAACTGTTAGTGGTAACTCTTATATGAGTAAACAAAGTACCACTGTGCTAACAAATTGCATTCACATTCAAAGTTGTATTAGTGCAGCTATATCAACTTAAAAAAAAAAATTGTAAACTAACCACCAGAGTTAAAAATGTAATTCAGATAATCAGATTGAAAGCCTACCATGCTGGGAAACAACTGCAGTACATGAAGTGTCTAAACAACACCCTCCTGCAGAAAAGCCTAAGATGATGTGGGCCAGTTTGTAAAAGAACTGAGCGCATGCAGACTTTCTTATGCTGTCAGTAAGGATTGCCTACATTACAAAATGTGGTTGTGCTTGAGCGGAATTGTGTTAACTGAGTGAGAGGACAGGAGGCCAGTCACAAGTTAGAGGTCAATGGAAGCCAGGAAAAATTGTGTTCAGCTGATGCTATGGTGAATATAATTTGTCCTTGTCTAAACACTAACCACTAAGAGATGGTAACATCCTGCCATCTAACTAGATTGCTTCCAATCTTCTTCAAGCACAATCACATCTTTTATCTAGACAAGCCTTACTGTGGCTGTAAAATCTTAGACCCTTTGGAAAATCAAGCTGTTGGCTCTGAATGCGTAAAAGAGCCTAGACAAAGTTTTGCTTAAAAATGATCTGTATTGAATTGCCAGAAATCCACACTTTAGTGTGACTGCTTAGAAAAAGAAAGCTATTGTGGGTGTGCATTGGGCAAAATACCGAAAAATGGTTGCCAAGGGTTATGCTGAAAAATAGGGAAGAGAGTTATAATGTTTCTGCTTTATATTTCAGCTAACTTCCTTAATTTTTAGCAATTACCTTCTTGTTGCAACATTTTAATAAAAGTCTGTGCCTTCATGCCTGGTAAGGAAGCTAACTTGCCATGGGCAAGAATGGCAAAAAAAAAAGGAAAAAAAACCACTTAGCAAACCACAAATTTCAGAGACCTAGTCACATCTGTGTTTTATCAGCTTTTTCCGGATAGTATTACACCAAACAATTGTCTGCAGATCGGTAGACAGCTGAGACTTTAAAGTGCTGAATTACTGAGAAAATGCTAGAGATAAAAAACAGCACATGTATCCTATCAATGTAATGAAACCAACCTGCTGCTAGCGCCATAGTGCCTTAGTTCTAAGTACCCTGTAGAGGAACGGAAGGCTTTCATTTAACTCTTAAGAGGAAAGCAAGGGAAAGAAGAGTAAAGGTCATCTAATACCAGCCTTAATCACAGAACTGAAATACTCTCAGATATACGAAGGGAGGAATGCTTGGTGTTCAAAATAAAACACCAACTGCAGACAACAAGAGTATGTCTGATCATACTGGGGGTAGCATTTCCTGGTGGAAATTCCCAAGACTTAGGCTGATGTCAAGTGGAGTTATAGACAAAAGCTGAAACTAAAAAACCTGGGTACTCATGCACTGCCACATCAAGGCAAATTCAACCTAGTAGAAAACTCTCCAAGAGAAGGTAGATTCAGTACATCAGCCAGAAGGTACCCTGGAAATGAATAATGGGTATATGCTGAATGGAGCATGATTATTATAAGCATCAGAGCTACTACTCAGTGACAGATGTAAAATTTGAAGTTGTGTTTAGAAGAGTTAAAAGATTCAAAGAAAGCTCTTCAGTCATGAAAAAGTGAAAATGTGATTTCTGAATTTCTCATTTTGTTTTTTTTACATTGTGTTAGGATTGCATTGCAAATTAGACATCAGGTTTACTTGGCTGAGCATGCTACTCAAGTGTCTGAGGTGAAATAACTCATAATGTACTTGCCTGTACTCACTGAAGGTAGTGATAAAACTTCAAGGATGACAATTTTTTTTATTAAAAAAAAAAGAAAATCAATGAGACATAGTGACTTACTTCATTAAAGCTCAAATTTTCACTCTGCTGACTTCTACTGGAAGAAGATCTAGCCTGAAATGCGTAATACAGGGAAGAGCGTTATCCTTACTGTTTGGTCTTACAGTTCCACTATAACAAAGCCCAGAAATTCCAACAAGAACCAACCTGTTGTACCAGAAGCTGTACAGCAGAAAATAAATATGGCCCCTTCCACAAAGAAATTTTAGAAAAAACAAAAGGTAATGAGTGAGGAAAAGCCCAGATAGTTAATATAATCCCTTTTGTATTCATACATATTTTAATCAGGTTTTGATTACACGTACGAAAGGAGTCTTTCTCCATTAGTCCCTCAGGCTCCAAAAGACTCTCAATTAGCCATTTAAAGTTAGCAAATTTTTGTCAGTTTTGTGGTAGAACCATAGAAGAGACCCATGAAAGAGAAGCAATATTTACTTGAGGCAAGAAATTCCTAGCTTTGGGAGTAGTACAGGGGAAAGCACAAAGGCCACAGAGACATTTATGCGTAAATAGAGAAGATATCAGCTGAAGCAAGCAGCATGGGGAAAGTGTGAGAGATGAGAGCTGATAAGCAGAAAAAGTAGAGAGAAGATCTTTTTAAATTAAAAAGCTACTTTAAAATCTTTTGCACTGAAACTTCTGAACATATCATTAAAGTGACAAATAGCCATGATGCCCAACACTTGAATTTAATGAGTGTCTTCAAATGAACTTTTTTACAGGAACACCCATTTTCTATGTGTATAGGTATATCCTTGGAAGTGGGAGCACCATGGACACATACTTGAACTGCACTTTCATGGAGCATAGAAGAAATGATGAAGTACAAAGCACTCATTTCATGCATTTCCAGTGAGTCCCATTTTAATTCACTCTACTATGCAATCAAGTATAAAAGTGAGAGAAAACTAATATGTACAAAACCTGTAAATTGACCTTATTGTCACCCAATTTAATGCATTGTCAGGGGAAATGTAGTGTGGAACTGACTAGTTTGTAGTTTATTTTTAAAACTCCTTAGTTAAATGTCCAGATCCCACAAAATGATGTGGATTTATATAAAATGGGATTTTATACACCAGAATTCTTATTAAAGATCACATTATGAGATTGAGAGGTCACGCGTAGATTAATTCTAATTCATTACTGGGCTCTGTCCTTGCTGAATACTTTCCTCCACAAATCTACAAGGACACTTCTGCAACACTTCATATGTTAGTGTTCATCAGCCAAAAGGTAGACAGAACTACTTATAAATTCTATGTCAGACAGATATTCTCTGTTAAGAGAATGGAGTATTTAGGTGTATAAAGACTTGCCAAATACTGAAAGATGGGAGTAAATTTCAAACAGCTTTATGAACAGAATATGACTGGAGTCACCCTATGTATTATGGTTTCAGGGAATGTAAGTGATGAAATTAGTCCCATCAATACATAAATATAGAAGATTTTCTTTTGTTTACAAAGCTAAGATTTCAAAAGTTTCCAAGCAATAGCGCATGTCATTCACTTATTGTTCCAATTCTTTTCTTCTTTAATGTTGATTGATTTGAAAAGATTGTCTTTAATTCAAAAGCTGTTTTCATTTTAGTTTTCAACTTTCTGTCATGTTCCAAATGAGATGAAATTGAATTACCCTCAAGTATAAACAAAAGAGTTTTGATTTTCTTACTTGCTTTGTCCCCCAAAGACTGAAAAGATTGCATATAATCATCTTCTATTTCTCCTACCTCTAGGAGTGGATGAAAATTCTCCAACGTCAGTCCTTTCTCACCCTTCGTGCATCAAAATGATAGAACTTCTTATCACATAGGAAACATATATGGCTCACATTTTTATTGCTAAAGTATAGAATCATAGAATCATAGAAAGTTTTGGGTCGGAAGGGACCCCTAGAGGTCATCTAGTCCAACCCCCCCGCAGCAAGCAGGGACACCGCTAACCAGATCAGGTTGCTCAGAGCCCTGTCCAACCTGGTCTTGAATGTTTCCAGGGATGGGGCCTCCACTACCTCTCTGGGCAACCCGTTCCAGT
>Ga0065711_1010495_pt1 | contig 17492 bp, 9 predicted proteins | sample Hoacrofraction12_FD_59098 | JGI IMG/M metagenome (GOLD analysis project Ga0065711, IMG submission 59098) | Hoatzin crop microbial communities from Cojedes, Venezuela - Epithelial fraction 12 v2 (version 2) | ecosystem: Host-associated > Birds > Digestive system > Esophagus > Crop | place... | reverse complement strand
CTGGCAGGGTTCAAGGCCAGGTTGGATGGAGCTCTGAGCAACCTGGTCTGGTGGAAGGTGTCCCTGCTCATGGCAGGGGGGTTGGAACCAGATGATCTTTAAGGTCCCTTCCAACCCAAATCATTCTCTGACTCTAGTATGTAAGAGTTTGGGACTTGCTAGTGAAACGCGGGGTGAAAGGCCCTAATTTCTTAGTTCACAGTTTGCTTCTGTTTTATTCTGAATTGCTTCAAAAGTTTTTTCTCCAGAAGAAAATATTGTGCTCCTTGACTGTTTTGAACTTCTCTGTATTTTCTGCAAGCACTAGATTAGTATTCCAGAAATAATGCAAATTTCCCTGCTTTGCAGTCCTAGGAGGAAGTCCCTCATTTTCATTCTCCCTGCTACCAAATGTTCTGCGCTCATTTATTTATTTGCTGATGTATACTTTTACAAAATGGTCTCTATGGTAAGACTTCTTATTTATCCCTCTATACTTTTTACATTGCCCATTATCACATTAATCTTTGTAGCACTTGCATTTAAATTCAGTTTCTGAGTGCTCATTGCAGTACTGGATTCCATCCTACATCCTTTCACTTTTCCTTGGGAAATTCCATGGGAGTTGAAATCTCATATTTTCCTACAGAAAAAAAAAGTGCAATACTGACAGCAAAAAAATATGAACCTACTTTCTGGGGCTCTATGAGTGTTCCTAAAGTGGAGAGACTCCATCCAGGTTCTAGGTCAGGTGTCTACTTTTATTTTCCCATGTTGCTGCTCCAGTGACCTGCCACCTCCATGTCTTTATCTGTAGATTTCTACATTTAGGTGTGGAAACAAGAGGCTGGTTGTGGGTTTTCGAGGTCGCTGCGAGCTGGCTGAGGGCTGCAGAGCAGTGGCAGGCTGCCTCAGGTGGGCAGCCGCTCCTGGCCCTGGTCAGCTGCAGGAGCTGCCACTGCAACTCGCTCTTCAGGAGCGGGTGCTGAGCATCAGCACACCGTTCTTAGCAGCAGTGTTGATTATTTTCCTTGAAATAATAGTTAGAGTTTCAACACAGAACTCCTGAATATAACTGGAAAGTAATTTACAGTGTTTATAAAGGAGGTGTTTTTAATGGCCCAACTGCTGTTTATGTACAACTAAATCTTCAAACTATACTGTCGTGCCAGCTGTTCCAGTTAATGAGATGTATGTTGCGTTAGTATACTTCTAACATTGTATATAGTAAGTCTTGAGTAGTGTTCTATTGATATCTCATTAGAGAGCTTGTGTAGCACTTACAGCTATGTACTTCAAATATTTCCACTAGTGTGTTAAATAACAACACACCAATTGATTGTGGCTCCATTATGTGGAAACCACTGAAATATCAGACTCATTGTTTTAATTTAGTTTTTGGGATCATAAGTCTCTAACCATCCATACGATGTAGTTGTCCTGCTCTTTTTCCTTATTCTTCTATGTTTAATGATAAGTTTGAAGAATTCTGTTGTTTGCTTCAGTGTTCATGGTAACCTCCCAAGTTTCTCACATGCAGGTCTTTTCCTCACCAGTCTAAATTTTCATTGTTTTGCTTATTTTTGATAAACTTTGTAGAGGCTTTTTGATGCACTTATATAGAACAATGGATATTCCTGTCTTCTTAAACGTAATATTTGTGAATCATTCCTAAATTCTTTCATGAACTATAACACCTTCAAAATGTTCATATTCACAGATTTTTGAGTATCACTGAAGTTCTCTTGTAAATCAAGAAAATGTCATCTGCTTCCTTTTTGGAACATATGGAATTTGAGTTGATATTTTTCTTAGGACTCAGGCTTCAAACACTATGATCAAAACATAGATTTTGTTCATTTGCTGATTTTCAAATGTGAAATTCCCCAGGCCTTTCCCTTCCAGCGCAACACAGAAATACCAGCATTGCAGGTAGTTAGTTTTTTTTCTTTTTTTTTTCAGACTTGATTTGAAGTTTTTCTGTATAGTGCTCATATTTTTTTTAACTGCTGTATCCACCCTTTCCAATTTTCTGATATATTCCCTTCAGAGCTTAACTGCTCAAAGTGTGAAATTCATCTGTCTTCTGGTAAAATCCAGACTTTCAATTTTGCCAGTTTATTCTGTATGTTTATTATCTTCTGTATGAAATAATTCTGTTCCTGTTAACCTGATGTATTGTATTTACTTTCCTTTTCCTTTTCCTTTTTTTACATTGTCAAGTCATTCTTTAGTCCTCTCAGCCTATACTGAAATATGCTTCCAAACTCTCAGATGTGTTTTCTCATGCATGTGCACCGTACCTGCAATACCCAGGGTTTCTGGTAGAATACATTATTCTCCAACATGTGTACGGATAAGCTCTGTGAAAGATCCTTACATTCTGACATTTTTCATAATTATAGTCAGAAAGCTTATTTACAGCAGCTACAATTAGCCATGCTCCTTGAAATTAGATGTTGAAATACACTTCAGAGAATGAAAATGCCGGGACTGCAGTGCTAGTCAGTTATGTTGTTTAGTCCTGCTCTCTGGACTGCAAGGAGTTACAAGTAAGCTTTAGAAAAAGCTTTCCATGATCTCTCTCTGTCTCCCCAGGGTGGGGAGAAGTTTTTTTAAATTTGTTCACTGCATCTTAATGCCCGTGAACTTGCATTTTTTATTGGGGACAGAAGATTGGGAAGGGAAGACAGGGCTAAGGCAAATCCTCCCCAACCCATCTGCAATGTTTCTTTCCCTACTTTTCTGACACAGTTTCTCAAGAAACCATCCCAACTTCAGAGCGCCGTGGAAGGAGGCACTCTGGAGTCCCCAGCCAGGTGTGAGCACTAGAGCACATGCCTGGATCTTCCTTCTGCTCGGTGTGCGGGGCAGCCAGAGCAGCTCCCATCAGATGGCTGGGTGGGACTGAGCATTGCCAGCGCTGGCTGCAGGACACCTCACCTGCATGGGTGTCAGCAGGATGGAGCCAAAGTCTTTTGAGTGGTGCCCAGAGACAGGACAAGAGGCAACGGGCACAAACTTAAGCAGAGGAATTTCCAGCTGAACAGGAGGAAGAATTTCTTCCCTCTGAGGGTGATGGAGCCCTGGAACAGGCTGCCCAGGGAGGTTGTGGAGTCTCGTTCTCTGGAGATATTCAAGACCTGCCTGAATGCGGTCCTGTGCAGCCTGCTGTAGGTGACCCTGCTTTGGCTGGAGGGTTGGACTAGATGACCCACAGAGGTCCCTTCCAACCCCTACCATTCTGTGATTCTATGATTCTGCATGCCTTCTGAGCAGGAAAATGGATGTTCTTTGCATATTTTGCTTAATCAAATCTCACTTAAACGTTCTTTTTGCCTGGCATAGTGTCTTTTTCAGAAGTTCACCTCTAAAACATATTAAAGAAAATATTTAGCATAGACAATACTGATTTTCAGATTCAGTTCATGTTATGTCTCTACCTAAGTACTTACCAACCTGACTCTGAGTCTGCTGAAGGATGGTCTTGGAAGCCTGCTTATCTCAAGCATATAATTCTGCTAGAAAAACTGTAATACTGATAACTATTAGTTTGAAAGCACGTAAAGGAAAAGCATTCCACCAAATCTTTTTACAAATATCCCTCTATCAATAGTATATTTTTTTCTTGAGGTACTGAAAGTATTTTGCAAGAAGAATGAATTTTGCATTACAGAAAATCAAGAAAAAGCTTTATACTCTCTGTTGGTTATCTGTGCGGGGATTAATTAGCTTATTTTGGATCTGGATTTGTTGGGGGTTTTTTGTGAGTGATCGACTTTCTTAGAATACAGACATATAAGAAATTAAGATAGGTCAGCCAGTGAGTCCATGAAGCTATACCAGCATTTTCATCAAAAGGTGACATCAGACTGCGACCAATCCCAGGGAAGTTGATTTTGTGTTATATTGAAACTGAATATTAGACATAGTTTCCAACTTAATATAATACAAATATTATATCATAGGAATGTTATCTACCTTTGTAATTCTCCCTTGCACTCTCAACACATTTAGTTGTTACACATTTTTTCTAAGATGAGAGTTAAAGACCAGTTCTCATTAAATCGCGATGAGACTATGGTACTTACCTTTTTAAAACCTTACACACTCTTTTTACTTTCATTTTCTTCCACTGTCTGCTTGAACATAACAACGCTAACAATTTACTGCCTTATGTTGTCCTGTGCAGAGACTAAGGTTAACACGGGCTACAAATGAAAAATGGCTGTTTCTTTTCTTTCTCGTTATCACATCCATTTTTTTCTCTTGGTGGGGTGCATTCTGGATGACATAGTTGCCCTACTGAGAGCTGCAGGATTATGTAAATTCTGTTGGAGACCCATTTTTTCATCATTATCTCAGTTCTGACTATTCTTATAATCATTAATGTGGCAGGATTTCTGTTACAGCTTTCTAAAGATGAATAAATTAATCTCAAGTGGGCCATTACCAAAGGTGTAAAAAATCCCCTTATTTTTTACAAGTGTAAAATAATAACCCATATTCTGATTACCAGAATAAATTAATTAATTGCCAGTAATTCCATGTTATCTGAAAAAATCGTGACTATTGCAAGTGCAGTTACTTTTTAGCTGTGTTTAAGAAGAGGAATCACCATCATATCTGCGTGTATCTCTCCTCCATGTAACCCCTCACAATACCAAATCAAATTAAAATTCAATAAATCTGACTGTTACTTTGAGTTGAATGCTTTTTTGCAAGCTAGTGAAGAGTAGTCCTAATAAAAAATGTGTCCATTCCCCAATAGTCAGCAGTTTCATTGGTCCAGGGCAACGTAATTGTGCTTATAGAGACAGTTGCTTCAGTATTGTGAGATAATTCATTGGAAGGGATTCACTACAGGACAGGGAGTATGAATTACAGATGTAGCCAGTACAGTGGAATTAATAGAGGTGATGATTCATGTCAATAGTGTCCTGCTTCTGTCATCAGGTAAACCAGAGTGTGCATCTCTGGGTAGCAAGGAGTGAGGTGGAGTTTGAGTCCCAAACTGTGTAAGCCTACTCATCAGGAGTCTACAGGTATGCAGACAGCTGATTATTTCCAGTCAGCAAAATGCAGAATGTGCTTCAGGAACAATTCACAGTTTCTGTTTATCATCATTCTTGCCTTTGTTTTTCTAATGGCAGTTTCTGTTCAGAAACGGCTGTCTGACCAAGCTGAGGTAAATTACTTTGTACAGAATTTCTTCCCTGGATCCTCTGGCATTTAAAACCATAGTAGCTGACTTGAATATAATTTGCATTATGCACTAACAGCACTGTGGAAAGTCTGTCTACCTTTAATATACTGTTTTTCTCAGTTTAAAATCTCCTACTGCTATAATCATAAAAATACCTAGTAGAATACTATTCACTCCATTGTAGAAACGTATTCTTACCTTGTCTGGTGAAAACATATCCTGTAGGGTACATTTATGCACAGATGGTTGGCAACTAAGACTCTAAAAGCAATATATATTCACCATGTATTTCTTCACCATTTCTGTTTCAAGTTCCAACATTCAGTTTTATCTTTATGAAAATACTTGTACAGAAAATAAAAAGAGACTTATTCCTCTATTACCCATTACTGTACATTGAGCAGGGTTCTGGCAGTAAGGAAAGACACAGACTTTAATGTATAGGACAGATAGCTTGGCATAAAGTGATCAATGTGCAGCATAATTGAAAAAAGTGATAAACGATTTTTGCTACCTTCTGCCGTCTGTTTTTTTATCAGTGTGATGTTTTTTAGACCTTAAAAAACTTTATGCATGCCTCTCTCCTCCTCCATCCCAACTGGGATGTCTCCCAGCAAGTCATACCAACTGAATAGCATGCAGAAAAGGAGGATAAGCTCTGCTAGGTCCATCACTGTCTTGAAATACAGGTGGCTCCAGCAGCACCTACTCCTCTGGCAAAGGAGACGAGTTAGTACTGAACTAGAAAATCAGCCAGAAGTGAAAGTAAGATATTTTTTTTTTAACCTCTGTTCTGAAGGTGTTTCTTTCCTTTTATGTCTAGGAAATAGATACATTATTTGTAGTGACAACTCTGCCTCTAAGAGAAGTGTAGCAAAACACAGACTATAAGAAAGGACAATCTGTCCATGTAATTTCCCTCAAAACCTTGAGAGCCCACATTTATTGATGCTTGGATCGCCTCTGAAGTTTTTAATTTGTTTCCCTCAATTTTTGCAAAACAGAATACATTTTGTATTCTGTATGCCTGCATAAAGCTCTAGTTAAATAGAAGATAATGATTAATGTTGTTGGGTTCATGTCAGCAGCATTCATATACCTTCTATAAATGTTTTTCACAGGTATACTTCTTTTTTCATTTATAAGGAGATGCCAGATACTGAATCCATGGATTTATTGATTACTCAGAGATGAACACAGAATTACCTTTATGCTAGTAATGATTATTTCACAGTTTACTGTGTTTGTAATTTCAAAATAAATAATGCCTTTGCATTTTTGTTCTCTGACAGCAGTAATTAACTACCTCTGCACAGTGTTTCCACTGCCCATATCTGCCAGTGATTTAAGTTGTTTGTCTAGTCATGCTACAACATACAAGGTGGGAGGGAGAAGCCATCTGTCATTTAATTTATTTCTTACTGCATTATGTATATAGAGAAAATGCTGGTTATGCATTAACATTAGCCAGATAGAGCATTTCTTTGCATATTTTTTTCTGCTTCTATACTGTCATTTTTATAGCCTTACATTTGGATGACAAATAAATGCCTTCTGTTGCCTGTAGTATGAATTTCAGAGCTATGTTTGAGGGAGCGAGCTAATAGAGCCACCTTCAATGTATCTACCCTGTGATGGATAAATTTGTCTTATATGTGGTGAGCATAACATACAGAAGGCTTGATTTATTCACTTGCCATGGGTATGTAGCTAATATGTGATTTTGTCTTCCAGTCCATAATGATTAATCCCAGCATTTCTGTCTGACAGAGACCTACCTCCTCAGGCATTAACTGGTTAAGCACTGAGCTTTGGCAATTGAGACGTTGTTTTCATATGACTTATTTCCCTCGATAAAATTAACACAATATATGACTATATTTTCTTGGCCTCTACATGCTGTGAAGTTTCACAACTCTTCAGGGTGATCCTTCAGACTGATTCAAGTGTGCTCCTCTCAATTTTGGTTCAGGTCTGGTGTCTGGTTTTGTCCTTGGCTTCATGAAATAGAACGTACACGCTGAAGTCTTCACTCGTTCTTTGAGCCTTGAAAGGTAGCTGCCTTTACTTGTTCTGTAACAAAATGAACAGCAAACTTTTACTGCCACAGGATAATAGAAACATTCAATGGTATTTACAGGACCTTGTGTTTCTTTTTATCTTTGTACATTTCTGATTACGGTTTTTATTTTTATTATGGGAGAGCTGATGATTTCCAGTTAGGAATGGGCCTCTTCTATATTCAGCTTTGTGTGGAAAACGAATTGTGCCATGCCCTGAGGAGTTTACGGTTTGATTTAAGACACAAAAGTGAATTAATTTCTTAATTGGGAAGAATAGCTGTTACGAAGGAAGTCTATTGTATCAACTTGTGTGATTTTAACAGTGATATTTTATGCTTTACTTTGAGATCCAGCTTTTAAAATCAAATGGCCAAGCTGTGAACCTCACTTTGTTCATTATTTTCTTTTTGCTTCTTCCCCTCCAGGCAGATTTAGTTCTTCAAGTCAGGGACAAAACCTTGAAAAAGTGAGCTCTCATGGGTGCAGTAAAGTATAGAAACAACACTTCCTAGAATTTTGAAAACTATTTTATGAGATTGAGATATTTTAATTTTTTAACTTTTATGGCTGCCAGTAATATTCTCAGTGAAAAATTCATAGCTCAAGTTGGTCAGCCAGAGTTGTATAATACCTAGCAGCACAAATTGAGGGATTTTTGTATGTAGATTCCCAGGTCAGTTTAATAAGTCAGTCCATTTAAATATTTAGAAAGGTTGCATGTGCGCAGAAAGAATATCCAGATTGTCATTGTTTTTGAATATCATTCATATGCCATTCCTATGTCATTCACTTTCAAAAGGGCTTCACCAAAGTCCTAGCTCTCACTTGAAGTGCCCCAGTTTCAGTGTGTGTCAGGAAAATCTCATAAAGCAACAGAAAACCTGTGTAGGAAAAGAAACAGTCCATAAAATCTTCGTTTTGTTGCAAAATCATTTGCTGTTTTCCCAAAGACTGCTGGAATGTTGTGTCAGTTTGTCTCCCTATGCCCTAGGATATCTGACTAGCAGGGGAGTCAGAGCTATGTGTCAAAACATGTCCAGACGTCAAAATATCTTGTCAAAACATCTGATGGTGACCCATTTTGGATCTAAATATTCATAGAAAATGAACATTGTGCTACACATAAAAAATTAACATGAAATCCACAGTCACTGAGATGTTATGATTTCTTTTTTTGTTATTTCTGGATAGATGAAGAATCATATCATAACTTTAATAGAAACCATGCTAGTTTCATTTAACAGACTGATTTTTTCAGACTATGTACTAACAATTTTATGTCACAATTTTGTTACAGCAGAGAAAGGGATTTTGCCAGGCTGATGGAAAGCAGACAAATAATTTATTTGAATATATCTGGTTTTTAAGTATTTATTTACAAAAATCTGTTTATGACTAAAAGCACCGCCACTGACATAATCACACAAGGTAGTGCTTTGTTATTACTATAACTCATACCTGTATTACCAAAAGCCCAGTCACAGACCAGGCCCCTCATGTTCTAATTTTTCTGAGTGCCAAGCCTTCCAAAACCAAGTATATAATCATGACAAAACATGTAGAAGATAGGCACAAAAATGCAAAGATTCAATTAACAAAAGTAAATCAGCTTAAAGTGCAGTGACCCCAGGACCTTTTTTCCTTTCCACGTCCTTTTTTTTACGTAACAGCAGCCTTTAAATAAACCTCATTAGCATTTTATAGCGAAAGTGACCCTTTCTTCTTGCATAGTAAGGAAAGGTCAACAAAAGTTTCTGATAATGCTAAATATTTTCTTAATCTGAAGACTGTAACTGAATTTTGAACTGTCCAGAAACTGTGGTGTGACATGGAGATATCTCTTTACTAAGCAAATGTCCCTAGTTCAAAGGGCAGAGTAAATAGTTTTCTGCAATGTTCTGTGTCTCTTCTCTGGTTAAAGGTCTTGTTGCTGCTGCTAATCCAGCATAGACCATCTGTGGCCATTTTCTTAGATCAGCAATATAGGCTACTATAATTTATAGCTGGGTAATAGCCAGAGGTAAAACAGTACGATATTTCAGAAAGTGCAAAAGCAAACTTTCTGCATATACCTTATACCTTAATTTATGTCTTGGACTGTTCAGCATCCTATCTCTGTCTTTTGCTAGGAAATATGTATGAGCATTTTTCAGCTGTATACCTTAAAAGTGCTATTTAACACTTTCTACTGGGGTATAACCATAGAATTGTTGTACAGTCAACATAACTAATTAGTTATCACCTGTAACTTTACTTCTCTTTTTTTTCCTCCTTTGAGAGAGAGGAAAAAAGTGGGGTGCCAGGGCAAATGAAGAAGAAAGAGGTTAAAAAAGATTCACTAGAAGAAGAAGTGTAAAGTAACATAAAGGCTTATCTTCATCAGTGCTGCTCCTAAATTATTAATTTTTATTCTCTTCTCTTTGTTTTTCTTAGCCCTTGAGAAATATTCGTATAACCTGTTACTCGGTGTTGAGAAACTTTACAAAATTGCACTGCTTGGTTTGCTGCTTCTATTCAGGGATACTAAACACTTATTTTTTATTGAAAGTTGATAGCTTGCTTTTTCTTTTACCTGAGGCATATGTTTTTGTCCTTTAGGACACAGTCTGGCTCTATATCTCTCCTTCCTCCATTCTTCACCTCAGGTTTCTATCTTCTAATTTGTGGATCAACTGTTGCTCACCAGCCTGCCATTGTAAATCTTTCATGAGTTAGTCTGGATTTACACCGATGGAATGGAGGGAAAACTGGCTTCATGCCTCTTATCTGGTGTAGTCTCTTCTCCCTCTTTTTTATAAAAAATACAGCATCTCCAAACATGGAGCAGATACAAACCTTGCTGAAAGCGATACAAAAGCTCCTATCCATCACAACTGTTTTTGACCAGAATCCCTTGCTAAATTATTTCTCTATTCCTTGAACAGCGCCTGTCACCAGATCCCCCATTATTATTTTTGTTTCAATCCTTCCAAGCAAAATGTGTGTGCTTACTTCTTTTATTCCATTTCTTTTTGCTCTTGTCCCCTGAGAGCATGTATTCTGTCAGCACACCGAATCGAAATGTGATTCAGCACTTACGGTGGGATTCAAATGCATTTTTCTCCTAATCTCCTAATGAAGATGCAATGCTAAACACCGAATGTGAAAAGACCTTACTGAATTTTCAATACAATTAATATGTTAATTCATATTATTTCGTTACTTTGAAATTCTTGAACCTACCTCTCTCACAGAACTGTTAAAATGCATCTCTATTACAGTCAACCTTCTTCTTTAGCTAATAGAAAAACGTTATACATAATATAGGACTCACAGAAAGTTTAATACCCGGTGAGATCAGCACAGAAAGGAACAGTTTTCTGCCTTTGAATAAATCTTGCAAGTCTCCATTAGTTATGTGAAAGCACATTCACTCTGAACAGAATGTGTTACTTTGTACTCGAGGCCATATTTCACGAAGAATAATCCTTGGCACACTGGGTAGATTGCCAGGGGTTTCTATCGTAAGGAATCAGAGCGCTGGTCCGAGACTCCTACACCCGGAGAGCAGGTGAGAGGGTGGCAAAGCTTGAGTACCCGAAGACCGCACCACTAACCCGTGCTGGCTGGTGGGGTGGATGGAGCACCAGCAGCTTCCAGCTTTTGAGCGCTGGCAGACAGTGGCTGCCCAGGGAGGTTGTGGAGTCTCCTTCTCTGGAGATATTCAAGACCCGCCTGGACAAGGTCCTGTGCAGCCCGCTCTGGGTGACCCTGCTTCAGCAGGAGGGTTGGACTAGAAGACCCACAGAGGTCCCTTCCAACCCCGACCATTCTGTGTGATTCTGTGATTCTGTGATCTCACTGACCACGGCTTTCTTCCGCTGCTCCCCGATTCTGCCTGTATAGCACCCTCAACAAATAGCTCAGGCTTTTATGGGTGGGTCTGGCACAGCAAATCTTCTAGAAAAACTTCTTAGAGCTTCTTTCTCTGAAATAGCAACAAGATTAAAGAAAATAAAAACTGTCCGATATTCAAGGTGCAGATGATTAAGTGGTGTTTTAGTGAAGCCTTACGCTTGCAACGCTCACCAGATCTTTCAGTCCTGCTACTTTTTTTGTTGCCTTGCAAATGCCCTGAGTAGTAATTTTCTTCTCTTACCTCAGTCTCACAAAAGATGAAGAAAAGAGAGAAATTCTGTTTAGTGCAAACCTTTCCTGCTGACTAACTTAAAAATTGCCTATTAACCTATGAATCTGTAATACTTCAACTGACATTTGACACTGAAGCTGGATGTCAGTGAGTATTATTCTCAAAGGAGACTGCTGGTCTTTCAAAATTACCCGTTCTTTACCAATAAGCTGAGGTATATATTTTGCAATATTTTTTGACATTTTTCAATACTGTTAATCTGATTTTCTGTTGAATTTCTACCCATAAATGGATTAATTTTTTTGTATGTTTCACTTCTGCTGAGGGGGCTTGTTTTGGTGTGGTTTCTTTTTTTTTTACAAACAGATTAGGAACACTCAGCAGTCACTGAAATGTTTTACCTGTAATCAGAAATTCCCTGCTAAGTCAGTTGGTGCAGTTGAGATGATAATAATCTCCATTGAAACCTCTCATATTTGATCTATCCTGTAACAGGTTGTACTATTTAATTAGCATTTGAGGATTAAATATTGAAATGGAATATTGAAATGTGATTGGATTATTGCAGGATCTAGAAAAGTAAACCCATGTGTCTTTTTATTTTAAGATTAATATATGGCTTATCATTTGAACGTTGACATAATGTAGCATATTTTTTAGATAGGAGTAGTTCCTCTAGAAGGAACATATTCAATTTGTATCAAATACCAGGTGCCAGGATTTATCACATCCTCTAAAGACTGTGGTTAGAGCCCATCTGGTATACAGTCAAAATAAAAATGACCAAAGACCGTTTATTCAGTAGCTCAATACAATTACTTCTCAGATTTTAAAAGGAAACATTTTATATTACTACAATTTTTTTAAAAAATATATGATGCACTGCTTTTCTCTTGAAAGATTTCATTAAAGAGTAGTAACAGCCTATGCAAGAGAAAAATCTGATATGGAATCGCTTTCAAGTTAAAAATGTGAGCCATATGTTGTTGAAATTTATGGCGTTCCTTCTCTCACCGTGTACAGGCAGGTAGTGTGTTGGAAGCCTGAATCGGGCTGCAAAGAAGAGAAGCTTTGGCCATTGGCTGAAGCCTGGCTTCTGGGCTACATGGAGTACGAGTTTCAGAGTGTCTGAAAAATCCCCTTCCTTTCTGTACCTACACTTCATACTTCTGAGGGAGGGGAGTATTTTGCCTGCATCAAAATGTTTAGTGCGTAATCCTGCTTCCATATCAACCGATGTATAAGTGCAAACTCCGGTTTAAACTGCTCTTGAAACAAAGGCAGTGGGGCGAGGGAGAGATGTTCAAACGCTGCCTTGGAAATGGGGATATCGGTGTTCTTGGCTGTGGTGCAAGACCTTTGATTAGCTACGCAATTTTCTGACACAACAGTTTTCTATTTGAAAACAAAAGTGATAATACTGATCTACTCTTTAAATGGTTTGTCATTAAAAAAGCATTTGCGAAAGTGAAAATCATTCTGAATTTCAAAAATAATGAAGGTATCTTCTTAACAGAGAAGGAGACTTTATGGCGGGAAGGAACTGCTCGGTGAAGTGTGTCTTCTTGAAAAAATGCATAACAGCAAGTAATGCAAATTCTGACTTAACAGAAAAGCAAGCATTTTTCTTCTACAATTCTCTGTCTAAGCTGGTATCGTTGTAGATGCTGAGCTGTCAGTAACTAAGGCTTTGTCAAAATTCTCTCTCCGGGTAAGAAGGAGAGAAAAAAATACTAATGCAATGATTTTTTTGATATTCTTGATAATGTGTGAAAGGAAAAAATACATGTGTTTATAAAAGCATTGGAGAAGGCTTATTCACTGGCAGAAAAAGTTGTATTTACCAGTGGAAAGCGGAGAGGGAGTAGGTAGTTAATATCTCGCTCTCTAATATTATTGGAAGCTAAGTCTCTGGGAGACTGTAGTTCTACAGAGATGAATGCTCTGAATATTACAAATTGTTACACAGAAGTCTGGAATACACCAAGTTACTAAGGTTTTAAGACACCTTCTGAATTTTTAGGGCATCTAGGAAGTATGAGGCTTTTGCTATCTGAAAATAAAGCTAATTTAATATTTTTTAGGGACTTTGACATAACAGGTTTGGTATGTCAGCTACTGTGTGGCGATTGTGCATCTATGTGCTCTTCTCTGTGTTACCTTTCTGCCAGCGTGAGGTGGCTCCTCTGACATTGCATGCTAAAAGGGATAAGACACTCTGGCTCTTCGTCATTAATTAATCTTACATTAGTGTTTATGAAGATGTTGCAACTGGAAACCTTAAGGCACATGTCCTTTCTTTGATAAGTTTGGAAATTCAAAAGACAGCAAATTGCGAGGAAGAGCTTTAACATCTATCTGACTGACAAGTTTTTTGCCCTGTCTGGGAAAGTATCACTTCCACTGTGCAATTTATTTCCAGTAAATAGGATAATAGTTTGCTGATTTCACAAAACTGAAGAATAAAACCAGGAGCCTGAAATGTACTGTTTAGCAGTTCAGGAGATAACTGACTTTTTTCCTAAATCACTTTCTCCTTTAGAGAAGATATATTTTTTTATTTTGCATTGACAGTGTTTGTCATTGACAGCGAAATTCATCTGCCCTACCTGACCCCAGATGACCATCTGTCTGTTTTGGCTGGGCAGCAATGCCTGTAAGCACCGAGCTGACCTCAGCCACCAGCACGCTATGACCAAGGTCGTTAATCCAGCTGGAAGGTTGGCAGGAGTCGTGCTGGCCCGTGGAGAAGTTGTGAGAGGTTCTTCCCCGGGAGCCCTCCTGCCAGACCGAAGGGCTGGCGGGACTGCACCACCAGCAAGTTCTGAGAATTCCTCTGAATGCTACTTCTCTCTGAAAAGTCATGGAAAAAAAATGAAAGTCTTTTGTGTGGTATTTTTCACAGTAGACAGTTTTTGGTTGTTTGTTTAGGTAAAGCTTAAAGCCATTTTTCACAAACTATCCAGAATCGGGGAGCTATAGAAATAGCTTCTTCTAGTCAGTAAAATACATGTGGTTAATATAAATTGAGTTTCCAAAGAAAAACTGATTGATATCCTTAAAAACTGCAGAAAATTTATAAAGTTTTTAAATTACTAATAGTTTTTCTACAAGGACTTTTAGCTGTACAGATGTTTTTATATGTATATAAAAAAACAATGCTTAACTAAAAAGCAAGCCAAACATTAACTCTTAGTTTTTCTGTTCTGGTTGTGAACTGAAAAAATAATTCTACTAAAATTATAACTAATCATGTTAATTTATGTCTGGCATCTATATAAAGCCTTTTTTTACCAAGTGCAGCTTATAAATAAGGATTAAATGGAGGCAAATTTTTAGCTTGCTTATTTGTGAATGTGGTTTTAGAACAAAGTCTCCTGGAGCTATTATAGTATCTCTGAATTTTTGTGTGATTTTCATAATAACTTCTTTATCTGGAATCCTTAGCATTTTTGTAGAGATAATGTATTGCAAATTCTCCAAACCAGGACCACGTAATTAAGAAATTGCCCTAATGATCTCCTTGCTGACTTCTGAAATGTTCAATAGAGGGTTCTGGTTTTATCCCTTTATAAAGATCCTCTCTCCAAATCTGGCCCACGTTACTATGGGTGCCTGCAGTATTTTCCAGCTTAGTGACACAGAGTATTTTATTCTTGACCAGCCTGAGTCCGAAGTCATCTCCGCTGTTCTCCTCAGCAGAAGCTGATGTAGAACTAGCTCCTTTGTTATTTTGGTTCTCCCCAGCCCATTTTTTCCCAAAGGAGAAAGTTAATTATTCAACAGAATGGAATTTCTCTGTCTTCTGGTGGTCCACTGAGGGAGAAAGAACAGGGCTGTCAAAAAATGTCCGAGTGGGGAAGGGCTTAAACATAGGAAGAAGAAATTTCTAACGAAAACTGTGACACACGTAATCTATAGCATATCCTCAGCAGAAGGAGAATGAAGATCTGTCTTTCCTAGTGAGCTTAATTACTGTTGGTCCTTCTATTGGCACTATTTTTTAAGAGTTTAAATCCTTGCTGGTTTAATTATTTTGGCTGTTGGCAGAATGCATTTTCAGTATTCAATTAGCTCTTCAGTATGTCCTTATCAACAAATGAAATAAGTAGTCAGTTATGTTCTCGACTTCCCTAGTCATGTCTTGGGCTAAACACTTCTTTCCAAAATGAGAAGGAGTGGTAGAATTTCCCTTCATCTCTGTTTGTTTTCCGCTTCAAATAAAGTCGCTCAGGAAGGGCTGTGGATATTTATCATTACCTTCATTGCCTCCTCTTTGCTTGTTTTTGCTGCCATTACTGCAGTCACTAGGCAAATAAGCAAAACTTGCGGTTCATTTTTTCGTAAAAGAAGCCATCTGTGATGGGTAGTCCTAAACAATAGACCTACTAGGTTGTGTTTATACCACAGATCATTTTTACAGAACTGAAGGAGAGTTAAATGACGAGTTATGAACATGAAACCTACGGGATAGCTCAGTTTAGGATGATGCTGGGGCTCGTTGTTATTGCAGTGTCACCTGTTACACCCCCCGTCTGTGTCACTGCTCACGGGGAGTTCTGCAAGCCTCTCCGTGCTCTCCTCTTCAGAGCAGAATAGCAATGTCCTGTCGCTACAGGAGCTGGCGTCCAATGGGCAACTGCAGCTGCTGGCACAAAGGTGCTGAGGACAGTGGAGCACTCTGTGTCTCCAAGAGCCACCCACGTCGTGCTGCTTCTCAACCTCAGGCACTACTGCTATGAGAAAGAAAACCACACTTTTCCCAGGTGAGGTTAAACAAAATCTTTTCAATGTGTCAAAGAAATTCCATGTCTGGTTTGAACAGAGCTTTGCAAAGTGACAATATCCAAAACTGGATGTGTGGGATGAGATGTAGGGAACAGAAAGGGATATTTATTGTCTTCAGTGACGCTGATACTATGCACATTCTGTAATCTGAAGCAGTTAAAATATAAAATAGCGTAGTATAGAGTATAGATTTTAATTAAATTTTGAGTTCAAAGAAGCATTCAGATATTTTTGCTACAGAAAAAAGCCTGCTCTATGATACCTGCTTTTTAAGCACATTCAAATGTTTTTATGATTGTGACTAATGCTATTTCTTTGTGTGTCTTTAAGGAAGATGGAAGTGTCTGGAAAACACAAAAATTCTGAATTACATTCTGTATTGATCTTTTTTCTGCTAACATGATGTGACCGGAGACAACAGAAAAGGTGAGTTTTATTCTCCCTCTTCTGGAGAGAATTCCGAGAAGTGTGAAGGTAGTGTTCACAGGGATGGCTTTTACATGGAGCCGGCCAATCTGTCAGAGAGCGTGTCCTGTGGGAGAAGTGGAGCAATAACAAAAGGCCGATGGGAATCCTGAATGTAATAAAGCAGCATCAGTGGGTTAGAAAATATCCTGGCCTCCAGGAAAATATACTGTCTCACCATTCTTTGTGGAATAGGATCCCGAGAGTAAATTATTTTTGAGAAAAATGATCATTCATACCACACCACCAGTGTCCCTCACACTGGAAAATATTTAGCTCTGTATTTCTGAACCAGGTCTAATAACAATGGTGCAATTTTTTGCTTAATAAAGCATACTTCACGCTGGTAAACTTCTGCCTAACCTGCACTTAATTTTATGAAATACCTCCTTTTATTCTCACTGGTCCCTTTTCTTCTCCTGGGACCTCTGGAAGGGATGCAAAAATATCTTATTCATTTCAGCCCATTTATTCACCAGCCCTTTTGGCTGCAGGATTCTCAGTAAGGCAGGAATGGTCAATGAAGCATTCAGAAGAAGTCATGAGCCTCTTTCAGCTTCTCTGGGGTGAAGGGAAGTGAAAGAAAAGGGTTAGAGATCCATGGAGGAAGCTGACATATGAATTCATACCCTTCCTTTTGCCAAGGATAAAGACAGGAAAGGGTAGCTATGTCTCTGTAAACTTCTAGATGAAAATTTTTATTCTTGGATAATCACAGAATCACAGAATGGTAGGGGTTGGAAGGGACCTCTGTGGGTCACCCAGTCCAACTCCCTGCCGAAGCAGGGTCACCCAGAGCAGGCTGCACAGGACCTTGTCCAGGCAGGTCTTGAATATCTCCAGAGAAGGAGACTCCACAACC
>Ga0065711_1039798_pt1 | contig 17493 bp, 10 predicted proteins | sample Hoacrofraction12_FD_59098 | JGI IMG/M metagenome (GOLD analysis project Ga0065711, IMG submission 59098) | Hoatzin crop microbial communities from Cojedes, Venezuela - Epithelial fraction 12 v2 (version 2) | ecosystem: Host-associated > Birds > Digestive system > Esophagus > Crop | place... | reverse complement strand
CCTGCCGAAGCAGGGTCTCCTACAGCAGGCTGCACAGGACCTTGTCCAGGCAGGTCTTGAATATCTCCAGAGAAGGAGAATCCACAACCTCTCTGGGCAGCCTGTTCCAGTGCTCCGTCACCCTCAGAGGGAAGAAGTTCTTCCTCATGTTCAGACGGAACTTCCTGTGCCCCAGTTTGTACCCATTGCCCCTTGTCCTGTCGCTAGGAATTACTGAAAAGAGCTTGGCCCCAAAATGGGTAACAGAATACGTACCAGAGAGTATTATGACAAAAATAATTTGTTTAGTGACATCAGAAAAGGCACATATCAGGCACTAATAAATGAGTAGAAGTTTAAAATCCAGGTTTTAAAAGGAAAATATTCAGGGTATTTGTCTCTGGGTACCCAGGAACTAATTGATGGTCCGATATTATTTGAGAGACAAAGGAAGGAAAAAAAAGAGAACAAGAAAAGTTATGGTAGGGATCAACTAATTAATTTTGCCTGCAAAATGTGAAACTGAGGAAAGATTGGTGGAGTAGCATATTCCAAGAGAACATGATGCCGTTACTGTCTGACCTGGAATACTTGAAGAAATGACTGAAAGGCCACAAAAAAATGTTTTAACACAGAGTCTTTGAGGTCCTGCAATTCATACACATTGTGTTAAGAGGACGGGAGTTTTGTGGAAAATGTCACTGTAGCCTGAGACATTTGCAATGAAGTACACTATTAAAGACAGTCATTTGGATCACTGGTGACTGATGGGCACACGCAAAGTGTGGCTTATTCCTGTTACTCAGTCTTAAGTGCTTAATTAAAGATGAATGAATTATTTTCTGTAGGAACCTTTCTCTCTACTCTGACTGGAGAAAGCACTGTATGATCTGCTTAGATTAGACACCATTGGCTAATCTTAGGAGAAATTAATCGTATCTTTTGCCTTAGTAACTGGAAGAGATAGTTGCAGCTTACTGTAAGGCTAAGTATGGGATGCAATTGCCTAAGCATGGGCACATAATTTAAGCATCTTCCTCAGGCTTCAGCTGCATGAGGCCTCAAAAATCCTGTGGTTTATCAAAAGTCAAACAAATGACTGAAATAATTGAATGACCTTTTCTTGATTTAAACTGCAGGAAATTCTGAAAATTCAGCACAATCAAACCTTGCAGTCAAGGCCACACCGCATAAAGAGCAGAGCCCCTGTACACTTCCTCAATGGATATTATTAGAAGGCCTCTATGTCCTCTGTCTCAGTATTAGATTCCTACCTTAATCTGTGTTACGTATCTTTATTGCTATCCCTCTTCCTTTACATAGAAAACCGCCCTTATTCATTTGCTGTTTCCTCTCAACAATTGCAGAGACTGCTGTCTGTCTTTTAGGCATCTGTATTTTTGGTGCTGGCATCCATTGGGATAAAGAAAAAAAAAACATTTTCAGAAAGCAGATTTAATTCTTACTGGATGCATTACAAGTAAATTAATAAATCTGTCTCATACCCATATATAGAGGAAAACAGCCTCATAGACAGTTACCACATTTCTAAATAAAGTTGATTAGGCTATTGTAAAAAACCTTAATTACAAAGAAATTACAAACTAGCACACACACACACAGTTTGCATTTAAGAAGAAATAGTTTTATAAGATTCTACATAAAATCTACCAAACAATTGTGCAAAGTCTGCAATTACTAAGAAAAAAATATATGAAGTTTTCTGCATCTTTCATAACAACTTCCAGAAATATAGTAGAAAATTCAAGAAAAAAGGGAAGAGTTAAATATATTATCTTCCACAGGGAAAAAAAAAAAACAAAAAAACCCCAACAGATCTGGGGTCTTACAACAAGCAGTTTTTCCTCACTTCATCTAATTAGAATAACATTTTTAACCTTGTCGTTTTTCGTAGTATTCTATATCAGTAAAAGGTGAAATTTTACTCATCTGAGTGAATGGGAAGATTTAAAGAACAGTGTAGCCTTTTGAATAATTATTAATAATGGAAAATTGAAAACAAAGCACTTCAAGATCTTGTGGGATTCTTCAAAATTTATTCAGCTTTCTGCACATCCTGTAGATTTAGCAACTAAACCTTGGCCTGATTTTAACTCTTTCTAGTCCTACTCCAGAACAATCTATCCTAGAGAAAAACCCGACCTTCTGTAAAAGGAAATTCTCCTTAAGTATTGAGATACTATTGCCTGTCTTAAAAAAAATCTCGCCCCTTCTAAGATTACCTAATGCTGCTACTCAACAATACAGAACTAGAAATGAATTTACAGTCACAGAATTCCTCTCATAGCAGGACTCTCACTGAAGCCAAATGAATCCATGATATTCAGGACAATAACAGCAGAATTTGATCATTATTTGAACTAATAAAGGAATCAAACAAAAAAGACCCGAAGTATTTTACACAAATTATGACAAAGATTCATGCTGATAAATGCATGTTTTAAGAACAATAAAAAAGTTAAATCCTTTATTAAAATAAGCCATTTAATTTCTCTTATTTGTCTGAATTACTTTGATTTTCTCTTTCCAAAAGAATATTTCTAATCAAATTATGGTTTCATTATATGATACTCTTGTAGTGTCCAGGGCAGATTATTTTTTCAGTGACACTGGTATAATTAGGCATAACTCAACTGAAATCAGCAGTATTGTGCTGCATGAATTCTAATCTGGCCAAGAAATCTAGAATCTAAACTTTGTCATCCTACAAAGACAACAGCAGGAATAATTTCACGGATTTCATTTAATAACACTAATTTTATCTTTCATTTGCAGACCAAAAAGGCTTTTGTTAAGCAGAGATACACAGACCTGATGCTCACAAATTGAGGTTTATTTGAAGACTTTATTTACCTCATTGTCTCTGGACAAGAAAATATATCAAACCTTTTTATTATGAGAAATAGCTTTTTTCAAAATGAAAGGCCAAACGCTTGGCACTTTTGCTTTCTGACTTTTGTGCTCTTCATTAGCAATGATGTTACATTCTTCTGCTCGGGGAGGATTGTGACAAGATTTGTGCGTATAAGGCAGTCTTTGTAGCTTTGCTTTTACTCAGTCAGGCTCCAAGACAATCCACTGGGAATAAAAACCGCAGTGCTCTCGGGGTGAATAACAGCCAGCCAACTTTGTACTTGCCTGTAAAGATCTACTTCAGTCCCGAGGGAGGACTTGTTTACCAAAAAGTTTGCCTCTTCTTTTCCAACTGTACCAGTTGGTCTAATAAAACAGATTACATCTGTCTATAAATCTTGTTTTGCCATGTCCATGGACCATTGTGGCTGTGATAGCCATGATATAGGTGTGATACAGGCTCTTTTCAGTGAGGCTCAGTGGCAGCACAAGAGGCAATGGGTACAAACACAGGAGGTTCCCTCAGAACATCAGGAAACACTTTTTTACTGTGAGGGTGACTGAGCACTGGCAAAGGCTGCCCATAGAGGTTGTGGAGTGTCCATCCTAGGAGATGTTCCAAAGCCATCTGGACAGGGTCCTAGACAATCTGTTCTAGGTGGCCTTGCTTGAGTAGAGAGGATGGATCACACGACCTCCAGAGGTCGCTTTCAACTTTACCCATGAGTCTGTGATTCTGTGATAGCAAAATACCTACAAACTTTCTTTAATGAGTCTCTGGCAGGGTTTCTTTTTTAGGGGGCTAGGAAAAGGAGAATAGAGGCAAGTTGTTACTGTTTTATGGTCTCATATGAAACCGTTGGAGTCCTCTTCCTTTCTGCTCTTAGCCAGTTTTGTCAACTCAAGTATATATAACTCAACTAAAGGCATTTTCCTACAGTTTGGATATTTCCTTACTGTAATTTGCATTACAAGCCACTGTATTATTTTACATCCACAAGCTGTTGTCGTAAGTTTTTTACCAGGGATAGGAAGAGGCAAAGATACCAAGTCTTTCCTTTATACCCAAATCATCTCACACATTTTATTTACTTCAAAATCTATATTGTAGTTTTCTTCAGTGAATAAAATGACATGTAGGTCCACACTTCCAAATGTCTGGAGCACTAGCAGAAGCCAGAAGAAAAAAAGAATATTTGAATATTCCAATAGTATTTTTTTGTTTGTTTGTTTGTTTTTTGTTGATAAGTTAAGGGATGTTCAGCTTGGGGCTGGATTTGGTCCAGCTCTGGTTTTAGCCAGAACAGAAGTCTGTATCCCAGGCTGCTTTTGTCCCAGTAAATAAAAAGGTGCCACACACTAAGCTTTGACTTCATCGTTATTGTCTCCTTGTCAGCATAATCACTGGCATGGTTTTGCTGCATGTCAACAAGTGCTCTCATTAGCAGTGTTACGTTTCAGACATACATCCCAATCAGAAGTACTGACAAGATTTGGCTCCCTCTGCTCTAAACACTCCTATAATCCCACTACACAAGCTACAGTCCCTATTTTATTTAGCTACATAGACATAGTTTATAATAACAGGAACCTATAAGGGGTGCAGTTAGTGAACAATGCAGAATATCAGTGTGAAGGCCTGACACTACCGATGTCTATCTCAAAACTCTTACTGGTTTAAGCAAAGAAATTCACCTGGGATATTTATCCAAACTTTTTGTGTGTAGCTAAGCTGGCTAGAGATCTCCAGGATGTAGATTTCCTTATAGTGTACAGAATTTGTCTAATGGGGGTAGAAGTTTGTCTTTGCTGCACAGGGACACTGGGAGGATTGATTAGGTAATAACTTGAAAGCACTATAGGAGTGAATAGTGCTGTGCTATATAAATGCTACGTATTGTTATTTTTTCTTGCAAGAATACTTCAGGAGAATCTGACAAGTTCACAACTAAGCTCTCAGATATAAATACTAAGATGTGTTTGTCTGATTTTGTAATACTAGTCAAGGCATTTAGGAGAACGTTATGATAGTATTAGCTGATATTGCTTGTTATTTTTGATGAGGTAACAAAATATTGGGAGAAAATGAGATTTGGTGAAGTATTTTCAATGGATCATTTTTAAAGTGTAACTTCTCCTTGGTTTTTTATTTCCTCTTATGCAGAAAGGCTGTGTGGAGAGACACATCTTCAGGGGTATGAGAGACCAGAGACAGACAAGACAACGCCTTCTACCCAGCCTCGACACACCACGGCTTTGTTAGGCTGGTTTTTTTGTGTAGTTCTGCTCTGCCTCAGTTACCCTTCCTCTTCAAGGTATTAAGCAGGCTGCTGTAGGTGTAAGGTAAGAGAGTGGTTATTCCTCCCATCTGCTTCACCATCTTGTCAGCTGTGTTCAGAGGACACAGTGGGATGACAAACTTGCCTATATAGTTGATAGAAAAAAGGAAGCACTTGCAAAAAACTGCAGTAAGTTAGAGGCCTGAAACAGACATTTTGAACACATCATTCTCACCAAGGTTTCCGGTCCCTTCCAGCACTCTGAACTCTGCTGTGAAAACATATGCCCAAGCACTGAGCTTTGTCCTAGGACAGATGTACACACAGGGGTTTAGGGGCTTACAAGTACACAGTCATGCTGCTTAGGGGAAGATCTGTAAGACTCCAAAAACACAGAAATGTCTGTGCCACGCAGAAAACTGTAGAAAAGGCCTGGATTCATCTCACCCCATAGGCTGACTTAAAGGAAGAATCAGAAGTTGTTAGATTCCCATAATACATCTAGGAAGGATACCTTCATGCCCGTCCATCCTTCTTAAGATAGATGCCAGCACTCCTTGGAAGAGAGAGCTGAAAAACTCCTGAATTGATTGAGGAAATACTGCAGACTGTAGCCCAACATAATAAAGAGAACAGGGTTGGGGATTTTTTCATACACTATGCTATGAAACATGTAATTCAGGAACTTCTTAATTGGTACTAAAGTTGTTGCCAGCTGTGAGCCTGTGTACCTCTGTCAGAAGAGCACAGGGGACAGCTCTGAGCTAAAACACAAGTCATTGTGCTAAAAATAAGGAACTGGAAAGAAAAAATAAGAAAAATAAAACTAAAGAAAAAAAAGAATAAGCAGAAACTGGAAAATAAGGACTCCAGGAGAGGTCACAGACAGTCTGTAATGTATATCTCAGTTTACCTTTCCCAGCTGACTGTGGAGGGAATCTGGAACAACTCTGATTTTGACTCAGGATCTACTGAGGATAAATCCACACCTAAGTTACTTAAGTTAATCAGACTCATAAGCAGAACCCAGAGTGTGTATCTGTCTGTTTCAAACCCAAGAACAGGATTCCCAGCCTGAAGACAGTGGCTACTGCTGCAATTGGTATGCTATACTGAGGAACACACTTTAATGACCCTCACTCTCATCTTCTGCACTTTTATATGCTCTGGTTGTAAAAAGTTCTGGCTAATTCCTAACATTCATTTTAATAGTTTTGTTTTCCTGTCTTGTTTCTCAGATATTGCATAGAATATTTTATTCTTCCTGAAAACAGTTATGATTCCCCTGTGTGTGATATTGAACAATCATGCTTTAATCAATGCTACTAAATCTGAAGTATCTCTTGTGCCTCCAGGTATTGATTCTACCCTGTTCACTTATTTCATTTCTGTAAAACACTGCAGTATTTTCTGCATGTGGGATCAATCTTCAGGCTCAGATCTCACTATGATTATCAAAACCATTCAGATCATCTAGACAATCAGAAAAGACCTAGGCTTATGGAATATTCTGAAGTTTTTCTCCGTGCTGACAATATTACATCTATGATTGTAAAAAGTCCATCAAATCTCCCCCCATACACAAAACAACTTGTTTTGTGGTCCATATTTACATTGTTCCTTTCCCAAGCATTATTACTCTGGTGTTATTGAGACCAGAATTCAGCCTATGATATTCTAAACACACCTTTGTTTCAGCCATGTAGTTGGTTGCGCAGCTGTGTGATTCTTTCCAGTACATCAGAAAAATTCTGGTTATTGGGACCTGTGCTTAATTTCAGACCTCAGTGGCAACCTTGTTATCACTGCTGACCCAGGTAATCTAAAACTGTGCTCCATGGCAAGCACTCCAGTACAAATATAACTACAGATATATTCACAGTTTCTAAAGAAGTGAAGGAGTCAGAGCTTTGAATACTGAAGATCACAGCTATTGGGAAGAGCAGTATCATGGGACTGCACCTGCAAAATCAATTGTACCGCTGCAGCTATTACATTGCATTTCACTGTCTACTGTAGCAGTGCGACCAGGAAGAGAAGTACATAGGTAGGTAACAAAATGATAAGTGAACTCTTCAGTCTCCTGTAACCCCAGTGAAGATATCAGCATAGGGATAAGAAGCTCTGATGCATGGTGTACTTGTGGAATGGGATAGCACCTAGAAACTGCAGCATTTTCAATATTAGCACGATCTGGTACAGAATCACAGAGGCTGGAAGGGATTTTCTTGAGGTCACCTGGTCCAAACCCCCTGTTCAAGCAGGGTCAGCTACAGCAGGTTGCCGAAGGATCATGCCTGAGGAAATGCAAAGCAAAGGTTCGGTGATGGTGTGATATGAAAGATCTAGCAGGGACTTTGATAATAAACAGGAAACAAATGTGGGCAAGATCACTGAAGTATATTTTAGTTAAAAATTCTGTGTTTATCTATGGTGAGACAAGCTATACAGGTGTGGCTTTTCACAAAGACAGAAGTGGCAAAGACAGATAACAAGATAATTTATTAGTGTCGCATATGTAACAGACAGATGACTTTCACCAGAAAGAGACTGTGATTCAGGCTAGATCTGCACAAAGTTGAATTAACAAAGTATTTAAGTATTAGACAGCTTCAGGCTTGCTTAGTATGCTAGAATCAACTGTTACTCCTCCAGAAGGAGCAAACACATTCATGAATTGAGGAAAGCTTGCTGTTCAGCCTGCAAAACACTGAAAGAGTAGAGTCCAACTGTGTCATTAGAGTCAAGCACATTCTGTTTGGCTCAAATATGTGTCATATGGATATTTAAGGTATTATGAACCATGATGTCCCTTCCTTAACCTTAAGATACGAAAATTTATAAATTATTCTTTAAATTCATAAAACAAGTGAAGATCCAATTATATTGTAGGGCAAGCTGCAATATTACAACATTGATGGAATGCTTTGTCTTGGTTAGCAATGCATTTGTTTCTTTGGAAAACTGAAAATATGCTTCTTCAAAAGTGTATGGATTTTAAAACGTGGTGTTGTTTTCTGTGATTAACTCTCAAGGTTTCATTTTAACTAAATATATTTACAGGAAATCTATAAATACTGTAATTCAGGCTTTATTAAGTACTTTCCTATGTAATTAATTTGCAGTTGTGCTCTGGTTTGATTCAAAGAGTACTTAAACGCAAAGTATTTTAAATATGAAACTCTGACATATCATTTATTAAGCTAATTCTTAGAATAATTTCATCACAGAGATATTGTTCCCTGTGGAAATTTTCATACTGCATATGAAGTACTTTTTTAAAATTATGAAAGTACTATATACATTTTCAAATTCCAATTGTTCCTTCAAAGTGTGAACTTACTGTTTGGACATATTCTAGGCAGGCGAGTTAAAGAGGTGAGTTAAATACATACCGAGTGTCTTTCTGTTTGTACATATTAGTACTTCATGTTGTTCACGAATCTGGCAAGACAATTTGCTCGTGAGCATGTGCAAGTTACATTTCTGAAATTTGTTAGCTGAAATTTCTCATAAAGAATTCAAGAACTGATAGAATAACATGACAAATGGAAAATTTAGAAGCCAGTGCAAAAGCAACCTTTGAGATATGGTGGACCGGATTATGTGAACTTCTTACCTGTCCTCCCATACAAGCCAGTCAAAAATCTTAGCCATTGAGAGTGTTACCGAGTTGCTGGTAGCTCAATACCATTTGGTTAATACTCCATTAGCAAGCAAAGTCACCAGCTGAAAAACATATCTCTGTTCTTGTTTGCAATAGGATGAGTCTACAGGATTAAAGATTTTAAGCCATTCTAGTATCTTTTTGTTAGTGAATAATATCTGGAATGGAAATTAATTCATGAAGTTACCTGTTCTGACACTGCCTACTGTTTTGAGTGGAGTTTCCCTCTGAACAGTCAACAAACCATGTCAGTGACCATGTTATTTACGGGCGGGATACATAGCAGAAACCGGCTGCCTGTCAAAAACACACTGCTGTGAGAAGGTTTCCTTTCTCCTCCTTCCATCTCATGCTATGAAGCCTAACAACTGTTATTCTTGATTTTAGTCCCGGACATGAGCTGGGAAACCAATCACAAGCAAAAAAACAACAACAACAAAAACAATCACCAACCAACCAAACAAACAAAATCAGTCTTAACCTGATATTCATAAGTGGCACTTTATGGAGAGATCCCAAGAGCAGGCACTTGGAAGTGGAGATGCGAAAGCCAAACTGACTCCACCTAAACCTCCAGAGACCTGCTAGATTCGACACAAGAAGGAGTGTGAAAACATTTCATCCGTGTGCTCTCTCCTAGACTTATCCCTTCAAACAGCACAGCCTTTTTTTTTTGCCATGTATGGTAACTCCTTTATTAAAGGAATTCAAGGCACAGATGTATTTGTCCAAAGTGACATTTCCGCTGAACCATATTAAAACATAATGGGATATGGAGACCTGCAGATCTCAGGAGTCAGCACTGTGACCTGGCCTGGGGTTTGGAGGCTTCTGACTGCACTTACTTGTAGGCTTTTGTCTTTAAAAAATGTAAGTTCCCAGACTTTTCATAGTGGAAAATTCATCTTGTTTGCAGTTTGGAGGCAATGCGAGACCTGCCAGTCATGGGTAGATGATTGAACCTGATGAACTTGGAGGTCTTTTCCAACCAATGATTCTATGATTCTATGATTCTATGATTCTGTGAATCATCTGATTCTGGTAACCTTTCCGGCCAGGATCTCCCATAGCTACTTCGTTGAGTTACAGACTGTGGAGGAGTTTTCCCTGCTGCTGAGCATGGCAAGTGCAGCTTCTGACCATGTTGCCTATCCACTGATTATTAAGTCTGGTGTCAGGGACATGTTCCTTCTGTCTATTTTAGACAACAATCTTCATTTCAGATACGACTTTCTCTTCTCTTTCTCTTTTCTCCCCTGATTTCTTTTTCTCTTTACTTCTTTTTTCAGTGATATTGGACTGCAACTTTGAAAGCTTGTAACAAAAAGGCTAAGAAAAGGTTTAAATGCAGAACTACAGTAATGCAATACCACTAATAGGTTGGCTCTCTTCCTGGAAAGTAGGGTTATCAGCTGTGGGGACCTGTGATAATTTTAAGACAGTCAGGAAATCTAAGAGGAGAGAGAGCTGAAAAGTCATACAGGGGAAGCAAATATTTTACTAATGGAGGTGGAAGGAAGTTTTTCATCCTCTAAAGATGAAGTAAAACTCAGTAATAAAAGTCTGACGAGGGAAAGGAGTTCAGTGTACATGAACACAGGCCTCAGGGAAAGAGTGGACTTGAAGGAGAGGTATTAAAATAAAATAAGAACATTTGGTGCTATCGAAACGGTGTGTACTTTCCTATGCTTGCTTTAGTAAATAACAATGATGTTTTTAGACCATGATTGACAGGTTTGGACAAAAAGAGCTCAGGTCTTTGTGACCCAACACAGTGATCTAAGTTATCTAAAGATGGAGAGTTCAAATAGATACAACACTTCATAAACCACAGCTAGTGGCTATAAATAATTATTTTTATTCTAGATGATAAACTTCTTTTCAGTGTGTCTGTCAGATATAGGTGCAATCTGAAGCCAATATTTGACCAAAGAAAATACAAAGTAAATATAGATACATACTTCCTTGCAAAATCCACTGCTCAATTTCACTGGCACTTCCATAGAAACATACTTCTGTAGAACCCAGGACTACCCTTTAAATATGGGTAGTATGACATAGATTAAGTATTTGTCTCCATCTCTACTGGCAATCAGGTGTGAAAGAACTCTGCTAAAATTTAAAAACTGGCACTTTCTAAGCTTGAATGACCAACATCTAAATGACAACCTAAAGGCTATTTAACAAAACTTGCTGCAAGATGCCTAAGGATTTGGCACTGTGATCATCAAGGCTCCTAAGGTTTAGACTGGGATGCTTAATTAATGGAGCAATATTTCCTAATAATTGGGAACAGATCTTGTTAGGAATTGTGAAGGTGTGTGCAGGAACTGAAGGCACAGGGGCTCCTTGAAGAAAGCTTGAAAACTCAAACTAAGACTTCTCTTACAACAGCTATTTGCAACCCATTTTAGAAGATGCGAAATACAACAATACTTCCTGTAAAAGCTGGACTGAGGAGGAGCAAAATATTGTTCCATGATCATATTCTATTATCTTTCAGACCTTGAAAAATGCCAGCCACTTCAAGGAACACTCATTAGAATCTGAAAGCTTCCCATCCTTGTATATGCCAAGCTCTTTATGCTGCAAAGACACAGCTGTGTTGCTATGATGGTGACTGACTCCCTGAAAAACCTTCTCGGGAAATGTAGAACCACTTTCACTAGCTTGATGTAGTGTTTAAGAGATGGGCTTTGCATAGTCAACAAAATAAACCTTATCTGTTAATTTCTTCTGTAAAGTGAGATTTCTGCTTGCAGCCAAGATATTAATTTGAACCTCTTTGGTTTCATGGATACCATATGTCTAGTGTGAGGCTGAGATATATGATGATCCAGTGTTGTTAAGTGAATTAACCCTGTGACTCAGAAGACTCTGCTATCCTCTAAGAACAACCTGAAAGCAGCACAGAGCATGTTTTGCTGCACTGCAAGCCCGCTTTCTGAATATATAATAGCCTTGAAAAAAACAAGAAAACTCCCTAGGTAATGCTCCTGAGTGGTGTTAACGGTACAGTATGCCAGGACCTGCACACTCCAAGGGCACGGGCAGCTCTAGCTGACACTGTGCTTGCAGAATAACAATAGTTAATCTAACCTTCAATGTGCAGGGTTTTTCTTTGACAGCTCATGTCTGCCGGCACTGGCACCTTCTCCCTCCTGCCCAACATGTCATAAGGAACAACAAAGATGTGGGAAGGCCTTCCCCACATCTGTGGGTTGTAGTTCACTTTTGCACATAGCAGTTTGGTCACAGAGAAATGCTGTGCCTGATTGCCTTCATTACCCAATGCTGCATGAAAACTTTCGTGATCAAGGGAGAAGGCTAAAATGGTGCCTGCCTGCAGATGATCTACCAGGGGACTTTAAAGAGTTTTGGTGGGTGGGAGATAAAATTGAAGCTCTTCCTGAAACCCAGTGCCTGGCTAATCCACATGGGAAGGAGTCCTCTCAAAGTTAACAATGCATTTTGGGTTATGTTACTCAACCTCCACACGCCAAATTAATTTCAATTTACTTTGCATAAGATGCAGTGATTGTCTGAAATTCACAGTGAATGTTCTGAGAACTAGTGTATTTTAACTGAAAAATTGTTGTTTCTTAAGAGATGTGACTTGGAATATAGGACATTTATCGCTGTGTCTTCCAAAAGGATTAACAAGAGAAGTCAGTCAGACAATAAGTGATATTTTAATTGTAATAGAAGGAAAATACTGAAGAGAAGGGGGTAGAAGGGAGAGGCAGGAATCTGTCGCAGGATGTTGTGATGCCCTAATACCCAGACTCTGCAGACAGAAGGTGGAATAGGGATAAGGTGAAGACAGAGAGAAAGCTGGGACGACAATGTAGGTCAGAATAGACAAGGTACCCAGAGAAGAGGAAGGAGCGGCCATCCTGCATGACAGAGAGGGACCCAACAACAAAAAATCACCAGGAACTGTCCAGGTCATGCCACCCTTGGGTAGAATGAGAAACTAATGTGTCAACTTCCTAAATAAACAGACAAGATAAAGCAGCTGAGGAAAACTTCTGATGACTACTGTAGCTAAGAACTGTGGAGTTTTTGTCTTACACTTTTACACTTAGTTCTTGTACAGCAAATCCATGCTTCAAAGAAAACCCAAAAGCAGTCTTTTTCAAGGTGTTTCCTGCCTTTGGCAATCTGGCCAGATAACTTCTTGTACCCCCAGGCACACACCCTCTCATCTCTGTACTAGCTAAGATGCAGGTCTTCTGGAGTAGGCAGGTCATGTCCATTGTGTGTACTGGATGGAGCTAGCCAACCATGTCTTTTCACTCAATGAGGCAGGTGCTCCTACCTTGTTCACTGCTCTGGCTTATGTATCTCATGCGTCGTGTGTGATTACATCAGTATACTTGACAGAAAAGGCTGTGTTCAACACTACCACTTAGCCTCTGCTTCGCACATCCTGCATGTTGCTTCGTGATGCTACTCATACAGGCAGAGCTTCAGTCATGGAGAATTGCATCAAGTTCAAAATGTGATTGCCGAAACAACAGAAAACACAAGAATGTCGGTGTCTGCTGATGAAGTCCAGTTTTGGTGACCTGATCCTTTACACTACTGAATGACACATCCTTGTAGAGAGTTTTGGGGACTTCAGCAACAACTGAATGACAAATAGCTCCTTGCATACCTGAATAAATGAGTAACTCATGCTGAATAGATGTGTCCTGCATAACACATTGGTCAGAGACACTTTGGAAAACATCGGAAGGTGAGGAGAAAGTCTTAGGAGCATGGCAACTGTAAACACTTAAGTCTATAGCTTTTATTTTCTTCAGGAGTTTCTTTTTGTCACTTAGTATTCTTTATAAATGGAGAGAGTGTATTGTCTACATAAAATCAGAACAGTAAATATAATTCAAGCGTACATTATTTCACTGCAGAAGTATGGGTAGTTTTGTGTGTTTTGCTTGCCTCCAGTTTAGGTGCCAGTTTTTCATTGTGAGCCCTTCAGAGCCCAGAGGAGATTGACAGAAAACTCTTTCAAGCACAGGAGTTTATACATACTCTTAGGCCATAACTTCCTTGTTTTATGGGCAGATAAGATTCAAAACTGGTGAGAGCTTCTGGTGCCTGGAGCAAACATCCCCCTGAGTCTTCACTGTACAGTCTTAGCCGTGGAAACACATGCTTTGTCCTAGCATCTCACCATTTCCATGGGTCAGGAAGATGGCTTTTTAGCAGGGGCAGCAGGACAGACAGATACACAGTGCATACAGCCAGACTACAAAAATGCATTAGATCATTGCCTGTCCTTTCTCTGTCCTTCCTGTTTTTATGCTTTTTGTGCTGGCAAGCTCCTCCTTGGGGCAAGCATTGGCTTTTGCCATCTGCTTCTGTGTGTCCAGAATAACTCTGATCCTCATTATTTATGATAGAAGAACTAATATAATACAAATTATCTCCTCCAGATTCTTTTTTTTGTTTCAGATTTCAAATGTCCTTTTCTAAACCTGCAAAAATCTCACACTGCCTTGACTCAAATGTTGTTGAAATGCTTATTTTTCTTTTCCTTTACCTGACTCCATGTCCTCTAAACTTCAGGTAACCACAATTCCTTATAATCCTCAGACTCCTTATCTCATATATCCTACAAAACACAAAACCATCCCCATCCATGATCCCACATTCATTTCCAGATACTGGATACAAATGCTGCGCTTTTGCTTTGGTACTTCACCAGCTTGATTCACTGCTGCCAGAAGCCTGTGTGTATCCACAGCCATCATAAACCCCCATTTTGTCTCTTTTTAAATGCACAGTACTAGGTGGTGGGTAGATCATCTTCTCTGTGACAATTTTTAGTAAATGAATTTTGTTTCCACACTTATAAAGGTTCCCTAGCAATCAAAATTATAGAGAAGAAGGGAAGAGAGGGAAATGGAAGAAAGAAGCAGTGAAAGAATGACTAAATCAATATATAATATTGATGGGGACATCAATATATTATATTGATGAGGACATCTAAAGCATATATATGTTATGTTTCACTGGTTTTCTTAAGAGTTGAAAAATAGGTTTTCATCATAAGGAAAATGCAAGAAATAGTTGAAGAGATAAATACAACACAACAGTACAGTCAGGATGACCTCATCATCACTAATCTATAGAATTTAGAAATCTCACAAAAGACTGTTTCATGCTGCGTAGGTTATGAGGTCATTTTCTCCCTTTAGTTTTTGCAAATATATCTATAATTACAAATGCCTTTTGAAGAACTGTTACATCTGAGTATAGAAAGTAAGCAAAATATATAAAATATAAAATATATAAAATAAGTAAATGTCAAAAATTTGGAAAAATGCTGAGGCCTTAATGTGCTTAATTTGCTGAAGATAGTCCTGCCCTCAGAGGGCTAATAAAAAGTCTGTGCATCATTTCAGCTGCATATAGGCTTTCTTTTCAGATTTCAGTGGTGCACACTCCTTTCCTAGGCACCTCACTGGAATGAGAGGTGATTTCCATCTTGCTGAAGTAATTTCAGACTTAGTAAATCTTCAGCTAAATACTCTAGTTTTCACAAAATAATTATTTTTAGAATATAGTCCCATTGCATGACTCCTTAATTTACTAGTGTTGAAAGTCAATATATTAATTACTGTCAAGGAAGGCAAGAAACTGCTTCAGACTGATGCTAAGAGCTGCAATTTCTATTTAATTGTTATTCACTGCCTTATCTACAATTAATGACCAGTGTCCAGAGTATAACAGATGAAGGACCACACTGCAAAACCAAGATTACAAATAGTAGTAGCTGCAGAAAAATGAGAAGAAATAGGTTGATAACACTTCCAGATTTGTTCCTTCAGAAAGTTATAGGACAGATATTTGAGAACTCCAGGAAAGCTCAAGATGAACTTGAATGAGCAGCTATAAGTTATACGCAACATTAATGCCAATTAAAATGGCAATAAGACAGTAGCTATTTTCTAATTATAATTGACAGTAACAATCAGATTGCAACTGGTATATAAACGTTATGAATTTAAAGTGAGTAAACAGAAACCCGATCATTTATTTGAGACAAATAAGAATTGTTTTGAAGCTGACCATGTTAAACTAAAAGTGTGACTGATAAATCCAGCCTCCTTTTCAGTGGCAATCTATAATATCAGCTATATACTAGTTTAAGACAAATATGCTATCTAATGTTACCTGTGGTGAAGAGACATAAACATTTGCCAATCTAAATTTCTGTAAAATCTGAGTCCTGGCACACCAAGATCCAGATTCTCAAAGACTTCAGCTGCTTCATTTAGGACCCTAAGTTCCCTGTTAGGTCAAACAGTAGTGGCTGCATCAATTCTGTTGGCTATTGGACCTTTATAATCTTTTCAGCAAAACTTTGTCCTTTAGCTGCCCAGATCACTGTGACAATTTTATTTCTCAATTGTAGTGTGGAACTGAGCATCAAAATGAAGTATCAGATCTTGAAGTAACTGATTCACTACATCCCGAGAAACGAGTTTTAAATAAAAGCCTTTGCCTCACTTGGACAGAGGTGCACAGATGCCACATGAAGGAAAGTGAAGTACCTGGTTTTATCCAAGTCAGAATTTTAAACCTGACTATTGCGCAGAGATGGTGCTGCTAAGCGAAAGCTTTGGACTCAAAGGAAAGTGTGCAGGGTTGGAGGCCTGATACATGCCCAGGAAAATTAATAGATGTTTTGCAAAGTCTTTGTAGGTTCTGAAATCTTAGAATCATAGGTTGGAAAAGACCTTTAAGATCATCAAGTCCAACCATCAACCCAACATCACCATGCCTACTAAACCACATCCCAAAGTGCCACATCTACACGTTTTTTGAACACCTCCAGGGATGGGGACTCCACCACCTCCCTGGGCAACCGATTCCAATGCTTGACTACTCTCTCAGTAAATAAATTTTTCCTAATATCCAATTTAAATCTCCCTTGATGCAACTTGAGGCCATTGCCTCTCATCCTTCGCTAATTACTTGGAAGAAGAGACCAACACCTTCCTCACTACAGCCTCCTTTCAGGTAGTTGTAGACAGCGATAAGGTCCCCTCTCAGCCTCCTCTTCTCCAGACTAAACAGCCCCAGCTCCCTCAGTCGCTCCTTGTAAGACTTGTTTTCTAGACCCCTCACCAGCCTCGTTGCCCTTCTCTGGACACACTCCAGCACCTCAATGTCTTTCTTGTAGTGAGGGGCCCAAAACTGAACACAGTACTCCAGGTGTGGCCTCATCAGTGCAAGTACAGGGGCACGATAAGCTCCCTACACCTGCTGGCCACATTATTTCTCATACAAGCCAGGATGCCATTGGCCTTCTTGGCCACCTGGGCATACTGCTGGCTCATGTTCAGCCAGCTGTTGACCTACATCCGAAGATGCTTTTCCACTGGATAGCTTTCCAGCCACTCCTCCCCAAGCCTGTAGCATTGCATGGGATTGTTGTGACCAAAGTGCAGGACCCTGCATTTGGCCTTGTTGAACCTCATACAGTTGACCACAGCCCATCGGTCCAGTCTGTCCAGATCCCTCTGCAGAGCCTTCCTACCCTCAAGAAGATCTACACTCCCACCCAGCTTGGTGTCATAGAATCACAGAATCACAGAATGGTAGGGGTTGGAAGGGACCTCTGTGGGTCATCTAGTCCAACCCTCCTGCTGAAGCAGGGTCACCTACAGCAGGCTGCAC